>Ga0126381_100002193_pt1 | contig 21132 bp, 15 predicted proteins | sample PanSoiMetPlot_28_FD_96465 | JGI IMG/M metagenome (GOLD analysis project Ga0126381, IMG submission 96465) | Tropical forest soil microbial communities from Panama - MetaG Plot_28 | ecosystem: Environmental > Terrestrial > Soil > Tropical forest > Bulk soil | place: Panama | collected 2016-02-17
AGATCGCACAGACCAAGCTACAAGCGTTGAAGTAGGAAGATCTAGCCGGCACTTACCTTTCGTGCTCGGTAAACAAACGCGACCATTCATCGAGACTGGCGGGCTGCAGCAGAGCCGGCTTCAAATTCGCCGCCACGTGCACGGAATTCCCCATACCAATAAGAGCGGTGGTGAGCCCCGGGGCCGAGCGCGCGAATTGAATCGCGTTCTCGGCATCGGTCTTCATGCCGAGTGTCTTCCGGATCGACTCGGGCAGGCTATGCGACAGCCGTCCCTGATATAACGAAGCGCTGCCCATCACCGCGATCCCGAGTTGCTGCGCCGCCGTGAACACCGATACATTCTTGTGTCCGACGGTCTGATTGGCGAGTCCGAACGCTTCCGGCATCGCCAGGTTGAACGGCAGCTGGATGAAGCGGAAATGATGGTCGTCGCCCGCGACCTCGCGCGCAACCGCTGCCGAATCCGCCACACTGATGTAGTCCCGCGAACCGCCCGCTACGCGAAACGCATTCCATGTTGCCATGCCGTAATAGCGGACCTTCCCGTGCTTCACCTCGCTCTCGAGGAATTCGAATGCGCGGCGCAGTCGCTGGCGAAAAGCCTCAGGTGACACGTCAGCCAGTTGCGATTCCGGATTGTGCAAATAGAAGACGTCGATCGTCTCCAGACCCAGGTTCCGCCGCGAGCGCGCAATCTGGTTCTCGAGGTAGCCCGGCGCCATGCAATGCATACCCCCGGCCAGATCTTTCGGATTCACGATCCCGGTCTCGACATATTCCTTCACGAAATATCCTCGCGGATCCGGGGGCAGATTTCCATCGAACGAAAGATAGCCCGCCTTCGTGCACACCAACACTTCGTCGCGCCTGATCTGGCCTGCGCCCACGAGTTGCGCCAGCGCCGCCCCAATATTGCGCTCCGAACGCTGATGACGGTAATTGATCGCAGTGTCGAGGACATTGATGCCGGAGCGTAGCGCGGAAATGATTGCGTCCGTGTAGGAGGCGTCCGCCGCGTCGTCAGGCTCGCCGAGATAAGTGCCCAGCCCAATGGATGAGAGCCACAGGTCGCGCACGCCGGGCACGTGGCGCGGCACGCGAAAATGCTCGGCCTCCCGCAACTGCGGAAACCGCTCGCGATATCGTACCGTCCCTTCCGGCGTGGCGAATCCGGGGATCATAAGGCAGTCAGTGTAGCAGTGGAGGGCGTTCATGGCGGGTGGTTCGTAGCTGGTGTGTGGTAAGCTCGCGGCTCGTAACTCGTTACCCGAATTCTACGGTCAAGCGCCACCACCACTCACGTGGGCCCAGACGCCTCGTCTGGGCGGCCGAAGCACGGCTTTTCTTTCCGTACTTTGCGGTTAACGGCTTGTCTCAGCGCTCTCCGCCGCTGTTCTCTGCGCCCTCTGCGGTCAAAGCTTTTGCTTTCTTCGACGACCTCCAAAAAAGCAAACGGGAACTGGTAATTGTGAGGCGCAATTGCCATTACGCCCGTAACGAAAACACTCACTTTGCGGTTCGATTCCCGAATTCTTTCTTTCAGAATTGACTGAGAAGCCCACTCGGGAGAAAGATTGCATGCCGTTTTTGTATCGCTCGTTTTCGGCGCTCCTTGTTTGCCTCGCTTTCAATATCGCATCTTTCGGACAGCAGCCCGCTAGCTCAGCCCCTGCCACGCAACAGCAACAACAAAGCCTCGCCGACATGGCGCGCAAGATGCGGAAGGACAAGCCCGCCGAAGTGCGTATGACCGAAACCGACACGAAAGAACTCTTTGGCGCGGTCGACAAAGTCTTCGAATTCGCCAGCGAAGACACCGGCATGCCCAAGCACAGTTCGGTAAAGAAAGCGCTCGTTGGCCCAGCCGACATCGAGAAATTCACAAAAGACCGCATGGCCCGTGCCGAATATTCGCAGCGCTTCGCGCGTTCAGAACTCACGATGAAAAAGTTCGGGCTGCTGCCGCGTGAGTTCAACCTGCGCGAGTTCCTGGTGAAATCCAACGGCCAGTCGATTGCCGGCCTCTACGATGAGGAGACCAAGACGATCTGGCTGCTCAACACGATTTCCATGGACAAGCAGGGCCCGATCCTCGCGCACGAACTGACTCACGCACTCCAGGATCAGAACTACGACTTGAAGCACTGGGCGAAGGCCGGCGAAAAGCGGACCAAAACCGATGGCGAGGACTCTTCCAACGACGAAAGCGCAACCGCGCGGCACGCCGTCGTCGAAGGCCAGGCGATGGTCGTTTATATCGACTTCATGCTTTCCCTCTTTGGACGTAACTTGAAAGATTCGCCGGGCGTCGTCGCGTCGATGCAGGATGCGGCCGTCCAAGCGACCATCGACACGGAACTGATGCACAAGGCCCCCATGGTCTTGCGCGAAGCCGGGAGTTTCCCCTATCGCGACGGCCTCTTCTTCGAAGCCGACATTCTTCAGAAACGTGGCCAGCACGCCGCATTTCAAGGTGTGTTCGCACAACCTCCGCGCAACACGCATGAAGTCTTCGATTCGAACGCGTACCTGGAGCATGCCAAGCTGACGCCGGTCACGATTCCCGATGTCCGCTCCGTCGTCGCCAGCAATTTCGAAGTGTTCGATTCCGGGTCCCTCGGCGAACTCGATGTGCGGGCGCTTCTGAAGCAGTTCGGCGACAGGCATGGGGCCGAAGACTTCGCTCCTGCGTGGCAGGGCGGATCGTATGTGGCATTCCGTAAAACGCAAACTCCCGCCAGCGCTGATCTGAAGACTTCCGATGTCGCCTTGCTCTACGTCTCGCGCTGGAAGACATCGGCGGCCGCCGAGCATTTCGCGCGCTTCTACGCAACTTCTGTTGCGAAACGTTACACGGACGCTATGGTGCAGGCCGTTCCTGCATGCTCCGTCGCGCCATGTCCCGTGGGCGCTGCGCTTGTTACGACCGAAGAAGGTCCCGTGATCGTCGAAGAATGGCCCGACAACACAGTCATCGTGTCGGAGAGCTTCGACGCCGCCACCGAAGCCAAACTGAGCAGCGCCATACGCACCACGGCGCTGGACCGCCACGCCGAAAACATCCCGCAAGAGGAGCTGAGTATGCGGCTGTATGACTTGCCAGCCTTCCGAGATTGGCAAGCGGGGATACGCGAGCAGCTTCTGAAAAACATCGTCAACGGCCGGTGACAACGGCGAGTAATGAGTCTATTCGACCTCATCTTCCCGCTCTTCGTGATCGCGTTCCTTGCGACCGCGATGATCGGATCCCATCTTCGAGGCGTCCGGAAGCCAGTCCTCGAACGGGATGGTGGAACGCGGTGACCTTGCTGCACTCACCACCTTCCGCGGCACACTTGTGGTCGCCGAGCATCGGCCGCGCTTCCTGTTGAAATTGCGCAAGGACCCGGAAGCAAGTCGCCTTCAATTCAAATATCGCTGGATCACCGGAGTGGGCCCTCAAGCCATCTTTGATGAAGTGACCTTCGACGCCTCCAAGCTTTCCGTTGAACTCTCAAAAAAAACGCGGCGTCCCGGTCGCGTCCAACGAAACGCATCCCCACATTCCCCTTTCCCCTCATTTCCGCTACCATGATGGGCTCTTTCCACCACCAACGGGACCAACATGGCAGACTTCTCTCTTCGCGTGAACGGAAGTGATCGCAAAGTCAGCGTCGCTCCGGAAACTCCTCTTCTCTGGGTCTTGCGCGACACCCTTCAACTGACCGGAACCAAGTTTGGCTGCGGTGCCGGACTGTGCGGCGCGTGCACCGTTCACGTCGAGGGCACGGCCACGCGCTCGTGTTCCACGCCGGTCTCGCAAGTTGCGGGCAAGAACATCACCACCATCGAAGGGCTCTCGCCGAACAGCCAGCATCCGTTGCAACTGGCGTGGGTCGCCGAAGAGGTCCCGCAATGCGGCTACTGCCAGAGCGGCCAGATCATGGCTGCGGCAGCCCTGCTCGCCAAAACACCCAGTCCGAGTGAGGACCAGATCAACACCTTCATGGCGACGAATATCTGCCGCTGCGGAACTTATGAGCGCATCCGGCGCGCGATCCAGCGAGTGGCGGGAGGTGCGCGATGAGTCCGCTCTCACGGCGTGAATTCGTCGGCGCTGGCGTTGCCGCGGGCGCGGGGCTGATCATTGGCTTTTATCTGCCACATGGCTCGAAGCGCGAGCAAGGCGAATACTTCTCGCCCAATGCCTACCTGAAAATCACTCCCGAAAACAACATCATCGTGGTCGTTCCGCGCTCGGAGATGGGCCAGGGCGTGCGCACTTCGCTGCCGATGATTCTCGCCGAGGAACTCGAGGCCGATTGGAAGCAGATCCAAGTCGAGCAAGCCGGAGCCAGCACGCTATTCGGCGATCAGACCACCGGAGGCAGTGCCAGCGTTCGCACCACCTGGGATCCGATGCGCAAAGCGGGTGCAGCCGCCCGCGAGATGCTGATCTCCGCCGCGGCGCTGCAGTGGAACGTGCCGCGTGCTTCCTGCAAAGCACAGTACGGCGCCGTGTTGCACGAAGCGTCGAATCGCAAAACATCGTACGGCGATCTCGCTACCAAAGCGTCGGCGCTCCAGGTACCGACCGACGTTCCTCTGAAGACGGCCAAAGACTACAAAATCGTCGGCAAGCCGATCCCGCGGATCGACACTCCCGCGAAGGTGAACGGCACCGCTGAATACGGCATCGACTTCCGCGTGCCCGACATGAAGTTCGCCCTGCTGGCGCGCAGCCCGGTGATCGGCGGAAAGGTCGCGAGCTTCGATGACAAAGAGTCAAAGAAGGTTCCAGGTGTCAGCTACATCGGCAAGATCGGCGACAGTTCTGTCGCCGTCGTCGCCGACAGCGTCTGGAGCGCGATGGAAGGCCGCCGCGTCTTGCAAGTAATTTGGGATGAAGGCCCCAATAAAGATCTCACCACTGCTGCCGTCATGGACTCGCTGCGGCAGGGCGCCACCAAGAAGGGTGTGACGTTGTATTCGACCGGCGACCTCACAGTAATTTCCGGACGTCGCATCGAAGCCTCCTACGAACTTCCCTTCATGGCCCACGCACCCATGGAGCCCGGAAATGCGACGGCGCATTTCCAGGGATCGAAGTGCGAAGTTTGGGCGCCTACACAGGTTCCTCAGGATGTTCGCGACTCGGTGGCGCAAGCGGTCGGCGTCGATCCCGACAATGTGAAGGTTCATGTGCAACTGATCGGCGGAGGATTTGGCCGCCGGCTTGAACATGATTATGCGGTCGAGGCCGCGCAAGTCTCGAAGGCCATCAACGCCCCGGTCAAAGTGGTTTGGACGCGCGAAGATGACATGCGCAATTCGACGTATCGTCCCGCGAGCCTTCACAAGCTGAGCGCCATGCTCGACGGGCAAGGCTGGCCCGTCGCATTCACCCATCGCATCATCGCGCCCTCGATCAGTGCGCAGAAAGGTCAGCCGGGCGAAGGCGGCGTCGATCCTGATCTGAAAGACGAAGCCGCGCTGGTCTATTCGTTTCCCTATGCGTCCATTGAATACGTCGCTACCGAGACGCCCGTCCCGCTCGGCTGGATGCGCTCCGTGTACGCGCTGCAGGTTGGATTCGCGAGTGAATGTTTCATTGACGAGCTGGCCGCGGCCGCCGGAAAGAATCCTCTCGACTACCGCCTGCACTTGCTTGCCAAAGATGAAGACATCAAGTACTTCGACGCGACCTGGAAAACTTCACGCATGCGGGCCATCCTTCAGATGGCCGCCGACAAAGCTGGCTGGGGCAAGCCTTTGCTCGCGGGCCATTATCACGGCATCGCCTGCTTCGGCTGCTTCAGCACCTACTGCGCGCAGGTTGTCGAACTCTCCATGGATGGCGATCAACCTCGCATTCACCGCGTGGTCGGAGCTGTCGACTGTGGGCAGGTCGTAAACCCCAACATTCTCGAGCAGCAAATTCAGGGTGGTGTGATCTACGGACTCACGAACGCCTTGCGCGCAAAGATCACCATCGAGAAAGGACGAGTGGTGCAAGGCAACTTCGACGACTATGCTCCGATCCGCATGAACGAAATTCCGAAAGTCGAAGGGTACTTCGTCGAAACCACCGAGCCGCCTTCCGGCGTCGGCGAACCGCCGATTCCACCGCTGGCTCCGGCCATCTGCAACGCGATCTATGCCGCCACCAAGAAACGCATTCGGGCTCTGCCGATCCTGCGCTAACAGAGGTGTTTTGATTAAGTTTTGGCAATGAGGATGACAGCCCGATCGATACGTCCATCACTCCTGGTTTTGTTGGCCGTCGTCATGCTGTTTTCTTCTGCCTTCTCGCAGCGCCTCGCCGGGGTTCCCCCGCGCCGGTTGAACAATCTTCGCCACGGAATCAACGCCAGCCATTGGTTTGCGCAAGTCTACGATCCGGTCGGCTATAAGAAGGAACACTTCCAGGTGTGGACGACTGAAAAAGACATCGCACTCATCAAGTCAATGGGCTTCGATCACGTGCGCCTCAGCGTGAATCCCGAGCCGATGTTCCTCCACAACCACGCCGACGAAATCCCCGCCGAATATCTCGGCTACCTCGATGACGCCGTGACGATGATTCTCAAGCACGATCTCGCCGTCGTCATCGACATCCATCCCGAGAGTGACTTCAAAGCGAAACTGGCTCATGACGAGTTCGTCGAACAATTTTCTGATTACTGGCGAGGGCTGGCGCGCCACTACTCGAAGCTCGATCCCGACCGCGTGTTCTTCGAGATTCTCAACGAACCTGAGATGTCGGACCGTTATCGCTGGTACGGCATCCAGGCCAAACTTGCGACCGCGATCCGGGAAGGAGCGCCGCAGCACACGCTCATCGTTGCGGGTGCCCAGTGGTCCGCTGATGACCAACTCGTCTTCATCGAGCCGTTGCGCGACCCCAACATCATCTACAACTTCCACTTCTACGAGCCGCACATCTTTACGCATCAGGGTGCGACGTGGGGCGTGAACTATTGGCACTTCCTCAAGGCGCTCCCCTATCCTTCCGATGTATCCGCCGCCGAAAAGATCGCCGCGCTTGAACCGGACGCGCTCAACCGGCTCTATGTCGTCCGTTACGGACTCGATCACTGGGACGCCAACCGCATCGACACCGAGATCAGCCGGGTCGCCGAATGGGCTCAGCAACGGGGCGTGCCCGTGGTTTGTAACGAATTCGGTGTCTACCGGAAGAATGCCGATCCGAAAGACCGCGCTGCCTGGATCACCGACGTACGTAGGTCGCTCGAGAAACACAACATGGGATGGACGATGTGGGATTACGCCGGCGGTTTCGGCGTTGTCACAAAAGCGAACCCTCAAGCCTCAGCGGTTCCCGACGAAGTCACGCTGAACGCGCTCGGCCTCAAAGCACCCTGATACGAAAGGATAATCGCGCCCCGATCAGCGCTCCCCTTCCAATCCCGCTATTAAATCGTTTGACATCCCTATTCTCCGAGGACTACAAAGTTTTCGCTCCTTACTGCTTGCGTGCTTCGTTTTCCAAAATCATGCCCTCGATTCCCGGAGTCTTCATGCGCAAAATTTCTAAGAGCATTCCTTTACTGCTGTACCTAACCGCACTGGTTCTGCTCACAACAATCGCCTGCTTTGCTCTCGATGATCGCTCTGCCGCCGACGCAACCGCCGCCAAGCCCTTCCTCGGACGCTGGGACATCACGGTGAAAACTCCCACGCGCGAATACCCCGCGTGGCTTGAAATTCGCCTGCAGGACGGCAAGCTCACCGGCCTGATGGTCGGCCAGTGGGCGCACGCGGTGCCAGTCTTGAAGATTGAAGTCGCGAAGGATGTCCTCAGCTTCCTCTCGCCCCAGGAGCAGTGGGACCGCAAAGACAACATGCCCTTCGAAGGCAAGTTCACCGGCGGCAAACTCTCTGGCACAACCAAAGGTCCCGACGGTTCGCAGTGGACATGGACCGCTCAGCGCGCACCCGATTTCAAGCGCACGACCGACCCCAAGTGGGGTGAGCCCATCGAACTCTTCGACGGAAAAGACCTCACGGGCTGGCACGAGGACCAACCCAAGGAAGGCAAGGCCTGGACCGTCGCGAACGGATTGCTCGTCACTCCCGGCAACGGCCCCGAGCTGATCAACAGCCAGAAGTTCCGCGACTTCAAATTGCACGTCGAGTTTAACTGCGGTCCCAACTCCAACAGCGGCGTCTATCTCCGTGGCCGCTACGAAGTACAGATCGAAACTAACTCGCCGCAGGAGCCACCCAGCCATCACACCGGCGGCGTCTACGGATTCATCGATCCCCATCCCGAGCAGCCGCGCGCGCCCGACACGTGGCAGACCTTCGACATTACGCTCGTCGGCCGCACCATCACTGTCGTGCAAAACGGAAAGACGATCATCGATAAACAAGATATCCCCGGCATCACCGGTGGCGCGCTCAACAGCCACGAAGGCGATCCCGGCCCGATCTACCTGCAAGGCAGCGAAGACGGCCACGTGCAGTTTCGCCGTATCACGATCACCCCAGCAGTCGAATAATCCGGAGGACTCATGAAGAACGATTTTTCGCGTCGTGAATTTCTCGGCATTAGCGCGGGCGCCGCAGGTGCTACCCTGGCCAACCGCAAAGGCCTGCTGAACTCTTCGGTGCTCGCGGCCAAGCCCTACGTTCCCCCAAGCGATCGCATGCGTTTCGGAATCATCGGTGTTGGCATGCAAGGCTCCGGACTACTCGCGCAGGCCATTGAGCTTCCCGGCATCGAGTGTGTCGCAGCTGCCGACCTCTACGACGGTCGCCACACACTCGCGCGCGAGATCACTAACAAGCCCGATCTCCCCACCACGCGCCGCTACCAGGAACTCCTTGCCAACCAGGACATCGACTGCATCGTCGCCGCCGTCCCTGATCACTGGCATCGCAAAGTGGTCGTCGACGCCGTCACCGCGGGCAAAGACATCTACTGCGAGAAGCCGATGTCGCACAGTCCCGCCGACGGCATCGCGATGGTCAATGCCGCCAAGCAAACCGGGCGCATCGTGCAGATCGGATCACAACGCGTCAGCTCGCAGGTCTGCAAGAAAGCGAAGGAAATGGTCGCGCAGGGCATGCTCGGCGATCTGTGCCTGGTCGAGGGCTGGCTCGGCCGCAACGACCCGACAGGGGCGTGGGTCTATCCGCCACCCACCGATCTCTCGCCGCAGACTCTTGATTGGGATACGTGGCAAGGCGACGTCCCGAAGCGCGCTTTCGATCCTTACCTCTTCGCGCGCTGGCGTTGCTGGAAGGAATACGGTACTGGCCTCGCTGGAGACCTGCTGGTCCATCTCGTCAGCGGCATGATGTTCATACTCGGCATCAACGAGCCGCCGAAGAAAGCCACATCGGTCGGTGGCATCCTCCGCTTCAAAGACGGACGCAACATGCCCGACGTCCACGCGTCCCTCTTTTACTACAGCGACATTCCCGTCTACATGCGCCTCAGCCTCGGCACTGAGATGCCCGAAACCTATCGCTTCCAGGGATCGCATGGCATTCTCGAGGTCACCGAGTTCGGCATCACGTACTATCCGCAGAGCGGCAAGGACACCTCGCCAAGCTATTACGCCAACGGCTTCCCCCACGCCATGAAAGTCGCCTACGAGAAAAAGTGGAAAGAAGAGAACACACCGCCGCTGGGCAAAGAGCCGATGCCAGAAACGATCTCGATCAAAGGCCCCGATTTCGACGACATGCATCCGCACCTGTGGAATTTCTTCGAAGCCGTGCGCACGCGCAAGCCTGTTGTCGAAGACGCCGTCTTCGGACACCACGCTGCCCTCGCCTGCCACATGGCGAACGAGTCCTACTTCCGACAGCAAATGGTCTATTGGGATGAAGCGTCAGGAACGATCAAGAGCTAGGAAAAAGTCGACCGTCATTGGTCTTTAGTCGTCAGGATTGTCGCGAAGGATGGGACGGTCTGCGGCAAGCAGTAGCCGGCCATTGATCGTCAGCTTGTGGTGAACAACGTGGGGACAGCCGCCCTCGGCCGTCTGGCGGAGCGAAGCTCCGCAGTCCTCAGGTGCTCACCTTCCGTTGTCATCTTCGCGCAGTGAGGCGTGGCCGAACGCAGAGAAGGACCTATGCACTTCGACGTCCTACCAATGATTCAGCTTTTCTCCGCGACCTCAGCGGTTAAGGCCTTTCAAACGCTCTCGTACTTCGCGCGTATCGCACGCTCCTCTTCCGGATGCAGAAGCGTATAAATCGCCCCCCAGATCTGCGCCTTGTCGCCGAGCATACTAAGGCGGATCGCGGGCGGCTTCGCATGAATGCGCGATACGACACGCTGCACGGTTTTCAGCATTAACTCCGGCGCACCCTTCACCAAGCCTCCGTTGAACACCACCAACTCTGGATCAAGCACGCTGATCAAGTTCGCCACGCCCACACCCAGCATTGCGAAGCTGTTCTCTACTAGCGTTTGCGCCTGCGGATCACCCGCGTGCAGCGCCTCGAATACGTATCGTGCGTCGCGCTCCTCGACCAGCGTCGCTGCGCCTGCGCCATTCCCGCCAGCTAAAACACTTCGACCTTCCGTCGCAATCCCCATCCCCGAAACATATCGTTCTAGATGCCCTGTGTCTGGAAACTCTTCCGTCCAGCGCGTCCAATCCACGTTCATTCGGAAAATTTCGCCGGCCGAGCCGCTGCGTCCCCGGCAGATTGCCCCATTCATAAAAATGCCCGCGCCGATACCCGTCCCTAGCGCGATGAACACGAAATTCTCAGCAACCTCCGCGACCCCGCGCCAGTGCTCACCGATCGCCGCCATGTTGGCGTCGTTATCCAGAAACACCGGACAGCCGAAGGCGTCTTCCAGGTCGCGCCCGATATCGACTTCGCGCCATCCCGGAACATTATTCGCATCAAAAATCTTCCCTGTCTGCGGATGAACACATCCGGGAACGCCGATGGCAACCCCGCGCAGCGACTCGGTTGGCGGCACCAGCCTGCGGATTCCGTCGCGAATCTGCTTGATCACGCCACGCGCACCTGACTCGGTATTCACCCGTTCGCGCGACGCCTCGAGGATTTGCGCGCCGCCATCGGTCAGCACGAAACGCATATGGCTCGCGCCCATATCGACAGCGATACCGTAGTCCGGCTTGGAGGACTGCTTGTCTTGCCCGCTCAAATTTCGAACTCCGTGAAGAGTGAACCCTGGAATTGCGATTTTAGAGAATCGATCTATTGAAACGTTTTAATCGCCCATATAAGTTCAGGGAGGGCAGCCCCGGCTGTCAAGAGGATTCTGAGAATCGCGCTTAGAAAGGAAACGGAAGGGAGTTTCGCTCGGGGACGCCTACGCCGACACGATCACCTTGCGGGCGCTCGCCATCGCTGGCGATGCAGGGGCATCGTGCCGCCACCCCGGCCGCCCGAACACATACCGCAGCTTGTTGCGCCATCCGGGCGCGGTGCGGACGTCGTGCCCGATGTCGGCCCACTCATGGAAGGCGATGCGGACCGGGTTATAGGTAGAGATGTTCTTGGTCAATCCGAACCGCGGACGATCCGCCTCAGCCTCCAGCTCGAACGTTCCGAACAGCCGATCCCACACAATTAGTGTTCCCGCATGATTGCGATCGATGTATTGCGGATTCGATCCATGATGCACGCGGTGATGCGAAGGCGTATTCAGCACCAACTCGAGCGGCCCCATCGACTGCACCAGCTCAGTGTGAATCCAGAACTGGTAGAGCAGACTGACCGCTTGCATGGTCAGCACCATCATCGGATGGAAGCCAACCAGCGGCAGCCACATCCAGAACACCCAGCCTGTAATCGTGCCCGTCCAGCTCTGCCGCAACGCGGTCGAGAGGTTGTAGCGCTGCGACGAGTGATGCACCACATGTGAAGCCCAGAACAACCGCACCTCGTGGCTCGCCCGATGAAACCAGTAGTAGCTGAACTCGTCACCAAAGAACAGCAGCACCCACACCCACCGCTGGTAGCCGAGATTGAAAATCCGGAAACGGTAGACCAGCGTGAAGATGGCCAGCTGCAACGCCTTCGTCGCCAGGCCCACAACCACGCTTCCCAACCCCATCGTGATGCTTGCCGCCGAATCTTTGATCTCGTAGAGATCGCGGCGCATGATCGCGTCGGCAATGGCCTCCACGGTCATCAGCACAATGAACGCCGGGATCGCGCGCACAATAAGGTTCGGCATGGCGCTTACAACGAAATTCTAGCGTCACTTCCCTCCGATTGACACTCAACCTTCCAATGACCGCATCGTCCTTTCTTGCAACGATTTAGCTCCCTGCCACATGTCCGCATTCGTCCCATCACCATGGTTACCTACCCGATTACTCACTCCCCTTCCATACTCTTCCTGACCACAACTGTCCCCGAAATCACGGGTTTACATCGTGCAGGACGGGTGAACCGGCGCTCGCCACCGGTGTACCGAAAGATGGAACGCGCTCGTTATCGACAACCCCATTAAAGGAGACGCCCCCAACTTATGAAGACGCTCCGTCGTTCTAGCCTTCTTACTTTTCTTATCGCGCTGTTTGTCAGCGTCGCGTCGCTTTCCGCCTTTGCCGATCCGCCCAGCCGCGCGGTCCGGCTGCAATACATTTCGGGCCCGGTTTCGGTTCAGCCCGGCGGCGTCAATGACTGGGTCGAGGCGGTCGTCAACCGCCCGCTGACTACCGCCGACCGCGTCTGGGCCGATAAGGCCGCGCGCGCCGAATTGCACCTGGGCAGCGCTGCGCTCCGACTGAACGCCGAAACCAGTATGACACTCACAAACGTGAGCGACGATCTCGTTCAGGTCGAACTTGATCAGGGCACGTTGAATCTCCATATCCGCCACCTGTTCGGCGGCGAGACGTATGAAATTGATACGCCCAACCAGGCTTTCACGATTTTGAAAGCGGGCGACTACCGCTTCGACGTTGATCCCAATGCCGACACCACTTCGATCACCGTGTGGCGCGGCGAGGGTGAAGCCAACGGTCAGGGTCCCGGAGTGAAGCTAAAGTCGGGTCACCAGGCGACGTTCACCGGCGGCACGTCGATGCAGCACGAAATCGCCAGCGCTCCCGGCCTCGACGGCTTCGATGACTGGTGCCGTGTCCGCGACGATCGCGAAGACCACGCGAAGTCTTACGAATATGTCTCCGCCGACGTGGTGGGCGCCGACGAACTCGACGAATACGGAACATGGCGCACCGTGCCGGAGTACGGCGCAGTGTGGGTTCCGGCGGTCGCACCCGGTTGGGCTCCTTATCACTACGGACATTGGGTCTGGGTTGAGCCGTGGGGCTGGACCTGGGTTGACGACGCGCCCTGGGGTTACGCTCCCTGCCACTATGGCCGTTGGGTTCATGTCGGCGCCTATTGGGGATGGGCCCCGGGACCGATGGTGGTTGCGCGTCCGGTGTACGCGCCTGCGCTTGTCGCGTGGGTCGGCGGTCCGCGCTTCGGCGTCGGCATGTCATTCGGTGCTGGCGGCGGCGTGGGATGGTTCGCCCTTGGCTGGGGTGAGCCGTACGTCCCGACTTATCACGTAACCCGCGAATACTTCCAGCAGGTCAACGTGACCAACACGCACATCACCAACATCACCACGGTCACGAACAACTACTACATCACCAACAACAACACGACTGTCGTCCAGAACAACATTCAGAACATTCACTACGCCAACCGTACGGTGAATGGCGCAGTCACTGCGGTTCCCACGAGTGCCATGGCGAGTTCACAATCCGTGTCGAGGGTTGCGGTCTCTGTGCCAGCGAGCGAAGTGAGAGCCGGAGCGTTCGCGACTGCGGCTCCGGTCGCGCCGGCGCGTACCAGCGTATTGGGCGCAAATGCCAGCCTCCACGCGGTCGCTCCGCCAGCGCGAACGATGGAACGTCCAGTCGTATCGCACATGGCGCCGCCGCCGAAACCGGTTCCGTTTGAAGCCAAGCAGGAAGAGCTGGCGAAGAATCCGGGCCGCCCGCTCGATGCGCAGACCGAAGCCCAGCTGCGCACGAACGTGATGCGCCAGACGCCGGCGTCGATGAACCACGGACCTGCCGGACAACCGGGGAATCAGCCCGCAGCTGGTCAGCCAGGAATGCAGCCCGTCCGCGGAGGAATGCCGAACGCCGCGCAGCCCGCCCGGCCGGGATCTCCGGCGACACCGGCGATGTCTGGCGCACCGAATCCCGCGTCGGCATCGAATCCCTCCACTGGACCGAAGGCTCCGGAACAATCGCAACCGGGAAGACCGGGCTTTGCTGGAACACCCGCTACAACGCCGAATCCGGCTTCCGACTCTCGTCCGGGAATGAATGCATCACAACCAGCAACACCCGCGATGCCAACTCGCAACCTTCCACGTCCGCCGCAGCCCGGTATGCGACCGGGGTCGACAAACGCAGCGGGTTCGGCAACACCCGCGTCTTCGGCGACGCCGGCATCTCCGGCAACAGCAGCGGCTCCCTTAAATCCAGGACCCGCGAATCCGGGACCTGCAAATCGTCCGGTACCGCGTCCGCCGTCAGCAATGACGAACGGTGAGAGTGGACGTCCGTACGTCTCATCGTCCCCGCAACCATCAACTCCGGCCAACAGCAACGATTCGATGTCGCGCCCGGCATCGCCGTCAAATGCTGGAAACTCTGCTCCAAGGCCATCCGAGCCTTCGAACACGATGGGTTCGGCACCACGCCCAACGGCAACCGGGAACGATTCAAATACCGTAGCGCGTCCGTCGTCGAACAATGGAAACGCAGTACCGAGGCCGGCGGGACCGTACAATTCGCCGAATTCGAACCCAAGAACACCCGAGCTATCGAACACAGTGAACTCGACACCAAGACCGTCGCAGCCGACCAACACGATGTCGCAGCCGTCGAATCCGCGTCCCCTGCAGAACGCGCCGGGCTCCGACGCTCGGCCAAGTCCGCGACCGACTTCGTATTCGCAACCGGCGCCCCATCCGGCTGCGGAGTCGCGGCCGTCGAACCCTCAGACGCAGTCACAGCCACATGGGAACGGCGGCGGAGGCCACTCGAACAACAAAGGCGAAAATCACTCGCAGTCGAAGAGTGAACACGAGAACAAAAACAAGTAAAGACCAACTAGCGACAACGCAACTGCAATTATGAAGCGCCGCGAGATTCTCGCGGCGCTTCTTGTTGTTCAAGGACCGACGGACGTCGCCTCCGTCCCGTACCCCTCTCTAACTTGTCATCCTGAGCGAAGTGAGGCGTTTAGCCGAACGAAGTCGAGGACCCCTTGCTTGGTCGCACTTCTCCCGGCGTAAACTGGCATTGCGACCAACGGCTGGCCGACACAGCCTGGATCCGTCAGCGTCATCTTGAGCGGAGCGAAGGTTTCCCCGGGAAGAGACTCTCGCAAGGCCACCATCATGCCCACGGCGACGGATGCTTCGCCTCGTACGCTTCGATCTCCGATTCATGCTGCAGTGTGAGCCCGATGTCATCAAGCCCGTTCAGCAGGCAATGACGCACGAAGTCGTCGACTTCGAAGCTCGCCGCGAAGCCGTCGTCGTCATAAACCTTCTTCTGCTCGAGATCCACGGTGAGCTGATAGCCCTCGCGCTCCCGAGAGCGCCGCACTAGTTCCGCGACTTCGTCTTCCCGCAGCGTCACGTTAAGGAATCCATTCTTCGTGCTGTTATTCGCGAAAATGTCGGCAAACGACGGCGCGATCACCGTGCGGAATCCGTAATCGCTGAGCGCCCATACCGCGTGCTCGCGCGACGAACCGCAGCCGAAATTCTTGCCCGCGATCAGAATGCTCGCGCCACGATGCCGCGGATGATTCAACACAAATTTTTCGTCCTGCTTGCCATCAGGCGTGCGCCGCCAGTCGTGGAAGAGAAATTCCCCGAATCCCGTGCGCTCGATGCGCTTGAGAAATTGCTTCGGGATGATCTGATCGGTGTCGACGTTCACCCGGTCCAGGTGAACCACGCGTCCTTGATGCTTACGAAACGGTTTCATAAATGCTCTTTTCTAGATACTCACCGCAATGAACAACCTGGAGTCAATCCGCGGCCGTTTTGCCGACGAGACGCCGGCGCTACCTTACTGAAACTTCCAATTGCGGATGTCTGTGAAGTGCCCCGCGATCGCGGCGGCTGCTGCCATCATCGGACTGACCAGATGCGTGCGCCCTCCGCGCCCCTGGCGTCCTTCGAAGTTGCGATTGCTGGTCGACGCGCAACGCTCGCCCGGTTGCAGGATATCGGGATTCATGCCCAGGCACATTGAGCAGCCCGACTCGCGCCACTCGAACCCCGCCTCCCGAAAGACCCGATCCAGGCCTTCGCGCTCCGCGGCGTGCTTGATGGCCTGCGATCCAGGCACGACCATCGCGCGCACTTTTGAATTGACGCGATACCCCTTGGCAACCCGAGCGGCCGCCCGCAGGTCTTCGAGGCGCGAGTTCGTGCATGATCCAATAAAGACGCGATCGATCGCGATCTTTTCGATCGGCGTGCCGGGGGCGAGGCCCATGTACGCGAGCGCCTGCTCGGTCGCCTTGCGATCGGTGCCGTTCAGTTCGGGCACGCGGCCCGTGACTTGCACGACCATGCCGGGATTCGTGCCCCACGTCACAAACGGAGCCAGCGTAGCCGCATCGATAGTGATTGTTCGATCGAAATGCGCGCCCGGATCGGAAACCAGAGTGCGCCAGTAGGCAACGGCTTTCTCCCACCCATCACCTTGGGGCGCGAAACGCCGGCCCTTCACGTACGCGAAGGTTGTCTCGTCGGGAGCGACCATGGCGGCACGGGCGCCCGCCTCGATGCTCATGTTGCACAGCGTCATGCGGCCTTCCATGCTGAGGCCGCGAACCGTTTCACCCGCATACTCGATCACGTATCCTGTGGCGCCGTCGGTGCCGATCTGCCCGATCACGCCGAGCGCCAGGTCTTTCGCGGTCACACCTTCCGGCAACTTGCCGTGAACTTCGATTTTCATCGTCTTCGGTTTGCGCTGCGGCACGCACTGCGTCGCAAGCACATGCTCGACTTCCGACGTGCCGATGCCGAATGCCAGCGATCCAAACGCACCGTGAGTGCTGGTGTGACTGTCTCCGCAGACGATCGTCATGCCGGGCTGCGTGAAGCCAAGTTCCGGGCCGATCACGTGAACTATGCCCTGCTCGGGCGCTTCCATGTCGAAAAGACGAACGCCGAATTCCTTGCAGTTTTTCTGTAGCGCCCCGATCTGCTTCGCGGCAATCGGATCGAGAATCGGCGTGCCTCGCGGTTCGGTCGGCACGTTGTGGTCGACCGTAGCCACCGTGCGCGAAGGCTGGCGAACTGGCCTGCCGGCAGCGCGCAGTCCGTCGAAGGCCTGGGGCGACGTGACCTCGTGGACCAAGTGGAGATCGATGTAAATAAGAGGCGACCGACCGGTCGGCTTGGCGACCACATGAGCGTCCCAAATTTTTTCAAACAGCGTTCTTGGACTTGTCATAGGAGTTCCGCCCAGACCGCAAGGAGTTGTTCCACCCAGGGCGCCGGTCGTGGCGTAGTTAGTGTATCAAGAGTTGAGCGGCGCCGGTTTGGAAGGTCATACACTCATGCTCCCTTCAGAAACACGCGTACAGGGAGGCTGAGAGGTGATCCGCGGACCATTCGTCGCGTGCGCGAAGGGTGATATCTGCTCATTCGTTCGATTCCTTTCGCCAGCGCTTTGCGCGAGTCTTCCAGTACCCAGCCGCGAGATGCGGTAATTACAACTAACGTTACGATGCACTCTTGACCGGTAGGGATTACGCGGAAACGGCGACGACAATCTTTCCGTACCCGCTTTTCTGCGTGAGCGCTCCACTGTACGCGGCGGAAGCCTCCCTCAGAGGAACGGTGGTTTTGACAAATGCTCTCAGATGTCCAGCGTCAAGTCGCTTTGCGATTTCAATTAGCTGCGCTTGGTTCGGCTCGACGATGAAGAAAGCATCTTTTACCCGCTGGTCGGTGGTGCCTTCGCCGTCCGCAGCAATCGTGATCATGCGTCCACCTGGCCGTAGGACCCCCCATGACCGCTCGAGCGTGTCACCGCCGACGGCATCGAAGACAACATCCACGTCTCGAACCTGTTCTTCAAACCGCGACACTTTATGGTCAATCGCCTCGTCCGCTCCTAGCCGCTTAACAAAATCGATGTCCTGACTTGAGACCGTAGTGACGACACGGGAACCAAGAGTATGCGCCAATTGCACGGCGTAGAGGCCAACGGCTCCCGCGCCTCCGTGGATCAGGATGCGCTCGCCCGGAGCTAGCTTCGCTCGATCGATCAGTCCTTGCCATGACGTCAGGGCGCCGATCGGCACTGAGGCGGCAGCTTCGTGACTTAAGCTTGCGGGCTTCCGCGCTATATTCTGAGGCACCGTAATACAGAACTCCGCCGTGGCCCCATTGGCGAACCAGTCGTTCATGCCATAGACCTGGTCGCCGACCTTGAAGTCGTGGACATCTTTGCCGATCGCCGCGATGACTCCAGAAAATTCGTGCCCTGGTACCGCACGTAGACGAGCTGTTCCTGATTTCGTATGTGTGGTGGGATACCAGATCAATTCCGTTGGGGTAACACCGGCAGCATGAACGTGAATCAACATCTCGCCCGAGCCCGGTTCCGGTTTCTGCAACTCCGCCGCGATGATCACTGGCCGCTGGCCTGCCTCGTTTACCTGCATCGCCTTCATAAGCACCTTTCCTTAACTCGCATTTCACTGGCTAGGCGTCCACACGACGGGTGGCCGTTCAATCGCATTCTGTGCGATTGAGTGGGTATCGGTGCAAGTGCGCGGGTGAGGGTGGAAACACGTTCAGCGTTTCGAAAGATTCGGGGTAATTTTCACCGGCAACTACCCCTGCGAAGCAGCGCGAATGTAGCGCATGATCTGATCCAGATGCGACAAATCATGGCCGGCCAGCAGTCGCAACATGGCGCCAAGGGACTCCGGACCGCGCTCGTTGTGCAGACCAGTTCGCCTTAAGTCAGTAGCCGACGTTCTTTTCCACGTCGCCAGATTGAGCTGGCGCAAGGTACGAAACAGGTTAACAAGTTCCGACGGCTCGCGTTCGTTATGCCCCTGCCGGGCTACCCAGGAATCCTGCTGCGTACCCAGGATCGTCGGATTCTCCTCACTCAGAATCAACCGAAGCCGATATCCGTACACCCATTCGCTGTCTGTGAGATGGCCGATGATCTCGTTCGGCGTCCACTTGTCGCCAAACGGACGGCTGCGCAAGATCGCCGGTGAATGCCCGGCCACGATTTCGGACAGTTTGGCGGCGGTCTCGGACAAGACCGCCAAGGGATCTTGATCGCCCAGCATGGCAAACATTTTCTGGCGATAAACCTCCGAAGCCGACAGTAACAGTCCAGTCTGGGTTGCCATTTGCATCTCCCTTTGACAGAGTTCCGCGCTCACGGGCGCTGCGGCGAGGACGATAGTTCAATCATCTTGGATGAGCTATCCGAATCTTGCGGTCCAAAGGATTTTTGCGTGGACATCCGCTCGAATAGCCAACCTTTCGCCTCTGGTGCGAAGGGGTGACGTCTAAATTTAGTACTCCCCGTACCGCCCTTTTACCGAGTCGAGCAACTTTTGGCTGTCGTAACCAACGCCATCCTTGAACACGATCTCCACGTTCTCGACATCGGCTATGCGCTTCGAAGGATCTCCCTTCATCACAACAAGGTCGGCATTCTTGCCTACCGCAATGCTACCGATCTGCGCTTGCTTGCCTATGTACGTCGCGCCATTCATGGTCGCGATCTGAATTGCCTCGACGGGCGTGAACCCCGCTTCGACCAGTAACTCGATTTCCCGTTGATCGCCGAATCCCGGCAGCACCCCTCCGTTGCCGGTGGGATCGGGACCCGCCAGTAGTAATCCGCCTGCTTTCACGAAATCGTGCTCCAGCTGCATGTCACGCTTGAAAAGCGCAGCCTCGTCAGGCTCATCGTCGTTTGCGGATGCCGGCTTCTCCCGTGGCGGAGGTTCGCGGCGGTACAGGTAGGCTTCACGCGCCTGCGGTGACATCGCATCCAGCAGCGCTTGTCGTAGCGGTGGCCGCCCCGGAATCCCCCCGCTCTCGAATACCGGCAACGTCGACGTGATCGCGACATGATGCTTCACCAGCGTGTCCATAAGATCCTTCGCCTCGGAACTACCCGGGTCCATGTGTCCGAGCGTGTATTCGCCCGCACTCTTGCTGCACTCGTCGAGTTTCTTATCTGGATCGAGTTGCGTGTTGACGAAGAAGCCGTGCTCCAGGTCGTCGATCCCCATTTCCGCCGCTTCCTTGTACGTCACCGAGCACAAGTGTCCCGTGACTTTGACATTCCGTTTGTGCGCTTCATCAATCGCCGCCTTAAGCTCGGCGCGCGTGATGTACATGTACGCTTTGAACGACGTCACACCGCGATCCATCCAGTAATCGACGAACTGGCGCGCCTCTTCAGCGTCTTTCAGGCGATGCAGTTGGACGAAGAAACTGTTCGCGCCTTCGAGATACGGACCAGTTACATCAAGGTGCGGCCCGGGTAAACGGCCAGCCTCGATTTCATCCCGCAAATTCAGATCTGCATAAGTTTCCATGCTGCCGGTCGTGCGCATCGTCGTGACACCGCCCGCCAGGTAAAGCCGGGGCGCGGAGAAGGTCATCTGCGGCGCGAGCAGCGGTTGATCGCCATGCCAGTGGCTATCGAGATTCGGACGCGCAATATAGAAGAGGTGATTGTGCATCCCAACGATTCCCGGCATGACGCTGTATCCACGGAGATCGAGCACATTCGTGCCCTTCATCACAGGAACATCCGTGCCCGGCTGGATCGCCGTAATTTTTCCACCCTCAATCACCACGTTCTGGTCTTCGACTGCGTCGTGCCCCGTCCCGTCGATCACGCGCACGTGGGTCAGGACGGTCTTGGGCGACTGCACGCGGACATACTTGAGTACCTCCTTCGACAAAGATGGCGCTTGGGCTTGAGCATGCACAAAGGAACTATGCAGAAGAAGAGAACTCTGAAGAGACAGATAGATGAAGATAAGAGTCGCATTCACTCGGACGAAGCTCATGGGATCTCCGGAAAAAGCGGCTCATTGTAACGCACGTGTGGGGCGCGCACAC
>Ga0126381_100002194_pt1 | contig 21131 bp, 12 predicted proteins | sample PanSoiMetPlot_28_FD_96465 | JGI IMG/M metagenome (GOLD analysis project Ga0126381, IMG submission 96465) | Tropical forest soil microbial communities from Panama - MetaG Plot_28 | ecosystem: Environmental > Terrestrial > Soil > Tropical forest > Bulk soil | place: Panama | collected 2016-02-17
GAATTCACCGGCATTTCGGATCCCTACGAGGAGCCTAAGGACGCAGAAGTCGTCATCAACACCTCAGAGTTGACGCCTGAAGAAGCTGCGCAGGAAATTATCCTCCATTTAGAGCGTGAAGGCTTTATCGGAGTTAATCAGGAACTTGCCTGAACGCGAAGCGAAGTTCATATTGAGAATCTCCCCACAGGACACGCGCATGTTTGAGTCGGCGGCCAGGGTGTACTCCGGAACATCGTGTTGAAAACGAGACCTTCACCTCAATCCCCGCACGATGGGGAGGATAGAGCTCTAGACATCGGGCCGGAAAAGGCGCGGAGCCGAGTCATGGTCATTGGACTGGATTGCGCAGCGCCTGAGTTGATTTTCGATCGCTGGCTTGATGATTTGCCAAACTTGAAATCGATCTATCGCAGCGGACTGCACGGACTGCTCCGCTCGTGCGACCCGCCGATCACGGTGCCGGCATGGTCGGTGATGATGTCCTCCAAGAGTCCTGGCCGGCTTGGAGTTTATGGGTTCCGAAACCGTGCCGATTATTCCTATAACCGGTATTCTATCGCCAACTCGCTTGCGATAAAAGAAGACCGGCTCTGGGACATCCTATCGCGCAGCGGAAAACGCTCCATTGTCATAGGCGTGCCCGGAACTTACCCTCCACGCCCCCTCAATGGCTTATTGGTAACGGACTTCCTGACTCCAGACACGACCTGCGAGTACACGCATCCGCCTGAACTGAAACAAGAGATCGAGCGAGTGGTTGGGGAATACATTTTGGATGTGCGTGACTTTCGATCCGGCAACAAGGAGAAGATTTTGGCCGATATTTACGAGATGACCCGCAAGCGCTTCCAGCTCGCGCGGCATTTGCTTGCCAGAGAAGATTGGGATTACTTTATGATTGTTGAAATGGGCGTGGATCGTATCCATCATGCGTTCTGGGATGATATGGATGCGGCGCATCGCTCTTATCTGCCCGGCAACAAATTTGAGAATGCGATTCGTGACTATTACCGAGAAGTAGACCGTGAAATCGGCCAGTTGCTCGCGCTTGCCGATGACGGCACATCTGTGCTGGTGGTTTCCGACCACGGCGCAAAACGGATGGATGGCGGCATCTGCGTTAACGAATGGCTGCTTGCAAATGGCTACCTCGCTTTAGCCGAAAAGCCTGCCCGGGCAACGCCGCTCTCTAAAGTCAAAATCGATTGGTCCCGCACGAAGGCATGGGGCGATGGTGGATACTACGCGCGTGTCTTTCTCAATGTTGCAGGCCGCGAGCCAAACGGAACAATCGCGCCCGGTGATTACGAAAAGGTGCGTGATGAACTAATTGCCGGATTGAAAGCAATTCCGGATGAAAAAGGAAACGAAATCGGCACGCAGGTTTTCCGCCCGGAAGAACTGTACCAGACCGTACGCGGTGTTCCGCCGGATCTGATCGTTTATTTCGGCGGTCTCTACTGGCGCTCCGTTGGCACGGTTGGTGGCGGAGAAATACACACCTTCGAAAATGACACAGGTCCAGACGGGGCGAATCACGCGGAGAACGGCATCTTTCTATACCGACCAGCCAACGGCGGCTTGGCGACTGGGCGCCGAATTGACGGCCTTCGTATAACCGATGTTGCACCAATGGTCTTACAGTTGTTTGGGTTGCCGGTTCCACCTGATATGGAGGGGAAAACATTTGCCCCGGCAGATTTGTCATGAGCGCGCAGCGTCGGAATTTCCTGAAGCAAATAAGAATGGTTCGCGCCAGAGTGCCGCTACGGCTAAGCTTCGGCGGTGGCGGGACTGACGTATCTCCCTACGCAGATACGCGCGGTGGCTGTGTGCTTAACGCCACGATCTCACGCTATGTCTACGGGACGTTGGTGCCAAAATCGGAACGGTCGATCGGCTTCCGCTCGTTCGATTACGGGACTCTGGTTTATTGGACTGAAGAGGCGCACTTTCAGTTCGACGGCCAAATGGACTTGGCCAAAGCAGTGCTGAAGCGTTTCGAACTCGATAAGTTGCGGACCCAAGGATTCGATCTTTTCGTCCATGCGGACGCTCCACCCAACTCGGGTCTCGGCAGTTCCTCGACGTTTACAGTGGCGCTCATTGGCCTATTTCGCGAGTTGCTCGGACTGCCCATTACATCCGGCGGCATGGCCAAACTGGCCTACGATATTGAACGCAATGATGTGGGAATTAAAGGTGGTAGGCAGGACCAGTATGCGGCGGCTTTTGGCGGCTTCAATTTCATGGAGTTCCACGGTGAAGGCGTAAGCGTTACGCCACTGCGACTGAGTGATTTCCTTATCAACGAACTCGAATACAACCTGCTCCTCTGCTACATAGGGAGTCGCGAGACCCAGCCGATTGTTGAGGACCAAATGGAGAGTGCGAAACCTGAGAACGCCGAGCCGCTTGCGGCGATGGACAGGGTCAAGGAAATTGCTGTGGACATGAAAAAAACGCTGCTGAGAGGAGATCTCGATTCTTTCGGTGAACTGCTCCATGATAGCTGGATCCACAAGAAAAGGACCGCCCCTGGTATCAGTACGCCTCGCATCGACGAGCTTTACGAAGAAGCTCGGAAGGCTGGGGCGATCGGCGGCAAGATCACCGGAGCGGGTGGTGGCGGCCACTTGTTACTCTACTGCCCATTTAATAAGCGCCACATTGTCAGAGAGCGCCTGAGCACGATGGGCACACGGGCCACTGATTTTCGGTTCGATCCTAGCGGGATGCAGACGTGGCGCGTGTATCAGTGATCTGGTTCGGCTCACGTGTTAATCAAAAACTTACCAACATTATATGACAACCAAGTTGTTCGCGAAGGGGCATCTGCAAAGCGCGATGATTTTTTGTGTGTGTCGCAATGAGGTCTCAACGCTCTCGGTAACTCGATTCAAGTGAATTAATCGCTATGTTCGAAATGATTCGCGCCGATATTGACCGCAAAATCCGCGCATACGGTGTACGGTCAAAAGATAAGACGTTTTTTCGTAAGCGTATCACGCCACTCCTCGAACTGGGAACATTCGCCGTGGTAGTGTATCGGTTCGGCCGCTGGGCTTATACCTGCAAGATTCCCGTATTTCGTCAGTTGATGATCGGTATTTATCTCGTTATTAACACGATTTGCCTGATGCTCACGGGCATTCACATCCACCGGGAGAGCGAAATCGGACCGGGGCTGATTGTACACAATTGTTGTGGCATCTTCCTTGCCGCCACACGAATCGGGCATAGTTGCACGGTTAATCAAGGTGTCAGCGTCGCCAGCGTCCGAGGCACCGGCTGGCCCACCATCGGTAATAATGTTTTCCTCGCTGCCGGATGTAAGGTTATGGGGGGCGTGACCGTAGGTGATAACGTTGTAGTGAGCGCAAATTCCCTGGTCGTTTCGGATGTGCCGAGCAACTGCACGGTCATGGGTGTACCCGCTCGAATTATATCCCGCCAACCGGCCAGTCCATATCTGCAATCTCCCGTTGCGACAGAGTGAAAAGCCGACCTTATGCAAGTAACGGGCCTCGAAACGCCATTCTGTACCTGGTCGTCGTGTCTCGATTTCACATCAGTCGCGGCTCGGTACTGAACGTGTGAGAACCCTCCGATATCTAACCCCCCGACATTTTACCTGATGGCATCGCCAATTGCACACAGCTTCGCCGGGTTCTGGACTTCTCTTGTCCTGAGAAGGCCGGCCAAAACTCGGCTGATTGGGCACTGGCGCCAGTATCTCCCGCGTCTTGGAGTGCTGATATTGCTCGCGAACGGGCCTGATTTGGACGTGCTCATAACGCCAGGCTTCCCCGGGAACGCACTGCATCGCGGTTTTACGCACAGCCTGACAGTCGCGATTGCAATATCGCTCACTTTAAGCACGGCGTGGCGAATCGTCCCAGGTTTTTGGCGAAGTACCCTTCTCTATTTCACGGCGTACAGTTCACATATCCTGATCGACTTCTTTACCGGAACGAAGCTTGGGTGGACTAATACTGGATCTGGCATGCCGCTGTTCTGGCCGTGGCCCAAAACTTTCAGCTCGCCATTGATATTGATCCCTGGTATCCACCACAAAGATCTCAGCGCCTTATTTAGCCTCGACAATGTTTGGGCGTGCACTTATGAATTGCTGACTTGTACTGTAATTACGTTAGTAGCGGGTTTATTATGGAAACGAAGACTGAAGTTGCAGACAAACCCTCCGACATCGGAACCCCAGACACATCTTCTTTCCAACCTGCAGTGAATTGCTGCCCTGTAGTGTAATTACCGTATCAGCAGGCGTCTTATGGAAACCAAAACTGAAATCGCAGACATTAAGGAAACGAAAACTGAAGTAGCGGACAGACCGTTCGACCTCGGAACTCCCGGCACATCCTCTTTGCAAACTGCAGCGCCAAAAATGAGAAGCCGCCAGGCAGCTTCTTTCCAAACTGCAGGACCAAAAATGAAACCTCGGCACTGGGTAATCTTTGTTGTCATCTGTGCTCTTTTAGGATCTCTCGTCCTATATACGATTCTCCACATGATCAACACGACTACCAGCATAGCTCGCATCGTGCATGCACCGTCGCCAGTCGAGATCGTGCCAGTCCATCGGCAGACGCTTGACGAAGTGATCGGGGGCAGCGGCGCACTCGAGCAAGCTGAGACGGTTAACCTGATTACTCAGCTCACCGCACAGATCCTTGAGGTTCCAGTCAAGATTGGTGATCTGATAAAAAAAGGCGATTTGCTCGTTCGATGGGACGACCGGCTCATTAAGGCGACTGTCGATGCTAACCGCGAATACGTGGAAGCCGATAATATTAAGATTCGGGACGAAACGCGGCAGGTCGAGCGTTACTCTACGTTACAAAACCAGAATATGGGGTCGGCGGTCGACTTGGAAAAGTACGAGATGGCCCTGGCCGACGCTAAGATAGACCTCGCCAAATCAACAATTTCACTCACGCAGGCCGAAATCGATCTTGAACACGTGAAGCAGATATCCCCCATCGATGGAATCGTCCTCGCGCGGTTTGTCAACCCGAACGAATTCACTAAACCCGGTCAGGTGGTCATGCAGCTTGGTGTTCTCAATACTGTGTTGATGGCAGCCAAGATCACCGAAGAAAAAATGCATTCTGTGCAATTAGGACTCCCCGCTGATACAACCTTTCCCGCATTCCCAAGCGAGGTTTTTAAGGGCAGTGTTTGGAAAATAGATCCGAACATCGATCCGGTCACGCGGACCTTCACCGTCTATGTAAAAATTGAAAATCCAGGTTTTCGCTTAAAGCCCGGTCTATCAGGCTTCGCGCGCATCCGGCGAACTGCCAAGGACGTACTGGCTGTCCCTAGCATCGCGGTCATGAATCCTTCAGGGGAACAAAGCCAGGTTTTTGTGGTCGATGGCACGAACCATGCCAAGCTGACTAACGTGCGCCCTGGCATCGTGGTCGACGCCATGACGGAGATTACCGATGGGCTCAAAGAGGGAGAGAAAGTCGTAACTGTTGGGCAGTTTTATCTGAAAGATAATGACAAAGTCCGTACTACGCACAGATCAATCTTCAAATAGAGGCGTCACCTATCTAGTCGCGCTGTTGTTCATTCTGCCATGTATGTCGAAGGCGGGACAGGGTTTGGAAACTCCAAATCACCCGTTGACGCTGCACGACTGCATTGCTATCGCATTAGGCGAGAGTCCAGCGTTGGAAGCTAGCAGATTCGATGTGTTGTCTGCCGCGCAGGAAGTCCGCGCCGCGCAGGGATTGGCGTTGCCGCAAGTGACCGGACAGGCGCAATACCAGCTTTTCTCGGGCGGTCAGACTAGTAAATTCTCAGTGATTAACCTGGGAAGTGTAACTCCCACCGGAACCGTAGTGTCCGCGAACACGGTGGGTTTGAATGAAGTCGAGATATACGGAGCTCATTTGAGCTACCCACTTTTTAACGATGGAAGTATTCTGGGTTTGAACAATGCGCCTGCGATCGCGCAAAGGAAGGCAAAGAAACAGGCTCTCGCATGGACTGTCAGTCTAACACGTGAGCAAGTAATCCAGCGCGTAATCGCTGAGTATGTCACGACTGTTTCGGCGCGAAACCGACTGGGTTTGGCCGAACGCAGAGTAGAGCTGCTAGACCAGGATGTCAGTATCACCCAGGAACAGCAAAAGCAGGGGCTCAAGTTACCGATCGACGTTAAGGTTGCAAAGGAACAGTTCCGCGAGGCGCAGACGCTTCTCATACTTCTTCGCCAGCAAACCACGGCAGGGTCGCTGGGGCTGTCAAAAACTCTTGGCTTGTCGCCTTCACCCGACCTGTCCTTATCAAACGTACTTCCTGATCCACCCGATCCACCACCAACCAGCGAGCAGTTGGTGGGCGCATGCCTCAGCCACCACCCGTCGCTTGAGAGACAGCGGGCCGTTATCGAGCAGGCAAGACAAGATTACCGACTTGAACGATTCCGGTTGTATCCGTCAGTTTATCTGGATGGCTCCGCCAGCTATATCGACGATTTTACTGGTGTCTCTAACAGCCAAAGTGTCTTTACCGGCGCGATTGCCGTCAAGGTTCCCATTTTTGACTTCGGGGCGCAGCTCGCCACGGCCCGATCGAAGTTGATGACATATAAGGCTGAACAGGCCCGACTTTTCTCAACAGCAGATGACGTGAACTATGAGGTTCTGCAGATCTACCATAACATCTACAGCCTGAGCCATGACATTCTGGGTGTTCAGGGAGAGGTCGCTGAGAGTGATAGGAATGTGCAAGTACTCAAGGCCCAGCAGCAGCAGGGTATTGCTGAGCCGTTAACCGAGGTTCAAAAGGAGCTTAATCTCATCAGTAAGCAAGACGAGCTCCAGGGGCTCGAACTGCGACGCCTCCTCAACTACGCGCGCCTGCAAGAAGCAGCGGGTGGCGCGTGGAAGTGGATTCCATGAAGCAGTCGCAGCGGATCGTCAAAAACTCGATCATCGGCATTGCTGCGGGGGTCATCGGGGGGTTGGTGTTCCTGGCCACCACTGTAGCCATCGCGCGCAACCCTCACGTCAGCATTGCCGAGTTCGGAGAATACCAGTGGGTTCTCGCGTTTGCCATGATCGCCCAGCTCGTGGCTGACTCCGGTTTGCCACAAATGATGATACGTGAGATCGCCAAGGATCCGGAGTGCGTCGGGAAGATCGTTGGGGTCGCGGCGGCTTTGATCTGGGTGATCTCGCTCGTCGTGTGTCTCCTGGTTGGAATTGTTGCTCTTTTCCTGCCCTATCACACCGACGTGAAGATTGCCCTCGTCCTCATGACTTTTGCGACCCTTTCCGTGTTTCACGCGGCCGGGTACAGCGCGGTTCTCCGTGCGTTCGAGGACAATGAGCTGAACTACCTCGGGTTTATTCTGCAGAAGATCCTACTCTTCTCCTTGATTCTGACCATGCTTCATTTCAGGACGGGACTAGTCGGCTTTGTTGTAGCTCACCTAGTGTCAAATGTCATACTGTGGAACTTCTACCACATCCTTGTCTCCCGTTTTTACACCAAAGTGAAGTTGCAGGTAGATTTACCGCTTTGGAAAGAACTGTTTTTGACGGCTCTCCCGACGGGAGGCGGAGTCATGCTTCGACAACTGGCATTGAACATTGATATCTTCATCCTAGGCATAATGACTAAAAACATGACGACCGTCGGCCTGTTCGGCGGTCCCTATCGCCTCAGTTGGTCGCTGCGCATGATTCCCCAAACCCTTTCCCTCCCGCTCTATCCGCTATATTCTCGCACGGCCCATTTTTCCCCCGCGCGCTTTGGTGATGTTTATCGTCAGAGCTTGAAGTTCTTCACGCTTATTAGTGTCCCGGTAGCGACCTTTTTTATGGCCTGGTCGAAACCGCTTCTCACCCTCGCCCTTGGACAAAGGTTTCTTCCTGCTCTTCCCGCCATGCAAATGCTTGGTCTGGGATTGATCCCGTTTTTTATATCGACCATCTTTCAATACATTTTCAACGCCCTCGATGCCCAGAAAAGCTTTTTCATAAGCACACTGATCGGTTCGGTGCTGCGAGTTATTCTTCTTGTTACTCTGATCCCGAAGTATAACTTTGTGGGGCCTGCTATTGCTTTTGTCTGTGCGGAGGTGGTGACGGTAGGGATGTGGGTCTATCAGGTGCAAAAACTGGGTTATCCGGCACATATGGTAAACATGCTTTGGCGCCCGATCGTAGCTGGTGTCGTCATGGCCTCGGTGCTTGTTTTATCTCTTAATGCTCCATTAATCTGGCAGTTGGTCGGAGCAGTTCTCTCAATTCTCAGCTACGGCGCGGTGCTCTTTGCTCTGCGCACGTTCTCCAGGGAAGAGATTCATCAGGCCCGAGAGGGCATCGCTTTTGTTTCACCTTTTGTCGAGTCCTGGGTGAAGAAACTCAAGCGCAACACATGAAGACCCCGAATCGCATCGAGACGCCGCCGATGTCAGCGCGGGCCCAGGCCGCCGCCGCTTGGATCGCCCTTTATTTAAAATGGAAGAAGCGTTTCGAACCTTGGGTGATCCCGAGTCGCATGCCGCCGAATTCGGCGCGAGCCCAGGCTACCGCCGCTTGGATCGCCTTATACTTAATATGGAAAAAGCGTCTCGAGTCTTGGGTGGAGTTTCTGGCAAAGTTCTGGGCGGCTTATTGGCTGCTCATCCTGGGTAGCTTTCTCATTCTTGGTTCCGCGGCTCTTAAGTGGGTTGAATATCCCATAAGCTCGAACCTTTCTGGTCTGACGCTGCCCTTGTTCCATGACACAGGAATCGCCCCGCATATTACTCTTCTCTCTTTCGGCGTTCTTGGGATTGTAGTCTTGATTGCCGGAATTGTTTTGCGGCGCTTTTTTGGGTCGGCCCTTGGCCTTGCCGCAGCCATTCTCCTCACACTATGCGTGCTGACGCCTGCCCACATTGCTTTTCAACAGCCGACGATGCTCCGCCGTCTAACTGATGAACTCCAGGCGACACCGTGGCACAACATTTTTAGAAAGGACTACCTTCCCCAGAATTACGGCTCAGCTGAAGTGCTCCCGACTCAGCTCGTCCTGTACACTGCGCGCGGCCGCCTTGTTGCTGCTTATTCTTTCCTCCGGCTCGGCTGGACCTGCTTTGCGCTCGGATCGTTATTGGTTGCTATACATGCAATGCACTCTCTGCCGAACAAAAGAATGGCGATTGGATCGGCACTGGTCTGTCTTCCCGTCGGCGCGCTCGCCGTCGCAATCACGCCCGCAATAATCGGGCAGTATTACTTCAACCGCGGCTCGATAGCCAAGGCGCGAGGCTACAATCAAGAAGCAATCGCAGACTACCGAAAGGCGATGAAATGGGATGCGTGGGATGCACAGGATATTTATCTTTACGCAACGATTGGCGATCTCCAGAAGAAGAGTGGTATCGACAATGGTTCGCCGGAGCGACATATCAGCCGGGCCCTGCAGTTAGAGAAGTTAAATGAGTACGAACCAGCGATCTTTGAGTTTAGTCGGGCGGCCGAAGCGGGCGGTGCTATCGCAGCAACCGTGCGGCGCGAGTCGGCAAAGACCCGCGTAGCGCTCGGTCTCGCCCTGTATCAAGCGGGCGGCATTGGCGGTGCTGTGACCAGTTGGCAGCTTGCGCTCGTGGATGATCCTACACAGGAGGTCTACGTCCTCCCATACCTCGCTCGCGGTTATTTTGATCTCAGCCATTATGAACTTGCGCTACAGGCGGTCGATCGCCTCCTTAAAATCATAGGGGGTCATACTCCCATGATGGCCGATGTCTACTCACTTGGCGGCGATTGTTACTCGAAGCTCGGCCGCGACGCCGATGCCCGCCACTATTACAGCCTTTCTTATGCCCTCGATTGGATCGTAAATTACTGGGCAATAGCCCGGCTGGCCGGCCAATAACTCATGCGAATTTTATCGACTCCACTTAAGCGTTTACCTTTACGTGCGCGGCGATGGTCATGGGCTTTGGTCCTGGCTTGTGGGCTCGTACTCGGCTACTACATACAGCAGACCTACTTCAGTCCAAAGCAGCGCCAGTATCAACTGGATTTCGGCGATGCCCAATGGATCGAACCTCCAAAGGATGCTCCGACCGCTTATTTCAGAAAGGAGGTGTTTCTTAGCGTGCCGCCTGAGCAAGCCTGGCTGGAGATTGCGGCAACTGATAACTACGGACTCTTTGTTAACGGTGACGTCGTCGGAAAAGCAACCGCTTTGAAGACACGAGTAGTTGGGATCTACGACGTCAAAAGGCGTTTGAAGGCTGGGACGAACGTCATCTCGGTTTCGATTTCACGCATATCTTATCCAGGCTCGGCGCAGCTTCTCGTTCGCGGATTCATCAAAGAACCGGGCGGCAAGGTAACTACATTGCTATCGGACGAACATTGGAGAGTCACCGCGAACAAGGGTATTATAGAAGGCTCGGAGAAGTGGAACTCTCCGTTGGTGGATGAAGAGCTTTGGCCCAAGGCGCGGCGGTCCGGGATTAACGGAAAGTCGGTTTCGGTCGCCTGGGTTGATACCAATCCGCTTCTGCTGCAGCTGCCCGCTTCAGGTTCATGGATTATGGCGGAGAACGGCGGAACTGAGGCCGTCTTCTCGACTTCGATTAACGCAGACCACGCCGGGCAGGAGACATGGATTCAGGTGGCAAGTCCGGGAGTTGTCGATCTTCTTGTCAATGGACACCTCATCACCCAAGCAATCCCTTCCTCAACCCCAGGGACCCAGCTTCCCCATCTGCCCGCTCCAGTGGCTTCGCCAACTCCCAATGTGGCTGTTCCGACCGCTTCACCAGGTCAAAGCCCTGAGGAAACACAATTAGGCGCAAGCGCTAATTCGATCCGGGCTCCAACCAAAACGACGCCGACCCCTTCACCAACTCCAGAAATACAACCAGAACCCAGTGGAGAAGAGAATGTGGCTCCTAAGACGACCATTCCTCCTTTTGAACCGGCTGGGCTGTACGCCTACGATATTAGTTATTGGATAAGAAAAGGCTCAAACACCATTGTTGCAGCCGTTCGTGCCGATTATCCTCCGGCCTGTCTTTTTGCCAACGGCTTCGTGGTGCGCAAGGATGGCACCACTGCGCGATTTGAAACCAATTCAGCCTGGCGGATAGGGGATCAATCAACCGGCAACCAATCCGCACAGAGTCAGCGCCCTGTCGAATTCGGCAAGGACGGATCGGCGCCGTGGGGGTATCTGAAGCAATACATGGCAAAGCCAGTCGATCAATCTGACTTCGCGACTGTAGCGAAACATTGGATGGTAATCTTGTTAACGGCTATCGCCGTACTCGCTGGCTGGCTGCTAGTATCCAGAACTGTGGCTGCTCTGCGGCGGGAACCACTGGCCCAGGCCATGGCTCGCGACGCGCTCTTTCACGGTCCGATCGTGGCGGGCTTGGTTTTATTGGTGCTTCCAAATTATGACCTGCGATTCCCAACGGACTGGTCATTTCAACCGAAATTTGTAATTGGCGCGATCCTGGCCCTATTGGTTATTCGCTTGCTTCACGTCTGTGCGAACGGCCGGAAAGCCTTTGGCTTGAAGAGCCAGTTGGCGCAACTCCGGCAGACCGATTTCCGCGCGGCTTTGCCTTATCTGCTACTCGTAATGGTCATGCTGCTTGGGTTCGGTCTGCGCTATCACAATCACGAGTACATGTCCTTCGATCACGATGAGATGAGCCTGATTAAGCCATCGAAGGGTATCTTGAAACTTGGTTTTCCATATACCATCTTCGCCGGAGAAATCCGCTGGGCCACCACCTATGAGGCAGTGACTTACCCGCTAGCTCTGGCCGGCGGAATTTTTGGCTATTCGGAGTGGTCAGAGCGGTTGCCCGCCTGCGTTTTCGGGACGCTTTCCATCGGGATCATCGCCCTGATGGGCCGTCGTTTGTTCAACTGGCGCGTCGGACTGTTCGCCGCTTTCGTTTACGCCTGCATGCCGCTCGACATCCGGTGGGCTCAAAACGCCTTTTACCCGTCGCAATGTCAGTTCATGACGCAGCTGACTCTTTGGTTGTTTTACGAGGCAATAAGAGTTCGTCCGCTGAGCCACCGATATCTGACTGCCGCTTCGGTCTCTTTTTGTTTCACTTATCTTTCGTGGGAGGGAAGCGGCTTTCTTCTGCCTGCTCTTGTCATTGCGTTGATCGTTGTTCGCCCAAACGAATGGTGGTGGTTAAAGGACTTTCATCTCTACCGCTGCGTCTTCTGCATGGCCGTTGTGGTCATCGCTCAATACTGCTCGCGGATGATCGCCGGCTTTCCATATCTAATGCTAGGCTCGGGGCTCTCTGCTGTTACCGGCCCGTCTCTGTTTTTTCTGACGGCCGGCTATAGTCCAGAATTTTATATTGAAAAGTTATGGCTAGCTGAAAACCACGTATTCTTCACGATCATGATTTTTCTCGGTCTTCCATTCTGCTGGCCGCAGCGTGGATTTCGTTATGTTTTCACGATACTTGTTACGCTGTGGTTCCTCCACACGAACTTTCTAGCCGCTTTGTCTCCACGATATTGTTACTACTATCAGCCGCTCGTGATACTTGCAGGCACAGCGGCCGCAATAACGCTTTGGGATCGCGTTGTTTATCTAGCTCACCGCGCGGGTAACTCGACAGTTGCCCGCGTTGCTGCGCATGCGACCGGACTGACGGTGATGACTCTGCTCTTTGTGCAAAGCAACGAATCGATACTGAAGGAGTACACCCTTTCCCTCGCAGGAGATCTACCGACCTTGGCGACTCGCATGAATACCTACAAATACGACTACCGCGGCGTGACGGACTATGTAATGAATCACTTTCAGCCGGGAGACCGGATTGTGCCTGGCGTTGCACATATTTTCGAGTACTACGCGGAAAGGCCTGGCGATTATGTGTTGGATACTCTTTTCGGCTGGAAAGCCGCGTATAATCAGTTACTTAAGGAGCCGAGATTCGTCGATAAGTTTGGTGGCGTAGCTATCGTGCGCAACCTGACCGAGTTGCGGGAGGTCATTTCATCGGCGCGTCGCACCTGGGTCATTTTCGCGCCTTATGGTAACTTCGAACAATTGAGCGATCCCGCTGTGGTGGATTACCTCAATCACAACAGTAAGGTCGAATTTGAAACCTATCGTGCAAAAGTCATGTTGGTTAAGCCCGCAGACCAACCAAAGGGTATCGCCCAAACACCTTAGACCTAAATACTGGAATACGCCCTGTTAATAGCTTTCCGGCTAGCCGCACTAATCGAAAATAACGCCGAGCTAAACGGGGTCTGAGTTCTCGCTCTCGCCGCCTCTAGTTCACGCGTGATCTCGCCAACTTCGGCTGCATGCATGTCGATGGCAGTCTGAAACATTTTGGCGGCACATTCATAGAGCGCAAGGTCAAAAGAGTTCTTCGTGGCGATAAGATCGAGAGTGGCCTTCGAAAGATCTTGTTTCTTTGGCCGAGCCCGAGTTACATTAAAACTCGAATAACGCTGCAGCTTCCAGCCGAAGCGCAGCTTCATCAACGCCAGACTTTCTTCAAAACGCTCGGACAGACCGACCACGCTAAAGTGCTTAAAGAGGTTCTCCTTCGCCTGTTCGAAAGTCTCCTTTGTACAAGGTGAGTTATAGTCGGCTCCCGCAAGAATCTTGCACTGAACGTTGTCCCTTGGCAAACGCCTTACAAAATCCTCGAGGGTCCATTGTTCTCGTTTGAACTTCCAATATTTCGGATGCAATACATAGCTGCTCATGTAGTAAAAGGCAGACATCACACGTTCGATCGGATCGCGCAGCACGGCGATGTACGTTGCTGGCTGCAGAAGAATCTCATGAAGACCAAACACCATATGACCCTTGAACATACGTGTTTTCGTCAGGCGCCGTGGAGATAGCCGCCGCAGATGGGAAGCCGACCACGTGAAAAAAACGGGATCGACCGAGTACATCTCGAAGAGCGGATATTCCCATTCGATCAGCCGATTCAGCGTAGTGCCTGCGGTTTTCGGCACGTGAAGAAAGATAACCGCCTCTTCAGCAGCAGCGGTTCGGGTCACAGTCAAATTCTCATCCAAAACTTTAAAGGACATTGCTCATCCATCTAATCCTGGTCGAAGCAGAGTCATCGGAGTTGCCTAATTCCCCTAGCGAACGGTCGTTCGCGGTATTTGCCTTCGGACATCAATTTCTTCTTGTACGCGTCGTAACCGATTCGTCTGGCTTCTTCCCAAGCTCTTGCGACCGCAGTGGAGGTTTCCACGTTCATTCCATCCGCGTTCCACAGTTCCCAGTATTCGCCCTCTGCATGGACCACATTGAGAACGGCCATCTCGATTGAGCCCATCCTCTCATTAGGATAAGTCAAACGCGCCAGACTTTGAAAACCATGATGCGCGCGGTCGCGATACTTTTGTATAAGATCGTACGTAAACAGGCCGGTGTTTTCCCAGCGGCCCGAGAGCTGGCAGTTTTGAATCGTGAACCGCGACCCGTATTTGTTCAACCCATAATCGATGATGCGTTCATTGAATTGCTGAGGCAGGTCCAGCACCGGCGCCAGTTGTAGAGCTATCTCCTGCCGTGGAAAAGCCTCTCCCCATTCATCGGTATATTTTTTGTAGACCTCAAGTAACTTTTCTCCGTAGTTTCCCATCGCGCTCCATTTCGCAAGATCCTCAGGTGACTTTGGCAGGTGCATTTCTGAACCCATGAAATTCGCGCAGGTTAGCACGACGCTTACACACAAGGGATCGTTTGCATACCGTTCTCCGAACTGCTTGATCATGCGTGAAAATTCTCGCTGATAAATCGGATCCCACGGTACCGGAATTACGACTTCCTGGCCAAAATTCGTCCGATGGGGATTCATCGCACGTGTTGCAAAAGGCTGTGCGCCTTCTTGATAGACGTAAGCTGGTGTCTTAACGCCAGCGCCGAAGCCCAGTTGATATTTCATCCCTAAGCCTCGGAGCATGGACACAGTTTTGTCCATCGCACTAAAATCCGCTTTGCCAGATTCCTTTTCGATGTCCGCCCAATGATTGTAAACGCATATGCCAGCCAGTTCCCGGTTCGCCCGTAGCCCAGCCTCCAGAGCGCTCAATTCACGGTCATTCTTAGGCACTGGCTGCATCAGCCACAAACCTGTCCGGATCGGTGGCTCCTGCCGGGCAGCCAGGATTGGACTCTGACCCTCAACCGCAATAACAAGTCCGCATAACAATATGGGAATGAGGCGGAAGCAATTCAACGTTCGCATGTGATCTGGGTGACGACTGTTATTCACGTGCGTGTTTGTCTCCTGTTTGAGGCGTTTGAAAAAAATGATAATCCGGTTAAGGGTCATCCCCGTTGTCTTGGGAATATGAAGAAAATTAGCGCCTCGAAATCCCATCGGATGCGATTATAACGTTAGCTCCGCGCACGTTCAACTAGCTTCTAAAACTTGAAGGTAAGCCACAGCGCCACGAAGTCAGCGTCTTCCCCGTTCGCCGGGGAATTTATTCACCAGAACAGACGGAATCTACCAACCTGGCGTTTCAGTTCCCTGATTGAAAGCGCGTGGGGGTTATTCAGGCCCGGATGGTAGGGGTCTTGTCGCATTCCGGGCAGCCACGGCCACGGAACAGTCGCGTAGGGCCCCCGGAACCACACATCGCGAACATTTTGGTCATCGAATTGTCCCGTCTACCTCCATCGGGATCGAGAAGAACGCATCTACCTTTACTCCGTTTTGTTTGTATAACAGCCGTACCTCAAAAGCGCGACGGTTGTTAGGGCCTTCGTGCGCGGCGATATTTTCGTCGGATCGGAGAGAAAGCTCTAGCCTTCATCCTAGCGGAGGAATTCGTAGGGAGGTCGGGCTTCACCGGCGTTAACATGAGGATAACTCGCGCCAAAACTAATGAAGAGGAAGACACCGAGGGGTCTAAGTAACATAGCGCGACCTGACCCGCATTAAGTAGGCCCCGATCTGCTTTGTCGACCATAAATATCGCAAGGGAAACTTGGTCGCAAAAACAGAACCGCATCAGCCGTGGGGCTGGAAGACGCACAGATGTGCCTAGGACGCTTCTGCCCGTGGACGCGGAGCGAGGCGCCTGGGCCGAACGCGCCGCTGAAGTTGGTAAAACATTCCCCGTAACCCCGCGCCAGCTTTTACGCATTATTCAGTGAACGGTCGAAATGAATTCCTCGATTGGAAATCAAAGGCCGAAACCAGAAAGGAAGACAAGACAAAACGTATGGGGCCAACGGACCTGAGCCTTGCCGCTTGAGGTCCACTGTAATCAGCAACATCCGCGAGAACCGTCTAATCGTGGTTGAGCCGCGCAGTCTGACCGAACGGCAAACCGAACGGAGCGAAGCTTATGCCAATCCATATTTTGACTTGTTCGACTCCTCTCTATTTGGTACAAGCGGCCTCGTGAGCTCGCGCGAGGAACAGATTGCTGAATTACGCGCTGCGATCGCCGCGCAGGAAAGCATGCGCTCCACCCTGGGCGACGCGACGGTTGACCTGAGCCTCAAACCTCTCCGCAGCCTGCTCGAATCTCTGCTCGCGCAGGAATCTCTGCCGCCCGACCGCCAATCGACCGCGCGCGATCAAGCTTTGCTCGCTGAATTGCAAAGATATATACCCAAACAACTGACCGATAAGATTCGGGCCAGCGGGCATATTGAAGGCGAGCGGCGTCAGGTGACGGTGGTCTTCGCTGATCTCTCTGGATTCACCTCGCTTGCCGACCGCCTCGATCCCGAAGAACTCACGTCGGTCGTAAACGATTGCATGAAGGAGTTGATCGAAGCCGTGTACCAATACGAGGGCATGGTCCACCAGATTATCGGTGATTGCGTCATGGCCGTTTTCGGTGCGCCGATTGCTTTGGAGGATGATGCGGAACGCGCCTTACGTGCGTCGCTAGCAATGAAAGCGCGCCTGGAAGGTTTTAACGAACGCTGGCTCGAGAAGCTCGAGGAGCCTTTGGCCCTACACACAGGGATAAGCTCCGGCACAGTTATCACAGGTAATGTCGGCACCGACGTGAGGTTGAGTTACAACGTGACGGGCGACACTGTAAATGTAGCCTCTCGACTCCAGGATGTGGCTAGTCGTGGTCAGATTTTGGTTGCACAAAGCACTTATCGGTTGACTCATCGCGCTTTCGAGTTTCGTCCATTGGAGCCGGTCCGCGTGAAGGGGAAAAAGGATGCTCTCGCGGTTTTCGAATTGCTCGAAGCAAAGACGCAACGGGACAACATGCGTGGCCTCGAGGGACTTATCTCGCCTCTCATAGGCCGCGAGTGGGAGTGCAAAGTAATCAGAAAAGCTATCGCCGCAACCAAGCTCGGCCATAGCGCACTTATCCTCGTTTATGGAGATGCCGGGGTGGGAAAAAGCCGACTCCTGGAGGAAGTGCGATCTTGCGAATCCGAGGGTGTTACCTGGCTCGAGGGACGCTGCTTCGCCTCTACCCAAACGCTGAGCTATGCCCCAATTCTTGACCTTCTTCGCAGACACATCGGCATCGCGGAGAAACAAAGTGTCGAAGAGCAACAAACCACGCTTCGTCGTTATGCTGAGACTAGATTTTCGGCCGATCCGGAGACGTATGCAGTTCTAGCACAATTGCTCAGCCTGCCCTTGGGCGAGGCTGAAAACGGGGTACTAAAGAAACTTAAGGGCGACGAATTCCGCGCCTGCTTCTTTGCCATGGTCGAGCACGGATTGCTTTCACTCACGCAACAACAGCCGGTAATCGTGATGATCGACGATTTGCATTTCGCTGATGCCAGTTGTGTCGATTTGTTAGCATCTATTTTGCCATTACTGAAGCAGGCTCGACTTAGCTTTATCATTGTTACCCGTTCGCGCCAGACGCCTACAGCGCTTTGGAATAAGCTTGAGCCCGCAGTGGTAGAATGCGGGGACCAGTTAGTGGAAATAGCGCTGCAATCGCTTTCGAACGAGAAAAGCCGAAGCTTAATGCAAGCATTGCTGGGTGGCGATTATTTACCTGAACCATTGACTGCCGAAATCCTCGATAAGTCGGAAGGTAACCCTTTTTTCCTCGAAGAAGTCCTGCGCTCGCTGATCGAAAGCGGTGCATTGGCCCTCCACAATGGCAAGCGGACGCTAACGATGCCGATCGGTGTTATGCGAGTGCCGGACACGCTGCAAGGAGTCTTACTATCGCGGTTGGACAGGCTTTCTGAGGAGCTAAAGCAGCTAACCCAAAAGGCCGCGGTCATTGGCCGGGTGTTTCATTATCGGATTTTGGAGCGAATCACCGATGCAGATAACTCGCTGCGTGAGCAATTAGCTACTCTCGAGTTATCAGGCTTAGTACACGAACGGTGCCGGATACCGGAGCTCGAATTCATCTTTAAGCATGCTTTAACTCAGGAAGTTGCTTATCAAACTCTTCTTACACCTGCGCGTAAGGTGTTACATCGCAAAGTGGGTGAGGCCTTGGAATTGATTTTCCGGGATCGCATCGAAGAGTTCGCCGGCGTGCTTGCGTATCATTTCTTTTCGGCCGAGTCGTGGCAGAAGGCGCTCGATTATTCCATTCGGTCTGGAGAGGCTGCTTTCAGGGTTTGCGCCTATCCTGAGGCGCGCGGCCATTATGCTCGGGCTTTGGAAAGCCTGAAACATCTTGAAGCGGACGGGGAGCATCTTCGTCAGAAAGTTGACGTGACCGTTCAGTTGGTCGGCGCCTCGCTTCACGCCGGGATACCGGAAAAGAGCCTTGCCATGCTCGACGAAGCTGAAAAAATTGCTGAATCACTTAACGATGCGCTCCTAATCGCGCGGGTCCAGTTATGGATTGGGCGCGTGCACTACATCGGCGGGAAGCTAAAGCAAGCGGCCGATCATTACCAGAAGGTGCTGTCCCTAGCCCAGGCGCTGGGAGACCGGAAAATTGCGGCTTTGCCTGGGGCGGTAATTGGTCGAGTTCTTTTCATGCAAGGCCGGTTCAGGGAAGCTTTGCAAATGCTGAATCAGGCAATCCCGCTGTTGGAAGTAGAAAAAAGCCGGCACGAATTGCTTTTTGCCTTTATGCATCGAGGTCTGGCACAGACATGCCTGGGTCACTACGCCGCTGGTCTCTCAGACCTAAACGCCAACTTGGAAATGGCGCGTTCCAGCCGAGATCAAAACGCCGAAGTGATGGGTCATGCCGGCCTCGCCTTTGCTCAAACGGTGGCGGGTGATTATGCGGAGGCGGTCGCGAGCGCCCATGAAGCGCTGGAAGTTGTCGAAAAAAGTGGAGATACCTTTTTTCGTTATGCACTGAATGCTTTCATTGCATGGGCCACAACTGGGTTGGGAAAGGCTCGGGAGTCGCTCACTTACTGGACCGCCGCCAAGGAAGCCGCCAAGGCTTTAGGTGGGCGGCTTCTTCTGGGCGAATGGTTCGCCGCCTTGGAAGCGGAATCGCTCACTGCCGCGGGCAATCCAGGTGCCGGACTCACTCGAGCGCAAGAGGCGCTGGAGCTCTCACGCAACTCAGAGAGCCTGATCGGAGAAGCTCTGGCCGAGCGAGCAATTGGATGCGCGATGGCAGCGGCAAGCGACCGACAAGCGGAAGCTCTGCCGCATATCAAAAGAGCTCTTGAAATCTTCCAGAATATTGGCGCGAGATTCGAACTCGTGCGCGCATTGCTAGCCCAGGGCGAGGTACTCCTCGCCTGCGGTAATCCGAGTGAGGCCGCAACTATATTGACCAAAGCGCTGGCTATGGCGCGTGAGTGTCAGTTGGAACGCGAGGAATCAATCGCACTTGCGTCGATGGCAAGGATCAACAAAGCTAGGCCCTAACGCATTCCGAAATTAGGTTTATTTTTTCGCCTTCAAATTGGATTCGCGTGCACGAACGGCCAAAAGCCGAATAGGTAAACAGTCGATCCATGTCTTCTTTGGATCTGTGGACCAGCCTCCACTCCAGAACGTAATCCATCAGCTCTCTGCAAGAGTTATCCGGATGAAAGTTACATAGTATCACCCTCCCGCCCAAACGCAATCGACCATGGATCCAGTTCAATAACTTAATGACAAACTTGTCATTGAAGTAGTCGGTTAGTCCAATGCTGTAAATCAAGTCTTGGTCGCTAAGCGCCAGCTTCTGCCGGCCCAGCGCCAGGTAAACCAGGTTTGCGTTTATCAGACTAATCCGATCCTGCAGGCCGGCGTGGTCGCGTCGATCGGCCACATACGCCAGAGCCTGAAGGTCGATATCGACCAAAGAAGCGTACAAGCGGCGGCGGTCGCCAAGCTCTTGAAACACATCGAAGATTTCCTTGGCTGGACCGCAGGCAAGGCTGGTCACATGAGCCGCGCCATCCTTTGCCTGGACAATTCCCTTAATTTCCTCGCCAAGTAAAACGGGGCGATTGCGCATGGCCTTCGCTATCGGCGAATTCAAAAAGCATCGATCGACTAATGGTCCAATCCGTCCTACGCCGGCCGGCCGATTCTCGTAAATCATATTGATTGTCTGAAAATCACCGGCGTATCCCCTGGGTTTCGAGTAGAACCGCTCGGTCGTTTGCGTCAGCAATATGAAAGGGAGCAGCTCCCGCTGCAATCTTGCTCCCAATTCAGTCTTGACCGACGAACTCTCGGCCGAGGAACCGCCAATCGTGGCGTGAATCACCCGACAGAAATCCAGAAAAGCCCTTTCCGTGGTCAGAGCGGTTGCTTCCGGGACCTGTCCACCACCTTTGAGAGCCTCTCCATCGGCATGAATAAGGAAAGATTTGAACCGCTCGATCGCAGAAAAGAAAGTTTTCGACGTTTCACCGCTCAAACTTGTTGCGTCCAGCTTGGCAAGGAACGACGTCGTCAATGAACTGACCCGTTCTCTAACACGCCGCGAATTGAGAATCGCGAGCGCCCGGTAAAACTGTGCCCCAAACGAAGGAGTGACTTTTAGTCTTTCGGCAAGCAGGGCGCTCGGAATCTCAAGCAAGAGCGAACTTTCAATGGCAATCACCGTTGCGGAAGGGACCATGTTTTCAAGGAATGAAATTTCGCCAATGATCTCCCCCGGGCCCAATCGGCCAATCTCCACATCGGGAACCGAAGCAATCCTGACCCCGAACAAACCCTCAAGAACGATGTA
>Ga0126381_100002196_pt1 | contig 21123 bp, 19 predicted proteins | sample PanSoiMetPlot_28_FD_96465 | JGI IMG/M metagenome (GOLD analysis project Ga0126381, IMG submission 96465) | Tropical forest soil microbial communities from Panama - MetaG Plot_28 | ecosystem: Environmental > Terrestrial > Soil > Tropical forest > Bulk soil | place: Panama | collected 2016-02-17
CGTCCGGACCGGCATGTTCGACCTGTCGACCGTGCCGAACAGCAACAATCTTTCGCCAAACTTTGCCCAGCTGCAATTCGTCACCGAGGTCGAGGAGCGGCACCAACTATGGGGCCAGCCGGGCAATCTCAAATTTCTCTATTGGATCTCGCGAGGCAATCTCGGCTCCTATCTCGACGCGATTTCGTTCGGTGAGGCGATCGGTGAGACGCCCGCAACCGCCGCGGTGCGCACGCAGCGCACAAAAGACGGGGTCGGCCTCAATTTCGCGCAGCAGATCGCGGCCGATTTCGGCGTCTTTGTCCGCGCCGGCCTATCGCAAGGGACGGTTGAAGAAATCGATTTCACCGACATCAATCAATCAGTCTCGGGCGGGCTGTCGCTCACCGGGTCACGATGGGGCCGGCCCGATGACACGTTCGGGCTGGCCGGCGCGATCAACCGGATCTCGCATCAGGGCAAGCTGTACCTCGCTGCCGGCGGGCTCGGTGGCATCATTGGCGACGGCCGATTGCCCAACGCAGGCCCGGAGCAGATTCTCGAAACCTTCTACCGTGTCAGCGTGTTCGAATGGGCGCATTTCGGTTTCGACTACCAGTTCATCAACCATCCCGCGTACAACCGCGACCGCGGGCCGGTGTCGATCTTCACCTTGCAGGTCCATCTCCAGTATTGACACGACTCCCAACCAAAGACTGTCTGATGGGGGTGCCAACGATTGCAATTCGCAGCACTTGGTTCCGTGCCGGCAGAGTCAAGAAAAATCAAAGCTGTGCCATCGTCGGCGAAGCAATCGCTTAGACGCGGCAGTACTTGCGGATCGTCCATGCCTGGGTCGAGCGTGCCGGGCTGAAGGCTCGGCATATGGCACGCACTCGATGCGCCGGACGAAAGCGGCGCTGATTTACACAAGAAGACGGGAAACCTGCGTGCTGTTCAGCTCCTACTCGGACATACGAAGCTCGAAAGCACTGTTCGCTATCTCGGAATCGTTCGAGAGGTGCGGCTGTGCCCGGAAGCGGCTCGGGAAAAGGTAGCCCCCATTCCGGAGTTCGGATTCCGACAGCCAGTCTTGGATCGAGGACCGAGTCTGCGCGGTAATTTCGAACTGCACCGGTCTCCCCGTTTTCTGCTGGATTACGGTGCCGCGGTCGCGGACCTTCACGCCCGCCCGTACGTCATGGACCTGCAGGCGGAGGAGATCGCAGCCCCGGAGCTTGCTGTCGATCGCAAGGTTGAACAAGGCAAGGTCGCGTTTGCGGCCCTCGAGCTGGAGCCGGACCCGAATTGCCCAGACGTCTTTCGGCTTGAGCGGGCGCTTCTGGCCGGTCAGGCGACCCTTGTTCCACGGAGCCTGCCTGGAAGGCGCTGGAGAGGGGATCGCGGTGTGCATGGTTGCCTCCTTGATCCCGACCGCGCCGCTCCCAGCGCGCGCCGATGGGGCGGCAAGTCAATCTATCCGAATGCCGGGTTTCGGTCTGCATCCGGCCGATCGGCTTCGCGCGCTTCGATGGCGTTGCGGCGCCGAGAGCAGTCATTGCAGTGAAAGTGGTCTTGCCGGGTTCGACTCTTTGGAGACATTCGCACCCGATATCTGGTTGAAATTCTGCTTGCCCAAATTCTTGAGGCGGGTGTGTCACCGAGAACTAAATTCAGTGCATCGCAGACAAATAGGTCGCGTACCAGCAGAGCTCATTGCTCCGGCATTCCGGCCTTGCGTAGACCGGCAATGTAGGTCGTCTCAAAAAGGGCGTGGACTTTTTCCGTCGGGTAGTCTTTGAATAATTCGACCTTAACGCGGGAGATACTCGAGAAGCGATTATCATTGCTGAGTCGCTGCGCCTCAGCGAGTTCTGCCGCGGCGCGTTCGCTCTGGCCTCCAAGCGCATAAGCAGCGGCAAGGAATGAGCGCACGTAGACAAAATTATTAAAATCATTACGTGCCTTTTCGAATGCGGCAATCGCCTCCTCGGTATGCGACTTCAACAACTCCACAATTCCAATCCAAGAATACACAGTCCCCAGAAAAGGGTCGTCAGGACCGATGCGGAGAGCTTTTTCCTCAAGCGGGATGACGTCATCGATTGAACCTGTCAGGAACTTACACCAACCGAGATTGGCGTAAGCACCAGGGTAGTTAAAATGGGAGGCAAGTGCTGCTTCGAATTCTGGGATGGCTTCCTCAAACCGGCGCTGTGCTCGCAGGACTTGCCCTTTGTCAAAGTGGGCATGGCCGTTTCGTGGCGCCAAAGTAAGCGCTTCCCCGACCAGCTCCTCTGCGCGCGCAATGTCGGCGGCTGGTGTTTCCGTCTGTCTGCGGAGAACACGCGTTGCGAGGGCATGTGCTAACCAGTTCCGCGCCTCGACGGACTGTGGATTGAGTGCCAATGCCTTCTCGAGCAGACGGATGGCTTGTGCGTAGTTGTCGCGGGGTGGCCAGCGGCGCCATTCGGCGCGCCCGCGGAGAACATAGTCCAGCGCGTCTGGCTGCTCTGCAGGGCGGTCCGCGTCGGCGGTCGTGAGCTCGGCATCGAGATGCCAGGCGATCCGGTTCGTGATCTCGTCTCGCAAGGCAAACAGATCGGCCGAGTCGCGGTCGAAGTGGTCCACCCAGAGATTTGCGTCGGTGCCAGCATCGATCATTTGAATGTTGATGCGAATTCGATCGCCTGAGCGCTCGACGCTCCCCTTGAGGACGTAGCGGACACCGAGCTCCCGGCCGATCTGCTTCGTGTCGGCCGGGTTGCTTCGATAGGTGAAGGCGGTATTGCTCGAAATCACGAACATGTTCGCGATCCGCGACATTTCGACCGTCAGATCCTCGGTGAGAGCGTCTGCGAAATACTGCTGAGGGGGGTCGTTGCTGAGGTTAGTAAACGGGAGCACGACGATCGACAGCCGCGGTGCCGCGCGTGTCCCGTCGTATCCCGACGGGCGCAAATGCCATCCCGCGAGCCCGACGGCGACGAGGAGCAGAGCACCGATGACGCAGGCGATCACGCCGCGCCGAGGCCGCCATCGCGATGCTTGGGAAGGTGGCTCATCGGGGCGAGCCGGAACGCCAGGACGACCTTGAAGTTGCCCATCTGCGGTAATGTGCTCATCCACCCCATTGCCCGATGGCAGGAGAGATACCGGCGGGGCCGGGGGGTTGGTCCGCATCACCGGTGCCACAAACCGGTATCCGCGGCCGGGTACCGTCTGAATGCAGCTGCTCTCGGCGCGATTGCTGTCCAGGACGCGGCGCAACGCGGAGATCTGAACCGCGAGGTTGTTGTCATCAACGACGATGCCCGGCCAGGCGGCGGCCATGATCTCGTCTTTCGAGAGCAGGGCGCCCTGCTGGTCGGCCAGGATCACTAAGACATCAAGCGCACGCGAGCCAAGCGCGACCGGACGCCAGGCATCGTCTTCGCCCTGTTTGAGGAGACACCCGAGCCGCCGGTCGAGGCGAAAGCCCTCGAATAAGAGCATGTCGGCCGGGGCGAGCGCATCCATCGCTGGGTTCTGCGGATCCGAATTGGGTGAAAAAGTCTAACAGCGCCTCGCGCTCCCCGTTAAGCGCTTTCATCGCGCGCCTGAATGTCGGGACATAAGGTACTGAAAACTACCGATTTAGAACGTTTCAGACCGATTCATCTGTTTTTAATCCCGTCCCGCAACGGAACTTTTCACTCTGTTTTCCTCCGGTTCGGTGACGAGCGTGGGAGGTGTCGCCCAGCTCGCATCGCACCGGAGAGTTAACAATCAAATGGAGAAGCGGATGAAACGGTGGCTGTGGGTGGGACTAACGGCAACCGCGATTGCCTTGCCGGTATTGGGCGATGCGGCCTGGGCAGGAGGAACCGACGATTTCGGGTGCTCGAACGCGACGCTCAAAGGCGAATACGCCTTCGGCGTTACCGCTTACACGTCGGTCAGCCTCCCAAACAGCCCGCCATATGTTGTGGGTGTTGTAAATGGCATCAAGGTGTTCGACGGCCATGGCAATCTTACGCAGCGTGATTACCAAGGCGACAACAACGCGGGTCCGGACTTCTCGCCGCCGGGGCGAGAAACGGGCACCTATACGGTCAATTCCGACTGCACGGGTAGCATGGTGATCAACTTGAACGCGCCGGTCACGTCGGGTTCGACCGGGGTCATAAATATCATGTTGGTGATCAGCGACGGCGGCCGGCATATCCACGAGGTCGTTTCGGAGTTCACTCCGCCGGGTGCCTCCGGGCCCGTCTCAAATCAAACTAGCGCCGACGACTGGAAGGTCGCCTCGCTGCAAGAACAGTGAATGGCACATTGATCCCAACGATCGGAACGATCTACCCGGGCGGGGAGGTTGGGGTCTTCGTGTTCGGCCTGAGGACCTCCTCGCCATCCGGATGGAGCCGCAGCTGGGCGATGGCCATCGCCGCTGCCCTGCCAACGGCGGGGCGCTCGAACACGCCCAGGAAATGGCCGCACATGAGAGTCCTGGTACACCACGCCCCCGATCGTACGAAAGAACGCCTCACGCAGGACGAAATCCATGATCCAAACAACTCGGATTATCGCGGTGAGCGCTCTTCTTCTATGGTCGATGACCGCCGCAGCCCAGGAGCTGGTGCATTTCCCTTCATTCGAGGATAACGGCCCAGGTCGACCGTCAACGGTGCTTGACGGCTACCTCTCGCGGCCGACGGGCGAGGGCCAGCATCCTGCAGTAATATTCCTTCATGGATGCGGTGGTCTGTTTATAGGGTCGATGATCGGGCGCCTGTTGATGGGCTCGATGATCGAGCCTGGAGAAAGCGATTGGGCCGGCGAGCTGACCCGCCGTGGATATGCAATTCTGATGGTCGATAGCTTTGCCCCGCGTGGCCGGAGGGAAATGTGCGCGCCGCGAACCTCCGACCCGGTGCTCTATCGCAATCGGGCGCGGGACGCTTATGGGGCGTTGTTGTTTCTGCAGGCGCAACCTTTTGTTCGGCCGGATCGCATTGGCATAATGGGCTGGTCGCAGGGCGGTGGCGCTCTTCTCTTTGCGATCGGCACGCAAAGCTTTAGCCGGCCGGCCCAACTGGCGCGGGGCGACTTTCGGGCGGCGGTAGCTTTCTATCCGTCATCGTGCGACGAGCAACGGCAGCAGCCATCGTGGTCGACCACCATCCCGCTCATGGTATTGATCGGCGCCGAAGACGTCGGGATTCCTTGGGTCCCATGCAACGCTCTTCTTGACGGCGCAGGTACCCGCGGCGCCAAGGTCGAAATGCAGATTTACCCCGGCGCCTATCACCATTTCGATTGGCCCAATTTGCCGCGCCGCGAGATGCCGTTTCCCACCGCTGCCGGTGTTGTCCGGATCGAGGGAACGGATACGGCAGCGCGACAGGACGCGTTCTCCCGCGTTCCATCCTTCCTCGCCCGCTTGCTGATGAACTGAGCTAACCCGAGGGGACGTCATGAAAAAACCGGGTCGCTGGAGCTGAGGGCCTTACAGCGATCGCAGCGCGCTACGTGAGGGGCCTGCCTTCGCCCCCCGGATCGCGTAATCGACAACCAGGTAACATCTTTAAATGTCACTAATACGGGTCTCTGTGCAGCATCCTCTATGTGTCACCTCCGGCGCTCCGATCCAGCGCGGCGGAGGTCGGCTTCCACCCGACTGAGACCGGATGGCCGGCTCTGGGCAATGGCCGCAATGGGGAACAAACCCCGTGGTTCGAGCACGATGGCAACGACGGCAGCTCAGGATCGAGGGTCGCCCTCCGAACCGGGAACCAAGCGTATGATTTGTACCATGGGGTAACAGTCTAGCTCCCGGATGACGTGAGGGCGATGGACCAAGTGCGCGACAAGGTCAACGAGCCGGGTGTTCTGTGGCGGTCCTGCCCCACGAAAGCCTCATTGCGGGAGTAGACTCATCAATATTACTCAGATTAGATATTTTATCTTATTTCGAACGGGCTGCTCGTCGCGCACGATGCGGCGCGCGACGACGGGGTGCCCGGCGGCGAGATCGGCAAGCGTGTCGCCGGACCGGTCCTGCGCCGCGTCGCCGGTGTCCGAAACGGACAACAGCGCGATGTTGACCGGCAGGAAAGGTCGGGTTTCGTCGAGACGGCCAAGCATTGCGGTTGCTCCGATACAAGCGTTCAGCCTCTCATCCCCGGCGCTCGGCGTGCCGCGCTGCTTTGCGCCGTACTGCCTTGTTGCAGAGTCCAGTCGACGACGTGTCGCGTCACATCGCCGAGGCTGGAATCAAAGGCCGCAGTAACGGTTTCAGTCGATTTGGAGTCAACCGGCGTCGTCTTCTCGAACCGCGCGCTAGCGACTGGTGTACGGCGCGGCATCCGCAGCAACGTAACCTCGAGCGCGACGGTTGCTTGCGGCGTTCCGGACGCATCGTTCTCAACCTGGAATTTTCGCAGGTTGGACAGCAACAGAAAGTCGGTTGCCAAAGTCTGGCGCGTTGGCGCCACGACCGGAAGACGGCCGGTGTTCTGAAACGATTGCATCAGCAGTAGCTGCACCATCGCCGGAGCGGTGTCGGTCCATTCCACATCGGCGTAATACTCGACCCGAAACGGCCCGTTCATCAGGGCGATGCGCGAGGTATCGATCTGACGCGCAGCGGTTGGTTCGTCGACGACGAGCGACCATTTCACCGGGGGCAGTCCGTGCGGGAAATCTGTCACCGGCGTCAGAGTAAACTGACGCGGCGGTGGGCCGCCGCCCAAGCCGCAAGAGCTCACGACGGGAACGGACGCTCCGGCGACGACAGCGGCGAGGATGCGTCGGCGGCTTGGTCGCCGGGCCCCCGCCGCTGCCGAACTCATTTGAGCTCGACCCCCTGGCCCATCCGATTTCCGAAGAGAAAACGCGTCGGGTTGCGCTCCAGGCTGTCGAGGACCGCCGTCGCCCTGTTGACTGTGGTCCGCGCATCAATGATCAGTGCCGTCAAATCGGGCAAAGTGTCTTCCGTGAATCGCCGAATTGGCAGGCGATTGGTTGCGGCGATCTGGTTCAGCTGATCCATCAGCTTGTTGACGGTGACCGCCGCTTCGCGAAAGTTGCGGACGGTCGCCCTGATGTCGTCGCGGTTGTCTTGAACGACACCGTCGAGGTGCTTGCTCAGCTGCCCGGCGCCCGCGAGGGTATTATCGGCCCCGTCGATCACTTGACTGAGAGTTGCAGCGTCCGACCGCAGCGATTTCATGGCCAATGCTGCGCTCTCCAAAATCGAGTGAATTGCGGCTTCGTTCTCGGGTGAAAGGATCTGTCGAACCCGGTCGAGAACTGCCGTGGCTTCTTTAATCAGCGTCGGCAGGTCCTTGGCCGCCACGTCGACCGAAGACATGATTTGCTGCGTCGGAGAAGGCACGGTGGGAATTTGCGTATACGACAGATCGGTCTGCTCGAGCTTGATCGGCGTCCCGGGAAAGAAATTGAGTTGCACCACCTGTTGGCCGGTGACCAGGCTGGCGCTTTCGAGGCGCGCGCGCAGCCCCGCATCGATCAAAGCCTTGAGCGTCTCTTCCGGAGTTTTTTGCGCCGGAGGGGACCATCTGGCAATCACGCTTGGACGGATTTCGATGATTACGGGAATCTCAAAGCTGCTGTTCTGCGGGTCGTAGCGGATTCCCACATCGATGACCCTGCCGAGCGGAACCCCGCGAAAGAGGACGGCCGAGCCCTGCGTGAGGCCGTCCACTGATCCTTCGAAAAAGACAACGGCTTTGCGGGTTACCTCGAAAAACGTAAACGAACCAAAGACCAACGCCGCCGTCACCAGCAAGCCAATCGCAGCGAGGACGAAGCCGCCGACAATTTTCGGGTTTGCGCGCCGGCTCATGCTTCCGCTCCTTGGCTCACTGGGGTTCCTTTGCCGTGGTGGGAGTTTCGCCCCGCCTCAAAAATCTCTGAACTTTCGCATCCGGACATTCAGCCAGCAGCCGTTTTGGGGCGCCGCAGGCGATCTGCGTCTTGGTCTCCGGATCGAGAAAGACGCTGTTATCACCAACCGCAAAGATGCTTGGCAGCTCGTGCGTAACCATAACGATTGTGGCGCCGAGACTGTCGCGCAGCTCGAGGATCAGATCGTCCAGAAGGCGGGAACTTATCGGATCGAGACCGGCCGAGGGCTCATCGAACAGCAGCACTTCCGGCGACAGCGCCATCGCGCGGGCGAGACCGGCGCGCTTCTGCATTCCTCCGCTGATCTCGGAAGGGAAATAATCCTCGAAGCCAGCGAGCCCGACCAAGGCCAGGTTCAAGGATGCGAGGTCGGCGATCTCGGCCGGCTTAAGATCGGTATATTGCTCAAGCGGCAGCGCAACGTTCTCGGCCAGCGTCATTGAGCTCCACAGCCCGCCGGCCTGATAGGTCACCCCAGTCTTTCGCAGGATGGCGTCACGCCTCTCGGGCTCGGCGTCCCACAGGCTCTCTCCTGAGAACAGTACCCGTCCGCGCGCGGGCGCCTGCAACCCCACCAAATGGCGCAGCAACGTGCTTTTGCCGCAGCCGCTGCCGCCCATAACAATAAAGATGTCGCCCTTGTTGATCGTGAAATTGAGATCGTGCTGAATCACAAAATCGCCATAGGCCATCGTCAGGTCCTCGACCACGATGTGGGGCTCCCGAGCCGCATTGCTTCGCGGATCGCTCAACACTGAGGACCTCGGGGCTGACACCGCATTCATATCTTTAGCGTCGTGCAGATGACGGTGGCGGTCGCATCGATGACGATGATCAGCACGATGCACAGAACGACGGCAGAGGTGGCCACTGCGCCAACGGCCGCAGCGCTGCGCCGACACCGCATGCCACGCCAGCAGCCGACGATCGCAACTACCGCCCCGAACAACACCGCCTTGACGAGGCCGACCGCCCAGTCGTTGATCCCGACGGCGCCAGTTGTCTGATTGTAATAAGCGATCGCCGAAATATCGAGCATCGAGGTGCCGATCAGCAGCCCGCCCAGCATGCCAACGATGTTAGCGAAAACCGTCAGCAAGGGCATCATCAGGGACAGCGCGACGATCCGCGGCACGACCAAGAACTCCATCGGTGGGATGCCTAGCGTCTGCAGAGCCGAGACCTCGTCGCTGACCTGCATTGTGCCGAGATTGGCTGCGAACGCAGCGCCGGTCCGGCCCGACATCAGGATCGCGGTCATCATCGCCCCCATCTCGCGCACCATTGCGATACCGACGAGGTTGGCGACGAAGATCGCCGCCCCGAATTGCTGAAGCTGGACGGCGCCGACAAAGGCCAGGATGAGGCCCACCAGAAAGCTGATCAATGCGACGATCGCCAATGCGTGGGGTCCGCAATCCTCGATAGCCAGCATCAGATCCGAACGCCTGAGCCGGGCTCTGCCGACGAGCATGCGGCCGATCCCGATGAGTGCCTCTCCGAGAAAGGCAACAAAATCGGCCGTCATCGCGAAAAAGCTCAGGCTGTTTCGGCCCACTCGGGTGAGAAGGTCGGGGCGCTGCTGGGTGCGCCGCGCTCCCGTGCGTTCGGGCACTGCACGGGCGAGAGCCACCAGCCTTTGGGCTCCGCCGGGTAGACCTGAAAGGTCGACCGCAATGCTCCGTTCGGCGGCGATGGTCTCAAGTTTGCTGAGGAAATCGATCAGGACATTATCCCAGGCACCGACCTCGCGCGCATCAAAGGAAATCTTCGTCGGGCGCGGCGTCTCGCCGAGCCTCCCGGACAGTTCAGCGGCTGAGCGAGCGCCGCTTGCGAGAACCCACTGGCCAAACAGCCGGACCTGAAGCTCGCCGGCGGCCAGGAGGTTCACTTCCCAACCCTTATGCGCAGCAGTCGCAGATCCGGTTTCTCTCAGGCTCGCCGAAACGTCTGTTGTTGCAACCATGCTAGTCTCCGCCAGTTCTGATCACCAGCAATGCTCGCGCCAGGCTGCTGGGATGGCGCGGACCAAAAGCGCGACAAGGTCAACGAGCAGGGAGTCATGTGGTGGTCCTGCCCCACAAAAGCCTGAGTGTGGGAGTAACTTTACCGTCATGAGTCAGATTAAATTTTAACTTATTTCGAACAGGTGAAGGATGATTCTATCTCTCGTTCTCTTTTGCGGCTTGGCCGGAAGGATTTCCCGTAATTCCCGGTTACGCGGCATAAACGGGAAAATAAATTCCCGATTAGGGAGCTACGGGATTTGGTCGTAATCCTTTGAATTCGCGGCCGTTTTTGGCATCGGGATCGCCGCTGGAAAGGCGAAATCGGCGAATTTCCCGGTTCAACGGGAAAAGCCGGGTATTCCGCTGTCAGCGCTAAAGGTGCTCCTGCAGCCGAGGCATCAGCTCGACGAAGTTGCAGGGGCGGAACCGGTTGTCGAGCTGATGCACGAGAATGCCCTCCCAGGCGTCCCGGCAGGCGCTCGGCGAGCCTGGCAAGGCGAAAAGGTAGGTGCCGCCGGCGACACCGGCGGTGGCGCGGCTCTGGATCGTTGAGGTCCCGACCTTCTCGTAGCTGAGCCAGCGGAAGAGTTCGCCAAAGCCGGCGATTTCCTTCTCGTAGACGCTGTGGAACGCCTCGGGCGTGACGTCGCGCCCTGTCACGCCGGTGCCGCCGGTCGAGATCACGACGTCGATTTCGGGGTCGGCGATCCACGCTTTGAGCTGCGCAACGATCTGGTCCTCTTCGTCGCGGACGATGCGGCGCGCGGCGACGCGGTGCCCGGCGGCGGCGGCGAGATCAGCAAGCGTGTTGCCGGAGCGGTCCTGCGCGGCGTCGCGGGTGTCCGATACCGTCAGCAGCGCGATGTTGACCGGCAGGAAAGGGCGGGTTTCGTCGAGACGGCCAGGCATTGCGGTTGCTCCGATACAGGCGCTCAGCCTCTCATCCTCGGCCCTCGGCGGCAAGCAGCTCGTCAAGGCGGGCGCGCAGCGATAAGAGATCGCGCCAGGCCTCGCGCTTGCGTTCCGGCGTGCGCAGCAGAAAGGACGGGTGGAACATCGGCAAAGTCGGCACCGGGCGGTCGAGCCCGGGCACCGCGAGGTCGAACCAGCGGCCGCGCAGCCTCGTGATGCCCTGGCCTTGCGGCAACAGCGCCCCGGCCGCCGTGCCGCCGCAAAGCACCAATACCTCCGGGTTTACGAGCGCGATGTGCCGCAGCACAAAAGGCAGGCACGAGGCGATCTCCGCGGCGGTCGGCGTGCGGTTTCCCGGCGGCCGCCAATAGACGACATTCGTGATCAGGACGGAGCCGCGGTCCAATCCGATCGCCGCCAGCATGCGATCGAGAAGCTGACCGGCGCGCCCGACAAACGGCCGCCCGATGCGGTCCTCGTCCGCTCCCGGCCCCTCGCCGACGATCATCACCGGCGCCTTTGGGTTGCCGGCGGCGAAAACGGTGTTCGTCGCGGTGCGCTTCAATGCGCAGCCGTCGAATGCCGCGACCGCTGCGGCGAGCGCCTCGACGGTATCGGCACTGGCCGCCAGCCGCCGCGCCGATTGCGCGGCTTCGGCAAGCGATTCAGTAAGGGATGCCGGCGGCGATGCGGGGGTGGAGGCTGGCCTCGCCGACACAGACGGAGCTGACGCTGGCGACGATGCCGCCACCCCGCCCTCCCCGGCAAACGAGGGAGGCGTAGGGTGGGGAAGCGGCGCGAACCGGTTCACGGGCTCTGCCCCAATCGCCTCGTCGGCGCCCATTTCGACATACCAGCGCAACAGAGCGAGAGCCTTCTCCGCCTCGCCTGGGCTCGATGAGGGGTTGGGGTGTGACATCACGAGAAAGGTATCATCGAAGGAAGGCCGCACTCCCGATTTTGACGAGATCCTCTATAGTGGTCCTCTGAAATCTCGACGACCAGCATCATGAGCGAAGAGCGGCCTCAACGCGAGCGAATGGAGTACGACGTCGTAATCGTCGGGGCGGGCCCGTCGGGGCTCGCCGCGGCGATACGGCTGAAGCAGCTCGCCGCCGCGGCCGAACGCGAGCTCGCGGTGTGCGTCGTCGAGAAAGGCTCCGAGGTCGGCGCCCATATCCTCTCCGGCGCCGTCTTTGAACCGCGGGCGCTGAACGAGCTGATCCCCGATTGGCGCGAGCAAGGCGCGCCGCTTGTCACACCGGCGACCGAGGACCGGTTTCTGCTGCTGACGGCAAGGCGCGCGCTGCGCCTGCCGACGCCGCCGCAAATGGCCAATCACGGCAACTACATCATCAGTCTCGGCAATCTTTGCCGCTGGCTCGCGCAACAAGCCGAGGCGCTGGGCGTCGAGATCTATCCGGGTTTTGCGGCCGCCGAAGTGCTCTATGACGCGGCCGGACGCGTGCAGGGAGTGGCGACCGGCGGCATGGGTATCGGCAAGGATGGCAGGCCGACCGATCGCTATCAGCCGGGGGTGGAGCTGGTGGCGAAAGAGACTTTGTTTGCCGAGGGCTGCCGCGGCTCGCTAACGAAAACACTGGAACAGCGCTTCCGGCTGCGCGACGCTAGCGATCCACAGACCTATGCGATCGGCCTCAAGGAATTGTGGGAAGTCGCACCTGACCGGCATCAGCCGGGGCTGGTGATCCACACGATCGGCTGGCCACTCGACACCGCCACCTATGGGGGTTCCTTTCTCTATCATCTCGAGGATCGCCAAGTGGCGGTCGGGTTTGTCATCGGGCTCGATTACCGCAACCCGTTCCTCAACCCGTTTGAGGAATTCCAGCGTTTCAAGACCCATCCGGCGATCCGCCCCTTCTTCGACGGCGGCAGACGGGTGGCCTACGGCGCGCGCGCCCTTAACGAGGGCGGTTTTCAATCGATCCCGCGGCTCGACTTCCCAGGAGGGGCGCTGACGGGGGATGCGGCGGGATTTGTCAACGTGCCGAAAATCAAGGGCAGCCATACCGCGATGAAGTCCGGAATGGTCGCGGCCGAGACGGTGTTCCGCCGGCTTACGGGAGAGCCCGGCGCGGAGGTCGGGCGCGCCCTGCAAGAGAGCTGGATATGGGAGGAATTACACCGGGTCCGCAACATCAGACCGAGCTTTCGCTGGGGCTTATGGGCCGGTCTCACCTATTCGGCGCTCGACACCTACGTTTTCCGCGGCGGCGCACCATGGACGTTTCACCATCACCCCGACTACTTACAGCAGGACAGAGCGAGCGAGGCAAGGCGCATCGACTACCCGCGGCCTGACGGCAAGATCACCTTCGACCGGCTGTCCTCGGTCTTCATTTCGAACACCAATCACGAAGAGGACCAGCCGCCGCACTTGCGCTTGCGCGACCCGGAGAAAGCGATCCGCGTCAATTATCGGCTCTACGATTCGCCCGAACAACGCTATTGTCCGGCCGGTGTCTATGAGATCGTACAACAGGAAGGCACAAGCGCTCCCTATCTACAGATCAACGCGCAGAATTGCGTTCACTGCAAAACCTGCGACATCAAAGATCCGGAGCAGAACATCGATTGGGTCGTACCGGAGGGAGGCGGGGGACCTAACTATCCGAACATGTGACACGGGCAGACCGGTAGGAGACCCATGGGGAAAACGGTAATCGGCAGCTGTCGGATCTGGAGTTTTGCAACTTTTCTCTTCGCGGGTTTGGCAGCCGGAGCGAGCGCGGCGGCGCCAACCGTCGAGCAGCCCGGCTCTTCTTCCGACACCCCTTATGGCGCTTACCTCGCCGGCCGGCACGCGCAGCACGAACGCAATTACCAAGCGGCTGCCTCATGGTTCGAAGACGCCCTGCGAGCCGACGCCGAATCGCCTGAACTGATTACGCGCACGTTTCAGATGGAGACGAGCGTCGGCCGGTTCAAACGCGCCCGCAGCCTGGCCGATAGCGAGCTGAAGATCGATGCTACAGATAGCATGGCGTTCGTTGTCCTGTTGATGGACCGAGTGAAGCAGGGCGACAAGCCCGGTGCGCTGGCGCTTGCAGAGAAACTGCACGATGAAGGCGTGCACCGGTTTGTCGGGCCACTGGCGCGCGCCTGGACGCGGATGGCTGTCGGAGACTTCGCCGGCGCGGAGGCGGCATTGCAGGAATTGGACAAATTCAACGGCTTCGCGCCGCTCAAATATTACCAGCTCGCCTTGATATATGACTTCGTGGGCCGGACCGAACTGGCCGAGGAGAATTTCAAAAAGACGCTCGACGCCAGCGGCCAGCTCAATTGGCGGCTGACCGACGCCATGGCGAATTTTTATCAGCGCCACGGCCGTCATGACGAGGCAGAGGCGCTCTATCAGCGCTTTGTCAAGGAGAACGCCGGCAGCGAGCTCGCCGAGTCCGCAGCCGCCACTAAGGTCCCGCAACCCGCGCCGGCCTTGATAAGCTCGCCGCAGGATGGCCTCGCGGAGGCCTTCTTTGACCTTGCCAGCATCGTCAACCAGCCCGAGACTCTGGATTTGGCGCTGCTCTATGCACGGTGCGCGGTTGAATTACGTCCCGATCTAACGCTTGCTCAACTGCTGTTGTCGGATGTGCTGAGCGCCGAGAACAAACCAGAATTGAGCCTCGAAATCCTCTCTGCCGTCCCCCGCGGCTCACCCTATTGGTGGGCGGCCCGATTGCGCGCTGCCGCTAGCCTCGAAATGCAAGAGCGGACCGACGAGGCGATCACGCAGCTGAAGGAGATGTCGGCAGAGGAACCGCGGCGTGCCGGCGCCGAGATGCAGCTCGGCGATTTGCTGCGCAGCAAGAAGCGGTTCAACGAAGCGGTCGAAGCTTATGACGAAGCGATCCGGCGTTTCGAGGCCGCGGGCATGCCCGAGCGCTGGTCTCTGTACTATAGCCGAGGCATTGCACTCGAACGGGCCGGTCAGTGGAAGCGGGCCGAGGCTGACCTGCAGCATGCCCTCGGGCTCAAACCCGATCAGCCGCTGGTCCTCAATTACCTAGGTTATTCCTGGATCGACCGCGGCGAGAATTTGGATCGCGGCCTCAGAATGATCGAGAAGGCGGTCGAGCTGCGGCCTGAAGATGGGTACATTGTCGATAGCCTCGGCTGGGCGCATTACCGGCTGGGCGATTACGCGAGCGCGGTGCAATACCTCGAAAAGGCGATCGAGCTAGTGCCCGAAGACCCGACGATCAACGACCATCTGGGCGATGCCTATTGGCAGAGCGGGCGTCCCGTTGAAGCGCGCTACCAATGGCGGCGGGCCTTGCAGTTCGGGCCTCAGGAGGACGAGATCAAACCGATCCAGGCGAAGCTCGACGGCGGCAGCGTGCCCGCGGCCGGGAACGCTCGCGGCGGCTGACCTGCGATGCAAATCGAGGCCTTTGCTCCGGCAAAGGTCAACCTTTATCTCCATATAACCGGGCGTCGAGCAGACGGTTACCATTTGGTTGACAGCTTGGTGGCCTTTGCCGATATCGGCGATCGCGTCATCGCCGAACCGGCCGACGGCTTTTCCCTTGCGGTGAATGGGCCGGAAGCCTCGGGCCTCGCCAGTGCGGGCAACGATAATCTCGTGTTGCGCGCCGCTCGCCTCCTTGCGGCGCATCTCCGAATAGCCGGCGGCGCGAAACTGCGCCTGGAGAAACACTTGCCCGTCGCCGCCGGCATCGGTGGCGGGTCAAGTGACGCCGCGGCCACCCTCCGGGTCCTGCAGCGGCTATGGCGTGTCGTGGTCGACGACGCGAAGCTGCAAGCCCTTGCCGTCGGTCTCGGCGCCGATGTCCCCGCCTGTATGGGCGGCCGTGCGGTCTGGGTTGGTGGCATAGGCGAGTGGATCGAACCGGCGGCTGCTTTGCCGAATGCCGGGATCCTGCTCGCCAATCCGCGTCGGCAATTGCCGACCGCTTCGGTATTCGGAGCCCGGCACGGTCGTTATGGCAAACCCGGACGGTTCGCTCCGATGCCGGCGGACGCCTCCGGACTGGCGCAAATCCTCACACACCGGCGCAACGATCTGACCGAGGCAGCGATTGGGCTCATCCCCGAGATCGGGATCGTGCTCGCCCGCCTCAGCGCGCTGCCCGGCGCTTTGCTTGCGCGGATGAGCGGCAGCGGCGCCACCTGCTTTGCCCTCTTCGCCGATCGCCGCGCGGCTGAAAGCGCGCGCAACGCGATCACCGCCGCCGAACCCGGCTGGTGGTCCGCTGCGGGCGCTTTTGTTGCCGCGGACGAGCTTTCCGGATAATTTCCCGCTCGCACCGTTGGGGCGTAGCCAAGTGGTAAGGCAGCGGATTTTGATTCCGCCATGCGGAGGTTCGAATCCTCCCGCCCCAGCCATAAAGCCTTCGCCAGCTCCATCGGACGGCGCCCCACGCGTCTAAGTTCGGGCCCGAAGCGCTGTTATGCGACGGCGAGCTGACGCCCGCCCAATCAGAACAGCAGCGCATCGTGGCGGCAGACGTGCAACAGCTGATCCACTGCGTGGCCATTCAGCCCGGCACGCAATTCTCAGCCCGCTTTCCTGCCGAGATAGCGCGTCGAATTACCGTCCTCCTGCAGGATGGCCGGCCCTCCGATGCCCCCTTATGGCCGGCGTCTGCAGCAAAGTAGAGATCCATCGCATGCGACTAAGCCGCTGCCGGCATCATAACCCGGACGAAAACCTTTACTTCCGACTCGTGGATCAGATACCTAGCCATCTACGGCATTCGTAGCCTTCCCAGCCAACTCTTCCGCCAAAGGAAGCCGAGCCAGAGACAATGCGAGTTCTTTTTCTGACGCGGTACGGGCGACTAGGAGCCAGCAGCCGACAGCGATGTTTTCTATATCTCGATAAGCTGCGCGCCACCGGCATTACCGCCGATGTGCATGCGTTCTTGGACGATGAATATGTCCTCAATCTGCATGCGGGACGCTCCAAGAGCCTGCCGCTTGTCCTCAGATCGTACGCGGCGCGTTTGATCGTGCTGCTGAAAAGCCCGAGTTTTGATCTGCTGTGGATCGAGAAGGAGGCGCTGCCGTGGATCCCCGCCTGGGCCGAGCTCGCGCTCCTGAAAATGATCGGCGCCAAAATTGTCATCGACTATGACGACGCGATCTTCCATGCCTATGATCGGCACCGAAACAAGCTTGTGCGCAAGCTCCTGGGTTCGAAGATCGATCGTATCATGTCGACCGCCGACCTGGTAACGGCGGGCAACTCGTATCTCGGTCTTCGCGCAAAGGCGGCAGGGGCTCAAGCTGTCGTCGAGCTTCCCACCGTGGTCGATTTGAGCAACTATCCGAAGTCTGCCTCGGCACCGCCGGTTCAAGAGCGCCCGTTTACGGTCGGCTGGATCGGGTCTCCGCTGACCAGTAGCTATCTCGAACCGCTGCGTCCTGCGCTTTCCGAGTTGGCGGCGCGGTTGTGGCTCAAAATCATCCTAATCGGCGCGGCGCCTGAAGCGTTGACCGGCCTCCCGGTCGAACGGGTAGCTTGGTCGGCGGACACCGAGGCAGCCGAACTCGCCCGCTGCGGTGTGGGTATCATGCCGCTGCCCGATTTGCCTTGGGAACGGGGTAAATGCGGCTATAAACTCATTCAGTACATGGCGAGCGCGCTCCCCGTCGTGGCTTCACCTGTCGGGATAAACCGCGAAATCGTGATCCATCAGCAGAACGGATTTCTTGCAGAAACTACGGCCGATTGGGTGTCATCGCTGTACCGGCTAGCCTGCGAGCCCGAGCTGCGGCGAAGGATGGGAATGTCCGGACGGCGGCGCGTCGAGGCGAATTATTCGTTGGACGCGGTTGCTCCCAAATGGATCGAGCTGTTGTACAGTGTTGGAACAGCGCAGCCGCGTCGCAGGGGCCCCCGCACCGCCGAGCATGAGATGATAGCGGGCGCAGCAACGCGCCAATGGCCCGTTTAGAAAGGGCGATGCTGCGGCTTTGTTGGCCGCCAAGACCAGTTGCCGGCAGCCCTTGATACCGCCGCACCTCAAGGAGCCGTTGCGCAGAATGCTCCACGTGCTGCCGTACACGGTCCAGCGGCAACTGCTGGGCGTCCACCAGCGCCTTGCTCCAATCATCTATCGGGCGCTCGCGGGCGCCTTGAGAGCGGGGTCTTACCGCCGGTGGATCAGGCTCTACGACACCTTGTCCGACGAGGATCTCGGGTCCATCACTGCCGACATCGCCGGCTGGCCGAGACGACCCGTCATCTCCGTTGTCGTACCGGTCTTCAACGCACCGGAACGTTACCTGAGAGCGGCGCTCGATTCGGTCCTCGATCAGCTCTATCCGAACTGGGAATTATGCGTTGCCGACGATGCATCGACCGCACCGCACGTCGCGCTTGTGCTCTCAAATTACGCTGCCGGAGACACGCGTATCAAAATCGTCTCGCGCACAACCAATGGCGGTATCGCCGCCGCTACCAACAGCGCCGTCGACATCTCGGCCGGCGAGTTCATTGCATTTCTCGACCACGATGACGTCTTGCCGCGACAGTCGCTCTACATGGTCGCACGCGAGATCGTCCGTGACCCAGACCTTGATGTGATCTATAGCGACGAGGACAAGATCGACCGGCGGGGTCGACGGTACGACCCGCATTTCAAGAGCGATTGGAACCTCGATCTCTTCCGCTCGCAGAACATGATTTCGCATCTCGGCGTCTATCGAACTTCGTTGGTGCGGGACGTGGGCGGGCTGCGCCCGGAGTTCGACGGCAGCCAGGACTACGACCTCGCGCTGCGAATTGTCGAACGGACCGAGCCACGGCGTATCCGGCACATACCGCACATCCTCTACCATTGGCGCGCCGCCGCCGGCTCGGCCGCCAGGAGTGACGGCGAGAAGCCCTATGCGGCCGAAGCGGCGCGGAAGGCAGTTGCCGCTCATTTCCAGCGCCTGCGTATTCCGGCCGATGTGACATTCGCACCGGGCTCGCCTTTTCTACAGGTCCGCTATTCGCTGCGCGCCGAGCCGCGGGTCAGCATTATCATCCCGACGAAGGACCGGAGTGATCTGCTGTCGCGCTGCGTCAGCGGCATTTTCGAGCGGACCCGCTATCGCAATGTGGAATTGCTAATCGTCGACAATCGCAGCGAGGAGCCAGCGACGCGCGTTTATCTCGACGCAATCGCAGCCGATCCGCGCGTTGGTGTCCTCCGCTACGACGAGCCGTTCAATTTTTCGCTTCTCAACAACTGGGCAGCAGCCAAAGCGGCCGGCGACGTGTTGCTGTTCCTCAACAACGACACGGACGTCATCGACTCTGACTGGCTCCGCAATCTGGTCGCCAATGCTTGCCGCGCCGAAGTCGGCGCCGTCGGCGCAAAGCTTCTTTACCCCAACGGCCGCGTACAGCATGCCGGCGTAATTCTCGGCATACGCGGTGTCGCAGGGCATGTCCACCTCGGCCGGCGGCGCGACGATCCGGGGTATTTCAGCCGCGCCGTGCTGCAGCAGAACCTATCGGCAGTGACGGCGGCGTGCCTGGCGATGCGTCGGGAAGTGTTCGACGAGGTCGGCGGGTTCAATGGCGATCTGCGCGTGGCATTCAACGATGTCGATCTCTGCCTACGCATCCGCGAACGCGGATATCTGATCGCCTGGACACCGCTGGCAGAGCTCTATCACCATGAATCAGCGACGCGCGGTTCCGATCTGCTGTCGGTGCGGCACCCCGAATTCTCTCGGGAGATCGAGTACATGCGATCGCGGTGGGGACGCGCCCTCGACCGCGATCCCTATTTCAATCCCAACCTGTCGTTGCGCGACCTTTCGATCAGTTTGGCGTTCCCGCCCTTAATCGACAAGCCATGGCACAGCACGCGAACCAGAAAATTCACCTCCAGCCTTTCAGTAATGCGATCAAACCGACTTGCTTGCGGAGAAATGCCGGCAATAACCGGCCGAGAAAGAATACCACATGAACAGTGAGCTTTCGGACCGCTTAGGCCGGCCAATTTGTTTGATGTGGCCGGAGCGTTTGGCGGCCAGTGCTTGGCTCGAACATTTGCCGTTTGCGTTTTGGATCATCGATGCGGCGCGGCCAAGAATGATCGTCCAGCTGGGAACGCACTACGGGACCTCCTATTGCGCGTTTTTGCAGGCGGTACAGCATCTCGAACTCGATACGAGTTGCTATGCCGTCGACACCTGGAAGGGTGACCCTCAAACGAGCTTTTACGGCGAAGACGTGTATGCCGAATTCCGGGCGTACCATGACAGGCGCCACGCCGCATTTTCCACGCTGATCCGGAGCACCTTTGATGAGGCCGCTAAGCATTTTGCCGATTCTAGCATCGACCTGCTGCACATCGACGGCTATCACACTTACGAGGCCTCCAAGCACGATTTTGAAACCTGGCTGCCAAAGCTGAGCCGTCGAGGCGTCATTTTGTTTCATGATATCAACGTGCGCGAAGGAGAGTTCGGTGCTTGGCGCTTATGGAAGGAATTGTGCGCCCAATACCCGAGCTTCGATTTCTTGCATGGTTTCGGCCTTGGCATTCTCGGTGTGGGCGAGGATTTGCCAAGAGATATCCGTTGGCTAACGGAAGCGGTGCCGACGCAGAAAAACCTCACTGGCTTCGTCAGAACGTTCTTTGAGAAACTCGGGCGCGGGATCCGCGAACGTTTGGATCTCGACGAGACGGCGCGTGAATTGGCGCTCGCCACTTCGAATATAGCTCGGCTGAGCAACGAATTGACTGTTCGGGAAGAAGAAATCGGGCGGCTTCACACCAAACTTTCCGCTCGAGAGGAGGAACTCGGCCGCCTCGCGGCCACAATAACGACTCATGAGGGCGAGATTGGGTTCCTGAGCAACCAAATCACGGCGCTGCACAATTCGACTTCATGGAGAATAACCGCGCCCCTCCGTTCGATCGTACTGGGAGCAAGGCAGGGCGCCGACCTTATTCGCCGATCCGGCCTTCGTCGTGAATGTGCGCAATCGGCGTCGAGTGCTCTCGATTATGCGGAATGGATCAGGCGGTACGACACGCTGGACGATGACGACCGCCGCGCCATTGCCGCGGCGGTCGAGCAGACGACGGACCCGCCGCTGATCTCCGTTCTCATGCCGGTCTATGAAACGCCACCCGGATATCTGCGCGCAGCCATCGAGTCGGTGCGCAACTAGTGGGCTGTCACGGCTGAATCGATAGTGATGCGACGGGTCGGGTCGCAGTAGCGCCATTTGATGGTTTTGGGAGCCTTGTTGTACTGGCGGATATAGCGCATCAGCTTGCGGCGCAGGTCGGAGACGGAAGTAAAG
>Ga0126381_100002197_pt1 | contig 21123 bp, 15 predicted proteins | sample PanSoiMetPlot_28_FD_96465 | JGI IMG/M metagenome (GOLD analysis project Ga0126381, IMG submission 96465) | Tropical forest soil microbial communities from Panama - MetaG Plot_28 | ecosystem: Environmental > Terrestrial > Soil > Tropical forest > Bulk soil | place: Panama | collected 2016-02-17
CACCACCTCTCCGCGGTGGTCAACGAACTTCTGAAATTCCCTTGCCGCCAGTTGGCCATCGCCCAGCGCGAGATAGGCTTCCCCGCGCAGATAAACGGGTGTCAAAAAGACTGAGTAATTGATGGGTTGGGTCGCTCCGACGTAAACTCGCGTCGCCGTTGCTCCGGTATGTCAACTAGATGTTGGCGGCAAACAGGAGGGATCCCTTCAATTTCTTGAATAAACTTCAATAAAATCTTCGATCATACTATTGACTTGTTCTGGCACTTCCAACGTGGCGAAATGACCCGAGCCCACTGTTTTGCCGATAACAAGCTGCGGACAAAGGCTAGAAAAAAGAGGCAAGTCGCTATAGCAGCCACCGCTGTCTTCAATGTACAAAATAGGTAGTTTGCAAGCTGAAACCCGCTCTCGCGCGACTTTATCCCAAGCAAACATCGCTTCAAAATGCGCCACCCATTGTTCTTGAGGAATTGCAAAAAAGGTTTTTTCGACGTGAGATTTAAAGCGATCAGAAGGCAAGCAAATTTGATCAATAAGTGCTTGGATAGCGGTACGATAGGTGACGCTTCTAAGGCCGCGAAGAACCTTCTCTTCATCCTCTAAGGCCGCTTGAGGAAATAATACCCCCGAGCTGATTAATACGATGGCAGTTGGCAGCATTGGGTATTTGGCTGCAAGCTCTACAGCCACCATGCCCCCCATGCTATGGCCAATAATAATTGATGATGTTGTTTTTAGCTGACGGCAAAGATAGGCAACGTCATCAGCATATTGTGGAATCGTGCCGTATTTCACGGGCTTATCGCTTTTCCCATAGCCTCTTAAATCCAAATTAATAGCGGTACCACGACGCGCAAAGAAATAGAATTGGGGTGCTAAGTGAGAAGTATCGGCACCTCCGCCGTGAATTAAAATAAAGGTCGGGTTTCCAACACCAGCTTGGTCATAATAGAGTTTAATTTGGTCGGGTAAAGTGATTTCCATAAGGTCTCTACCGGTTGCCGGAATCAAGGGGTGATGACAGATACTAACTCCAAAGCGATCCTAGCATTTCCGACACCACAACCTACAGTCCTTACCCCCTGTGCGGAGGAAAGGGAGTGTGGTTATACTCCCAACACACCCATGAGTCCTCGTCACGGCAGTACGGTAACGTCGGTCAGTTTGCCATCGAGATATACCTTCCCGTCCGTACTACGAACAAAGACGAGAATCGTCGAAGACTCTGTTTCTGGAAGCTCGCGAGCCTCAATCCAATACGACATATACTCGTCGACGTCAAGACCGAGCCCTTTTTCTCGGTTCGAGAGCACCTGAACTACGACTCCCTGACGCTCACTCGGAGCATCGTCCGTCAGGACTGTGAACTTAAATCGTTGTCCAACTTTTATGATAGATTGCATCGTCTTCCTCCCGCGCGGGTTCTGAAAAATTACTATAGCCTGATATTGCTCCGTCATCCCTCATTTTGCCCGCATTCCAGTCACGGCCGCGTCACAAGTCTGAGTCGTCGCCTGGCAGTTTCCTATAATCTGACCAAGCAGGACTTAGCCGTGTGGCCGAATGATGCCTCGCGTTTGCCCGAAATCAGGCGTTGGGGTAAACTCCGTGGCCCATGACGGATAGTTCCTCTATTAGTGGTCGCACCATCTCCCACTACAGCGTCTTTGAAAAATTGGGCGGCGGGGGAATGGGCGTGGTTTACAAAGCCAAGGACACGCGCCTCGGCCGAAATGTCGCGCTGAAATTCCTGCCGGACGACATTGCACACGATCCTCAGGCGACCGAGCGGTTCCATCGCGAAGCGCGCGCCGCCTCAGCGCTCAATCATCCCAACATTTGCACCATTCACGACATTGGAGAATTCGAGGGCCGTCCGTTTATCGCTATGGAACTGCTAGAGGGCCGGACGCTCAAGCGCCGTATTGAGGGCAGGCCCATCGAAATATCGGAACTCCTGGAGATCGGCATTCAAATCGCGAACGGGCTCGATGCGGCCCACGCCAAGGGTATCGTGCACCGGGACATCAAGCCCGCGAATATTTTTCTCGTAAAAGGGGGACAGGCAAAAATCCTGGATTTTGGCCTGGCGAAGTTGACGCCCGCGGTCCGTCACGCCGCCGAGTCTGTGGGCGCAACATCCATGCGCACGCAGGCGCATGAGCTGCATGACGAGCAATTGACGAGCCCCGGAAGCTCCATCGGCACGATTGCCTACATGTCGCCGGAACAGGCGCGGGGCGAAGCACTCGATGCACGCTCGGATTTGTTTTCCCTCGGGGTCGTGCTCTACGAGATAGCCACCGGGTCGGTTCCGTTCTCTGGGGCCACTTCGGCCGTCACTTTCGATGGAATCCTCCATTCCACGCCTGCACCTGCGAAAGAGTTAAACCCTCGTGTGCCCCTGGCGCTGGACAACATTCTCGGCAAGGCGCTCGAGAAAGATGTCGACCTGCGTTACCAGACCGCAGCCGAACTTCGGGCCGACCTGAAGCGCATTAAGCGAGACCTTGATTCGAGCCGACGACCAGCGACTGAAAAGACCGAGGCATCGAATGCCTCTCCGGCTAGTACCATGCTGATGAAGAAGTCGGTTGCTGTGCTCTATTTTGAAAATCAGGGCGGTTCCAAGGAAGACGAATACTTGCGAGATGGCATCACCGAGGACATCATTACCGAGCTCTCCAAGATCCGGGGACTGAATACATTTTCGCGTCCCACTGTTCTGGCCTTCCGGGACAAGTCAGTGACTCCAGCGCAGATCGGCCAGCAGCTCGGCGCAGCCTATGTCCTCACCGGCACGTTACGCCGCTCTGGCACCCGCCTACGCATCAACGCTCAGCTCGTTGACACTCACACGGACTTTCCCCTCTGGTCGGAGCGCTTCGACCGCGAAATGAAGGACGTTTTCGAAATACAAGACGAAATAGCGCGCAAGATCGCCGAAGCTTTGCGCGTGACGCTTTCGCCGCAGGAGCTAGAGGCCCTGACCATCAAGCCCACAGAAAACCTGCAGGCCTACGACCTCTACCTGCGCGGCAAAAGATATGCGCGACGGCAGACCCGTCAGGATCTTGAGTTCGCCCTGCAGATGTTCGAAAACGCAGTGACCATTGACCCCAGTTTCGCTCTGGCGTACGCCGCCTGTGCTAACGCTTGCGCCATGTTCTACTGCAATTACAGCCGCGAACAGGTGTGGGTCGAACGCGCGCGCGAGGCTTCGGGCAAGGCCGTAGCTATGCGCTGGGACCTGCCCGAAGTGCAGGTAAGCCAGGCCTGGGTCCTCTACGCAGCCGAACTGCATGACGAATCCGTGCGCATGGTCAAAAAGGCCATCGAACGTAAACGCGACTGTGAGGGTGCGTATTATCTTCTCTGCCGTTCCCTGTTCGCTGGGGGACGTTACCAGGAGGTTCTGGACATTGCGGATGTCGCTATCGAGGCGAGCGGTGAGGACTACAACGTTTATGTGCCCATCCTGAACGCTGTCGCCTCCATAGGCAACCAAGAAGACAGGCAAAACATGACCCTGCGAAGGATGGGGGCCCTCGAAACCCATTTGAAACAAGTGCCCGAAGACGCGCGGGCGCGCATCCTGCTGGCCAACGATTACGCCGATTCGGGACGGGTTGAAGACGCCTTGCGCGAACTCAACCTGGCTCTCACCTTGCGCGCCAACGAAGCCTCGATTCTCTACAACGCGGCTTGTGCGTACTGCGGCCTGAAAAGAAAGACGGAAGCGATGGATGCCCTGCGCAAAGCCTGGGAAGCAGGGTTCAGGGACTCGGTGTGGGCGCGCCGCGACTCGGACCTCGCTCTCCTTCACAGCGACCCCGAATTTGAGCGCTTGTACCCGGAAAAGCCTGCCTCCCACTAGTTCGACTCGATCTGTGCAGACAGGTGTTGGATCCTCGACCATCGTTGGAAGCAATGACAGCACTAAACTAGAATGTGCTGAGGCAAACCCGACCCTACCCGTAATTCGGGAGATGAAGATCGTGAGCACCGAGGCAAGAGTCGCAGGACACTATACACGCGGGGGGCTCGAACAGACGATTCTCCAGGCCATGGCCAAGGCTGGGAAGGATGCCGCTCGCCTGACCGTTGAAGATTTGGCCCCGGTCGACGAATTTCATGTCGGTGGCATCGAGGCAACGAAAGATCTCGCAGCGCAAATGGATTTGGGTCCCGAATCTTGTCTCCTCGACGTCGGCTGTGGAATCGGCGGGCCGGCGCGCTACTTTGCTACGGAACACGGTTGCAAAGTTACCGGGATCGATTTGACGGAAGAATTTGTCTTGGTGGCAAAGAGTTTGACGCGGCGACTCAATCTAGACCGCTTGGTGGAATTTCATCAGGCCAGTGCGCTCGCGCTGCCGTTTGGACCCTCGACTTTTGATCGGGCCTACATGATTCACGTGGGCATGAACATCGCGGACAAAGCCACCCTCTTCGGCCAAATGCACCGCGTCCTCAAACCCGGGGGACTGCTCGCCATCTTCGATATCATGCGGGCCGCCCGCGGTCCCCTCCGCTTTCCCGTCCCTTGGGCCTTGACCGAAGAGACCAGCTTCGTTGCAGAAGTCAGTGAGTATGGCGACGCGTTGGAAGCGGCCGGATTCCGCGTCACTCACCAGCGAGGCCGCAGAGCCTTTGCAGTTGAGTTCATTGCGCGGAACATGGCGCGCATGGCCCAAGGCGGACCGCCCGCGCTCGGGATTCATTTGCTCGTGGGCGAAGCGGCAAAACCCATGCTCAATAATGTTCTTGTAATGATGGAAGAGGGCATTCTTGATCCTGTCGAACTTTGCGCGGTGGCTGTATGAACAATGTCATTCGCGGAGCCCAGTTTTTCTGCCTTGCGCCACACAAACTTCTCGAATTTAGGCGGGATTAAATAACTAGACTCAATCGGACTCAATCCAGGGAATCAGTCGACATTAACTTAGTTCGTAGCCGTCAATCTCGAAAGCAGCAGCTTGAAAAATTTCTCCGAGTCGACATCGACCGCGACCTGTGTATTAGCCTTGAAGTCGAGTCGCGGCGCATCCGTCGCCAGGCCCGTATCCATCGGAGGTGAGAACCGTACCGGCGCGGCTTCGTACCCGACGGATTCGCCCGCACTAAGCTCGCCCGTAGTCTCGATCTGCACGTAGTATTCCTTCAACGTAAGAATCGAAGGATCGAGCAGATACGCAACCGTCAGCGGATCATGCATCGCCATTTTCCCTTGTACAATGCCCCGGCCGTGCCCGAGGTGTTCGATCGTAGAGCGAAGGATTTTTGCCGCGGCTTGGCTTACCGAATTCTTTGCGGCCTCCAATACAGCAATCTGTTCCTTACCAATGCGCACTCGTTCGGTAACGTTTAGTCCCACCATCGTCAGTGGCACTCCAGAATCGAACACGACACGTGCTGCCTCCGGATCGACATAAAAATTGAATTCTGCGGAAGGTGTCACGTTCCCATGACTCAGTGAACCACCCATCATCAGAATCTCTTTTATTTTCTTGCCGACAGCCGCGTCTGACTTGAGAGCCAGCGCAACGTTCGTTAGCGGGCCGATGGCCACAATCGTAATCTCGCCTGGATTGTCGTAAACCAAGCGTCGAATCACTTCGGAAGCAGTTGCCGCCACGGGCTTCATCTTCGGTTCAGGAAAGTCGGCCTCACCCAATCCATTGGTACCGTGCACATAGCTCGCCGTTATCAGGTTCCGAACAAGGGGCGTCGCCGCTCCTGCCGCCACGGGAATGTCCGTACGACCCGCGATCTCCACCATTCGAAGGGTGTTGGGCAGCGTTAGTGTCAGCGGCACGTTGCCCGAAACCGCCGTAAAAGCCTCTACTTTCAGTTCTGGCGACCGCAACGCCAGAAGAATGGCGATTGCATCGTCAACGCCTGTGTCGGCGTCGATGATGATACGGCGCGGCTGAGCGGCCTCAACGCTTAAGAACGGAAATGTCGACAGCGCGGCTGCAGCAGTCGCTGTTATCGAAGTCCCAAGAAAGGTCCTACGCGAAACACGGGAAACGAGGGAAGTCACAAGGAGCTCCTTGAAATTGTCATGAAATCCTCAGATCGTACACGGAAGATCAAGCGGAGACCGAGATGCTACAGCACATCGCGGCAAGCTGAATAAATCCATGACATGGGATTGCATGCGTTCGTGCAACAATTTGCACTGGATCTCTTACCGCACTTCATGAATGAGTTTATTTTAAACTCCCCAGCGTCTTTTAAGGCCGTGATTACGTCTTGCAAGGTAGGCCTACCAGCGACACCAGCTAACTCAACCCCCATTCGGCGGGTTAAGTCTTCAAATGCAGGAATCGAAGCACTCCGTCATCGTTTTTCACTCAACGCGTAAGAAAATGTAGGCGGTTACGGTTTCCAAACTTCATATGACCCCTCGAGAAATCGATTCCGGTAGCCAAGCCGAAATTGATTCTGACAGACAGTAAACGGCTCGCGATCCTTTCGGTTTTCCGTCCGCTTGGGTAGCTAATGATCCGACGTTGGGAATTCAGCCATGCCAACTTCCACGCTGCACGGCTGTTCACACGAATTGTCTTGACAAGCTCAAGATTCTACGAGTAAAAAACACGTTACCTAAACATCTTATAACCAGAGCTTCTAGGTCCCGCCTTGTCAAGAAACGTGCTGTATACGACAGGACTCCGCAAGGAGTTTCAAAATTACTTCGGACAACAAGGAGGATGCGATGAAAATAGAGCGACGCGACTTTTTCAAAACGACGACTGCTGCATTTGCCCTCGCTTTGGCAAGCCAAGGAAAAGCAATGGGGCAAAATCCCAAGAAGTCCAGCGGGGAATTACGAGCTGGTTCCGGAACGCTCTATCTCGAAGGAGAGTTGAAATCGGGACTTCTGAAACTAGAAGCGCAGGATTTCCTCGACCGGACGGATCATTCTGTGATTATCCAGAGCAGATTGGACTCCACCGACTTATACTCTGCAATGTTCAGTTATCAAAAGGATCTAACCGTTTTTGCGCAGTTTCACGACAACGATCACTCCACGACTGTTGTCGTTTCCGAGTCAGACGACCCGAAAATCGGACGCCTTGTAGTGTTGAACGATGGTGGAATCCCACAAATATTCGATGTCGACAAAGCCAAGATTATGGATGCCGATGATGCAAAAGATATTATGGATGTAAATGGTAAAGCTCCCGATCTGGTCGGGACGCGGAAACCACCTGCGTTCACCTGGCGTGAGCTTGAGAGCGTTTTTGGTTCTGATCCAGCTCTGCTGGCGTTCATGCGCGGTAAGAAGTCGACTCACCACCCCCACGAAAAGGACAAACTGTCGGAAATGCCTTGCCGAATTTTGAGCATAGTACCAGGAAGTACTCTCTGCTTGGTTTGGAGGGGCTAGCCTCGCCTGGCTTCCATCGGCTAGACCCATTTCCGTCAGCAATTTTTGGAAGCGCCCAGAGGATCGGAGATCGATAAACAATGGAGAGACTTTGAGATGAACCACCCCTGGCGACCGGTCATTCACCGCATACTCCAGTGAATCGAGCGCTTTCTCGTTTTCTCCGAGACCCATATACACAATCGCCAGACGATAATGGGACATACGACCGTCCGCAGGTTGTATCAGTTGCTGCAGAGTCCTCCGCGCCTCGTATTTCCGACCAGAAACGCCAAACACATATCCTAGTTCAGCCAAGGCTTCGTTGCTTCCACGCGAAAGCTCTATAGCTTTCTTCAGCTCTGTAATCGCCTCCGCATATTGCTTCTTTTGCGCATGGGCCTGCCCGAGGTGACGATGGCTTGCTGACTCATGGGATCGATTTCCAAGGTCTTCCGGCTCTGGTCAATACACTGGTCGTAATCACCTGAGTAGTAGAAAACGGCGGAGAGATTGTCGTTCGCTATTACGGAAAGTGGGTCGAGCTGCTGGGCTGTTCTCGCCTGCGACAAAGCTTCGGGGAAGCGCCCCAGTTCCAATAGCAGGTTGGAGTAAGAAACGCGAGCACCCGAATAACCGGGGTTCAGTTCAATGGCACGCCTGTACTGCTCCTCGGCCCCTGTCCAGTCCCAATCATAGTCTTCTTTGACTGCTCCTAGGGCGGCATGAGCTTGCGCCAGGGATTCGTCCAGATCCAATGCTTTGAGTGCTGCTGTTCTGGCCTTTGGGAGAGCCTCTTGGATTGGCACCGTGGTCAGTTCCGGCAAATCATGGTACGAATCTGCCAAGCCGGCATAGGCTGGAGCGTAGGTGGGGTCTATCGCAATAGCCTGTTCAAAGTAATTTATGCTCTTCGTTATCCCTGCCGTGTTTCGTTTGCCCCAATAGAAGCGTCCTGTAAGGTACGCTTCGTACGCCTCGGAGTTCACTGGATGAGATTTGGCGAGTCGCGCCTGCTCCTGTGGTGTCACTTTGACTTCGACTTCGTCAACCACGGCTCTGGCAATTGCACTTTGCAGGGTCAAGATGTCACGCATGTCGCGCTCATAACTCTTCGCCCATAACAGTCGGTCGCCTGACGCTTGGATCAGCTCGGCGTTAATCCGCACCTTGTCTCCTGAGCGTTGGACGGAACCTTCAAGTACGGCATCCACACTCAGCTCCTTAGCAATCTCGGGTAATGGTTTTTTTACGCCTTTGTAAACCATGCTCGAGGTACGAGAGATGACCCGAAGATTGCTAATCTGTCCCAGACGCGTAATCAGAGCGTCTGTCATCCCATCGGCGAAGTATTCTTCCTGGGGGTCAGTAGATACGTTTGCAATCGGCAATACGGCGAGCGATTCAATGCGGGGAGATATCCCGAGGTGCAACCATTTGCGGAGCTTCTCTGGGCCAAACCACAAAACAATCCCGATTAGCAGTATCAGTCCCCCGGTCATCGTAATCAAACTGCGCCACGGGGTGCGGGCGTGGCGATTTCCTCTGAACACGTCAGCACCATCGGCAGATCCAGTGTCTCGCTTAAGTCTTTGAAGATCCGCCCGAAAATCCGATGCATGCTGGTAGCGCAGCTTCCGATCCTTCTCCAGTGTCTTTAGAATGATTTCTCCTAATTTGGGAGGAACGTCGTTGTTCAACTGCACTGGCTCGGCAGGCTTGCGGTTCAGAATTGAGTCCGCAACAACGCCAACTGCTTCTCCTCGAAAGGGTTGAACCCCTGTAACCATCTCGTAGAGCACCACACCAAATGAAAACAAATCCGTGCGTGAGTCGAGTTCCTCACCCCGAACCTGCTCTGGTGACATGTATGTCAAGGTGCCCATCATCGACCCGAGCCGAGTGAGTGGTTCCAGCTCGCTCGCAGTGGGCACTTCGGAAAGATCTGCGGCACCGTCGACCCCTGCCAACTTTGCCAGACCAAAATCGAGGACTTTGGAGTGTCCGCGGTCGGTGACAAAGATGTTTGCTGGCTTTATATCGCGGTGGACAATTCCCTTGGTATGTGCCGCATCCAGTGCGTCGACGATCTCAATTGATAGTTCCACGGCCTCATCAAGCGGGAGAGCCTTCCCAGAAATTCGTTGCTTAAGAGTCTGGCCGTCGAGATACTCCATTGCAATAAATGGCTGGCCGTCTTGCTCCCCCACGTCGTAAATCGTGCAGATATTTGGATGATTCAGCGCCGAAGCTGCCAGCGCTTCTCGTCGGAATCGCTCCAGTGCGGCTTCATCGTTTGCCATTTTCGGAGGAAGAAATTTGAGAGCAACGGGTCGATGTAGTCGCGTGTCCTCGGCCTTGTAGACGACGCCCATCCCTCCGCCGCCGAGTTTCTCAATGACGCGATAATGCGAAACAATTTGTCCGATCATGGGGAACTGCTTTGGGACGGAGTCTAGGTCGAGGCCAGATCCAAGTCAAGAAACTGCACTGAAATCCAAACGGGAAGAGCAATCCGAGGAGGAGCGTCCGTCACCCTACGTGTATTTTTGCGCAAATCTGCCAACAAGAATCGAACCACCGCTATCAAAGCTCAACTTGCATTATGAATTGTTAGCACCAGCAGGGGAAGGGAGTGCAGTGGGCCACAGCCGACCAACGCGTAAGAAAATGTAGGCGATTACGTTTCCCAAACTTCATACGACCGCTCGAGAACTCGATTCCGGTAGCCAAACTGAAAATTGATTCTTTCTCACTTTGGTGTCATTCTTCGGGCTTACCGTTCGGCCTGTGCGACTGCGCGAACATGATCGAACACTGCGACAAGAGCACTAGACGAAATCAGAAGTTTCGAAAATCCCATTCCATCCTCGGTTAGTTCTTTTGGATCTATGGAGGGGAAATTAATGAGCGCGAAAAAAGTAAAGAGCCACAAGCCATTAAAGTCGGGGAAAAAACTCGAACCCCAAAAACCGCTGGAATTTGTTATCACGAAGCCGACGGACGTTTCGCACTGACTCTCCGCAACGTACTAAGAGGAGGGGCTTATGCTTCAGAGAACTGAATCACCACCTTAATGTCCTCCGTTGTGCGCTGCAGAGCTCGCGGAAAGGCGTCTGGTGACTCACAACGGGTAATGAGGCGTGACAGAAAAGACCGTTCGGCGCGAGCAAGCACCTGGGTGGCTTTGTACCAGTGCCGCTTATTGGCGTTGACACTGCCAACTACTACGTTGTTTCGGAGCACTACCCCCGCCGCAACATCGGCAGTAGGCACATTCCCCGTTTTGCCACCACTCCCTACCCCTGTTAAGCACACAATCCCTCCGGCCCCTATAGTCTGGATGCAGTCGGCTATAACCTGGCCGACACCCGTGCATTCGATGATCACATCTGGTTCGAAGCCGATGTTAGCAACCTTGCCATAGTGGTACGTCGCACCGAGATCATGCGCCAACTCGGGCTTGACTCCTGACTCACTCCGATCCAGAACGTGAACCTCCAGACCCTTCTGTTTTCCGATAAGCGCCGCGAGAAGTCCGATGGGGCCTGCGCCGGTAACGAGCACCGTTCGCGGTTCCCAATAGGCGCGTTGCCCGACCGAGCCGACCTGCTCCCACGCTTTAGTGACGATCGTTGTGGGTTCCAGCAACACGCCGCAAAGTCCCAAAGCGGCGTCAACTTTCACCGCGTATTCGGGCTCGATTCTCCAGTGCTCTGACATGAAGCCGTCGATTTGCTTTATGCCACGCTCGGTGTACGTGCCGTTCCGACACATGTCCCATTCACCGACGGCACAGTTTGGACACGGAACGGGATCGGGGCGGCGCACGATTCCTGCTACTAGATCACCTTCGTTCAGCCCGGCGGCGGGGCCGGGATCGAGCACGCGGCCGAGAGACTCGTGGCCAAGCACCAGGCGCTGTTTGCCAGGAGGGGCCCAACCGTACTTTCCCTCCGCTATCTCGACGTCTGTCCCGCATACGCCGACGGCGACGGCCTGCACCAACACGGAACCCTCATGTACATCCGGTTCCTCGACCTCTTCCAGTCGGGCTGTACCTGGTCTCTTCGGCTCGACCGTAATCGCCTTCATTTTCCCTGGCCTTTTGAACACCTCAGTCTCTTGCGGGGCATGGTAGGCCGCATCCAAAAGCAAGTCAAACGAACGGCAGCAGTAATACTTCACCCCTATCGTTGCGGTGAACGCACAGGGCTTGTGCGGGGTGAACGACGAAGGGTGACAGGAGTCACAGACCGGGAAGGGGGCGGCGTGTATGAGTCGTGCAGGGACAGGGAGTTGTGCACAGAGCCCTAACATTTTGCGAGGAAGGGGCACGAGACACGACTCATACGGAGGTTGCGATGCGCGATTTCGGGGTAGCACGAGGGGCCAGATTTCAGTTTCGGATGTTGATTTTTCTGGGTGTGATGTTGGGACTCAGCGGAGCAGCAGCGGCGCAGGAGAAGCAGGTCAAGAAAGAGCCGATCCAGCCGGCGCCGGCTAATTCCGGGGCGGAGATGTTCAAGCAATATTGCGCGGTGTGCCACGGCCCGACGGGAAAGGGAGATGGGCCGGCAGCGTCGGCGCTAAAGCAGCCGCCGGCGGATTTGGCATCGCTGGCGAAACGGCATGGAGGAAAATTCCCGGATGACTACGTAGCGAACGTGCTGCGTAACGGCGTGAAGGCTCCGGCGCACGGCGATGCGGAAATGCCGGTGTGGGGGCCATTATTCTCGTCGATGGATCAGAATCAGGCGCTCGTCGATTTGAGGATCGCTAACCTAACGAAGTACATCAAGTCACTACAAGCGAAGTAAACCCGCGGTCGAGCGCGCGGGTAGAGGTGTGCGAGTAGCGGTAAATTCTGCGGCTAGTGAATAAACGTTCCAACCAACCAAGTATGCATTCGGCTGGTGAAAGAAAGTCACGAGGACGTCGCGCGGATGGTCGGCCTTACTCTCGCGAAACCACAAGTCGGGTTCTTTCGAGCCTTAAGAACAGACAGATATTGAATCGGAAACCGTTCGACACTCCTTATTCGAAATTGGAGCGGCTCTGAAGAAGCTGGCGGCCGCGTTAATTTGGCACGTGACTTGACTTGGTCATTTCTCGCGGGCTGGACGTTCCGAGCGCGAGAGTCCAACTGCCGATTCCACTAGATCGGCGGTAGCCCTCCGACCGCTGATTTCTTCGATGTGTATGCAATAGAAGATGGCGTTCGAGAAGTTGTGTTCGTTGCGAGCCTGATTTGCCGCATACGCCGTTTGCCACCACAAGGCCCTCTTTTCGAGTCGAAGCTGGGCCTGAAGGCGCACGTCAGTGTATTGAGGAGTATCCGGAAGTTCCTCATATCGTCCGAGGACAACAACACTTGACCAGCGGAAATGGCTCAGGACCTCGTCAGCCTCCACACAAACCTGTGGATTCGAACGCATCCACTCCACCTTCTGTCCTAAGGTAGCAAAACCGTAGAGGTGGTCAGGCTCGTAGGCGAAATAGATCGGAACAATGTACGGACGGTTTTGGTGGGCACATGCGAGCCTGCCGAACCCCAGCCGAGAAAGCAGATCCCGACACTCTTCGCCGCTCATTTCGCTTATCAGCATTTTGTGTGCTCCCTCTCGGCTTGTCGAGTTCTCATATGGGGTCGATGTTTCCAGCCTGAGCTCTCTGCGACTCGATCTGCTGGATGGTGCTACGCAACCAGTTCCGCATCGCATCCTCGATTTCTTGCTGCGTACCGCACTTGTAAAGGCCCTCGAGTGTTTCCCCTTCCTTCGTGAGCGGGATGTGGCGACACGGAATCTTCGCTCCGCGCTGGTCGGGTGGAACCAACTGCATCAGAACGCACTCTTCGCACGGCGCGGGGTTCTCCCTCGAGTCATAATTCATACAGCTAGGCGAATCTTCGAAGGCCAGGTGTTGTCTCCACGGTTCCCGCGGCGAACTGCCATAGCCACCCTTTTCGAGGACTTGCAGTTCGAACTTCAGCACATCGAGTAGGTCGCGATCATCTATCTTCCGCATTGGAGGCCTCCTTATGCAGACCAAGACTGCCTCACCGGCATGGCAAAGGATGTGGTAGAGATCACGGCCGGCAGTGACGAGCATCACAACGGTCTACGGTTGGAGATTCCAACAAAAATCAAGATTATTTAGCTTGCATTCAACTACTTGCATAAAGTGATGACAGTCGAGCGCTGCTAAACGTCAGGAGCTCCGCGTCTTCCTGGTGCCGGGAACGTTATCCTGTTCCCACGCCAACTGTTTTTCGCTGGCCATACAAGCTCCCGGACTGAACTTTTTCACAACACCTGTCCGGTTGAGTGCCCTGAGGGACGCGCTGTGCAGGACCGGATTAGAAACCTCGCTGATCACCTGGCATCCCTGCAACGAAAGTAGTAGCTTAGCTATCACTGTCTAAGACAGTGGTGACGGTCACGGTGCCAGTCGAGGACGGAAGGTCGTAAGTCCGATTTGGCTCGATGTGATCGCTATCACCGTTAAAAGTGTCGCAAATCACGAAAGCGTCCTTAACGCAGAGACCATTATGAGTCGATGAATCCTTTGTAAGGGATGGGAAGGCTACGATTGATTTTTTGCATTCCCACCCAAGAGTTCTTTTGGTGTCCATTGGCAAATACCGCTACAAAGATTCTCGACGGAAACGAAGCAGCCGCTTCGGTCGCTTACCGCCTCAATGAAGTAATTGCGATCTATCCGATTACACCTTCGTCGCCGATGGGGGAGTGGGCCGACCAATGGCAGCAGGAAGGAAAAGAGAACATTTTCGGAACGATTCCGTCGGTCGTGGAGATGCAGAGCGAAGGCGGAGCCGCGGGAGCGTTGCATGGAGCATTGCAAGCCGGGGCGCTGGGGACAACGTTTACTGCTTCGCAGGGCCTGCTGCTCATGATCCCGAACATGTTCAAGATCGCCGGCGAACTGACCGCATGTGTGATCCATGTGGCGGCGAGGACGATCGCAACGCACGCGCTTTCGATTTTTGGAGATCACAGCGACGTGATGGCCGCGCGGATGACTGGATTCGCACTGCTCTCTTCAAGTTCGGTGCAGGAAGCGCATGACTTCGCGCTGATTGCGAATGCGGCATCCCTCGAAGCACGGATTCCGTTCCTTCATTTCTTCGATGGATTCAGAACCTCGCACGAATTGAACAAGATCCATATTCTCGAAGATGAAGATCTCCGGGCGCTTATCGATGAAAAGCTCGTACGGAAACATCGAGAACGTAGGCTGACCCCGGAACGCCCGTTGCTGCGCGGAACGGCACAGAACCCGGACGTTTTCTTTCAGGCGCGCGAGTCAATCAACCCGTTTTATCGGTCCTGCCCAACGATCGTTCAGAATGCCATGAACCGCTTTGCCGAGCAAACGGGGCGTGCATATCACCTGTTTGATTATGTGGGAAGCCCTGATGCGGAACGGGTGGTGGTGCTGATGGGCTCGGGCGCAGGAACAGCTGAGGAAGCTGTGGAGTATCTGAACGCGCATGGAGAGAGAGTCGGTGTCCTGAAGGTGCGATTGTTTCGGCCGTTTGCGAGCGACGCATTTCTGGCGGCAATGCCCAAAAGCGCGCGCGCCATTGCGATTTTGGATCGTACAAAAGAACCGGGTGCTGTTGGCGAGCCGATGTATTCCGAGATAGTGACAGCGCTCGCCGAAACGGCGAGCGTAGGGATGGATGGACGCGTGCGACGGGTCGTGATTGGAGGGCGGTACGGACTTTCGTCGAAGGAATTCACGCCGGCGATGATGAAAGCCGTTTTCGACGAACTCGTGCGGGAATCACCGAAGAACCATTTTACCGTGGGTATCAACGATGACGTCACGCACACCAGCCTTCGGTACGATGCCGAATTCTCGACCGAGAAGCTGCAAACGGTCCGAGCGCTTTTTTACGGACTCGGCTCCGATGGAACGGTGGGAGCGAACAAGAACTCGATCAAGATCATCGGTGAAAACACGGCCAACTATGCCCAGGGTTATTTCGTATACGACTCGAAGAAAGCGGGATCGGTGACTGTTTCGCATTTGCGTTTCGGACCCGAACCGATCCGATCGACCTATTTGATTAGCCGGGCCAGCTTTATAGGATGCCATCAATTTCAGTTTCTGGAGCGGATGGATGTCCTTGCCGCTGCAGAGCCGGGTGCCACATTTTTGCTGAATTCCCCATTTGGACCTGATGAAGTGTGGAATCACCTGCCGCGCAAAATCCAGGAACAATTAATCGAAAAGAAGATTCGATTCTTCGTGATCGACGGGTACAAGGTCGCGCGCGAAACCGGAATGGGCAGCCGCATCAACACCATTATGCAAACAGGATTCTTCGCCTTAAGTGGAGTTTTGCCGAGAGACGAAGCGATTGCGGCCATCAAAGATGCCATCCAGAAAACCTACGGAAAACGCGGAGACGCCGTGGTCCAGAAAAACTTTGCCGCGGTTGATGCCTCGCTTGCGCATCTGCATGAAGTCCACGTGCCAACCCAGGCGACCAGCGCCTTTGATATTCTTGCGCCCGTGTCCGATCGAGCGCCCGGGTTTGTGCGTAATGTCCTCGGGGCCATGATGGCGGCGAAAGGGGATGACCTTCCCGTCAGCGCACTCCCTCCGGATGGAACGTTCCCAACCAACACGGCAAGATGGGAAAAACGCAACATCGCGCAACAAATCCCTGTGTGGGATGAGGACTTGTGCATTCAGTGCGGCAAGTGTGTCCTTGTTTGCCCGCATGCCGTGATCCGGTCAAAGGTTTACGACCCAGGCGCATTGACCGGCGCGCCTGCTGATTTCAAATCGGCCAAACCTCGCTGGCGAGAATTCGAACCGATGCGATTTACGCTGCAGGTGGCGCCGGAGGATTGCACCGGCTGCGCTTTGTGCGTGGAAGTCTGTCCGGCAAAGAGCAAAAGCGAAGTGAAGCACAAAGCAATTAACATGCAAGAGCAAGCACCCTTGCGAGCTAGAGAAGCGAAGAACTGGGATTTCTTTCTTTCGATATCGGACGTCGAACGGGACAGGCTGTCACACTCGCATGTCAAAGATGTCCAATTGCTCGAGCCGCTCTTTGAATTCTCAGGCGCTTGCGCAGGGTGCGGCGAGACGCCCTACATCAAACTCCTTACGCAGCTTTTTGGCGATCGGCTTCTCATTGCGAATGCTACTGGATGCTCTTCCATTTACGGTGGCAACCTCCCAACCACACCGTACGCGCATAACGCGCTCGGCCGCGGGCCGGCATGGTCGAATTCGCTTTTCGAGGACAACGCTGAGTTTGGTCTTGGCATGAGGCTCGCAGTCGATAAGCAGTCGGATTATGCGCGAGAACTTCTGAAATCGCATGCAGACAGGTTCAGCGAATCACTCGTCACTGAAATTCTTCACGCGAATCAATCGTCGGAGGCGGAAATTACAGCACAACGCGAGCGGGTTGGCCTGATCAAGCAGAAGCTCGCAAACCTCGATTCGCGCGAAGCCCGGGATCTACTAGCGGTTGCCGATGCGCTGGTGCGAAAAACGATCTGGATCGTGGGTGGCGACGGCTGGGCTTATGATATCGGTGCGGGCGGCCTCGATCACGTTCTTGGTTCGGGCACCAATGTCAATGTTCTCGTGTTGGATACGGAGGTGTACTCGAACACGGGCGGCCAGATGTCGAAGGCGACGCCACGTGGCGCGGTGGCGAAATATGCGACCGGGGGAAAAAGAACTGGCAAAAAAGACCTCGCAATGGAAGCCGTCAGCTACGGCTCCGTCTATGTTGCGCGCGTTGCGATGGGGAGCAGCGACACGCACACCGTAAAAGCATTCCTTGAAGCTGAGGCGCACGATGGGCCTTCCATCATCATCGCTTACAGCCATTGCATTGCACACGGCTACGACATGAAATTCGGGATGAACCAGCAGAAGGCCGCCGTACTTTCTGGCTACTGGCCTCTCATGCGGTATAACCCGGCATTGCGGAACGAGGGAAAGAATCCGTTTCAGCTTGATTCCAAAGCACCTAGCATTCCGTTCAAACAGTATGCGTATCAGGAAGCTCGTTATTCAATGATTGCAAGAAGTGAGCCGGAGACCGCGCGCAAACTGCTTACGCTCGCGCAGGACGACGTGAACCGAAATTGGCACGTGTATCAGAATCGTGCCGCTGCGCCAGGCCAGCCTGTAAGACCCAAGCTGAAGGAATCACCTGAGCCTCCGCCAACAGCCTCAGCCAAACAAGAAGACGAGCAATGATCGACCTCACGACAAAATACCTCGGTATGCAGTTGCGCAATCCAATCGTAGCGTCGGCTTCGCCGCTTAGTGAATCGCTCGACAATATTCGCCGCCTCGAAGATCACGGAATCGGGGCAATCGTGCTCCCTTCGCTTTTCGAGGAACAGCTTGATATCGAGAGCGAAGCTGTCGATTCCGATCTCTCGCGCGGTGCCGAAGAATTTGCGGAAGCAGTGACATATCTTCCCGAATTGACCACGTATAACCTCGGGCCTGATGGTTACCTCAATCTCATTCATAAGGCGAAAACAAGCGTCCGCGTCCCAATCATCGCGAGCTTGAACGGAGTTTCGCCGCGAGGATGGATTCGCTATGCACGAGAAATGGAACAGGCGGGTGCGGACGCGATCGAACTGAATATTTATTCTCTTGTCGCCGATCCCGGACGGACAGGAATGGAAGTCGAACAAGACTATTGCGATCTGGTTAGCGTGGTGACGCACTCTGTCAATGTGCCAGTCGCCGTTAAGCTGTCACATTTCTTTACTGCAGCCGCAAACATGGCAAAGCGCCTGGATGCTTCCGGGGCAGACGCCCTTGTCCTTTTTAATCGCTTCTATCAACCTGACCTCGACATCGAAACGCTAGAGGTGGTTCCCAACCTCACGCTGAGCCACCCGACAGAACTTCTGCTACGTCTCCACTGGGTGGCGGTCATATTCGGGCACGTCCAAGCAGATCTTGCGATCACGGGTGGTGTGCATAGCGCTACGGACATAGTCAAGTCAGTGATGGCAGGAGCACGCGTGGCGATGATGGCCTCAGCCCTTCTGAAGAATGGGGTCGGTTACCTTGATTCCGTTGGAGAAGATCTCGTTCGCTGGATGGAGGAGCATGAATACGGATCTATCGGGCAGATGTGTGGAAGCATGAGTCAACGAAATGTCCCGGACCCAACTGCATTTGAGCGAGCAAACTATATGAAAGTGTTAAGCTCTTACGCGCTACGCCCTCGCTAGGACGGCCGCCGCTTCTCGAAGATCAGCAAAGAAGAATCGCCACCGGTCACTACATCGAGCTTGGAGCAACTAGCGAAATTTCCAGACCAGCCACCTTTATTGGAGGTTGTGGTGCGAACTGCGCAAGGTAGCAATCATTGCATAGTTGCTCGAGGCCATCGCTAGCTCCGTGCGAAGCGAACGTAGCACCGCAATCGACACAGATCAGCTCCTCACACGGCTCAGCACCCTTCATAGTAACTTGCCATGGTCGCCTCCCTTCTTGTTTCTGCCAGTCGACAAGAACAATCGGACCCTCAGCTGCGGTCCAGTTTACCGACGGCCGAAACAGCTCTTCTGTATCACCGACTACACGACAAGGTGACCTGCGTCACGCGCCCGGTTCGCACTGAGGGTTCGGAAACTTCAGTCGACGGGCGCGGGCTCTTGCACGCTAACGTGGGCTTTGCAAGCGGCTACGCTGAGGCGGCTCTTGTGACTCACGCCGCACTGAATCGTGACGAGTGTCACAGCACATAGAATCGGCCAGGATTAGCGTGGTGGTGGATTTAGGGCGAGGGGCCCTAATTAAACAGATTTGCAGATGTTGAGGAGGTTCAAATGCTTCAAGAACATGCAGTAGCGGCAGCCGCCGCAAGAATCATCACTCCCGCGACACAAATTTCTTTCTTCAAGATCTTGGTCGCTACGGACTTTTCACCCGCGTCTGAGCGCGCGCTTGAATACGCGATCTCAATAGCCCGCCGGTTCGGCTCTAAGATTTATCTCAGCCACGTCATCGCCCTCGATGGGTATCCGATGATTGCGCCCGAAATCGCGGTCAAGACCATTGCTGCAAACCGAGGTGAAGCCGAAGAAAGCTTCGCTAAGATCATTGAGTCCGGCGGTCTCCACGGAATCGAATACCACACCAGTATCGTGGAGGGCACATTCTGGCCCACCCTGGACTCGCTCATCAACGAATGCAAGATTGATCTGCTTGTTCTTGGCACCCGTGGCCTCGGCGGCATCAAGAAAATCGTTCTAGGCTCCGCTGCTGAGGAAGCCTTCCGGCAGGCGCGCATTCCCGTCCTTACCGTTGGACCGCATGCCAAAGATGAATCGCTGGGCAAAACCGAGTTTAAGAAGATCCTGTTCGCGACCGATTTTGGTCCTGGCGTCGACCGTGAAGCAGCCTACGCATTCGCACTCGCTCAGGAGCATCACGCACGAATCACGCTTCTGAACGTAGTGCCGTATGTCGAGGAATTTTCGGAGGAAGCCGTCACAAACCGGCGCAACTGGGTCGTTCGGCAACTGAAAGAGCTCGCGCCGGCCAAGGCAACCCTCGAGCAGGAGCCCGAATTCATGATGATAATTGGCGACCCGGTAGAGGAAATTCTCCGCTGGGCGGATAAGGCTGACCTGATCGTCATGGGCGCCAAGCCCCGCAAGGGTCTTGCGGGTCACGTGCCGCATACGAAGGCATATCGAGTGATCAGCGCCGCGAAGTGCCCGGTGCTTACGGTCAAGTCATAACGGAGCGATCGCTACGCGGCATGCCGCGTGAGCGAATTGGGGCGGAAAGAGTGGTGCGGCTAGCAGGGGCGAGTGCGAAGTGCGCTCGCCCTTTTGCGGATCTATGAACTGCATGGGATCCACTTCTGACAAAAAACATGGTCCGACTCTGTGGGCTTCGGCACCGAGTCACCGTTCTCACGCTATGCCCCGGAGAACCAGAAATAGCGATAAGCCACGAGTCTCGGATAGAACCATGGTTGCCACAGAATCGAATCGCTTGCCACTTTCAAGAACCTACGGGCTGTCACCTCAAGGGGCATATCTGCAAACAGTGGGCTGGATATCGAGACAAAAACCTCGCGGGCTATCAGCCGAGGAGAAGCTCTTTCGTTGAAATCCTTTTATAGAACCACCTATCTCAGAAAGCAATGTTGCGCTCGCGACGTTAGCCGGTTGTCAAAAAGGGTGCGCAGGTTTCGGTGCCTAAGCCGGTCCAATAACTCGTGGAGTCAAAAATTGATCGAACTGCGGAAGTTCTGTCACGATCTGACTAATCCCAAGTCATCTTCGATGACGCATGCGTTGCCGAATGGCGTAGGCTGCCACCTTTTTGCGATTCCCGCAAATCCGCATGCTGCACCAGCGTCGCGTTCCCTTCTTGCTGGTGTCGTAGAAGTGCAACACACACTGGTCGCACTTGCGAGCACGTCTGGGATCGGCATTGGCGAACAACGTCGCCGCGCCATACGCCAGCGGAGTGAACAAGTCTTCGGGCTGCTGCGATTGGAAGTATTGTTCGGTTTCTCTTCCACTTGCCTTTAGCCTAGTTCGCATGGGATGGACTGCCAGTAGTTTGTTCAGGTCGGTAATCGTGGAGTGGCGCACTCCAGCGTCGCGCTCCCAGGAATGAATTCCCTTTCTCAACCTTTCGCGCAGGTCTTGCATAGCTTTGACCGTATTTCGGGCTCGGGCTGACTC
>Ga0126381_100002199_pt1 | contig 21115 bp, 19 predicted proteins | sample PanSoiMetPlot_28_FD_96465 | JGI IMG/M metagenome (GOLD analysis project Ga0126381, IMG submission 96465) | Tropical forest soil microbial communities from Panama - MetaG Plot_28 | ecosystem: Environmental > Terrestrial > Soil > Tropical forest > Bulk soil | place: Panama | collected 2016-02-17
CAGATTGGCCCGCGCAGCGTAGATGGCAGCCGTATTCCCCGCGCAGCCGGAACCGATAATCACCACATTTCGCAGCATGGATGTAGGAGAGAAATTCAGGTTAGCACAGGGCATAGCACTCACTAGGGAGCAGCAGATGGTAGGGCATGCCCCGGGCAGGCCGGCCCGATCCGGCGGGACAAGCTAAAGCATTCCGGGCAACGCCCGTGTCGCCGCGGTTACAGCTAGGCCGCAACCTTCACGCTACAATCCCTCCATGGCCGCTCCTGCGCGCGCGTGGTGGCGCGACCCCTCCGTGATCGGCATGACCGTTACCAGCTTTTGCGCCGATGTCGGCTACGAAATGGTGAGCGCCGTTCTGCCCGGCTTCCTGGCTTCGATCGGTGTGGCCGCCGCGGCGCTCGGCTGGATCGAAGGCTTGGCCGACGCGCTTTCCAGTTTCGTCAAACTGTTCTCCGGCGCATGGTCCGATCGCATAGGCCGCCGCAAGCCGATCGTGGCGCTGGGATATTTCCTCTCGGGCACGGCGCTGTCGGTGTTTGCCGCAGCCGTCTCCTGGCCCCTGATTCTTGTCGGTCGCTTGGTGGCCTGGTTTGGAAGGGGAGTCCGCGGCCCGCTGCGCGACGCCATGCTGGCCGAATCGGCCGCGCCCGAAGTGCGCGGCAGAGTTTTCGGCATGCACCGCGCCGGCGATACCGCGGGAGCCGTCGCCGGTCCGCTCATTGGCGTGTGGCTTCTCTGGCACCTGCCGCACCCCAGTCCCTCCGCGCCTTTCCGAACCATCTTTCTGGTTTCGCTGATTCCCGGCCTGATGTCGTTTCTGTCTATAGTTTTGCTGGTGGCGGAAAAGCCGGCACGCCCGGGGGCGGCACGCAGCATCTGGGGATCCATGCGGCAACTGCCGGGGCCGTTCCGCCGGTTCCTGGTAGCCATCGGCATATTTGGCGCGGGCGATTTCGCGCCAACCCTATTGGTGCTGGCCGCCGCGCAACTTCTGGCGCCGCACTACGGCGTGGTTCGCGCCGGGCAGTTGGCGGCCCTTTACTACGTGCTGCGCAACCTGGTGTACGCGATCGCCGCTTTTCCAGCCGGTGCGCTGGCCGACCGGATGAACAAACAGAGGCTTCTCTCCGCGGGCTTCGCCCTGGGCGGCTTCACAGCGTTCGCGGCCGCCGCTCTGTTCCTGAATCCGGGCGCTGTCGGACCCGCAGGCCTCGCTGCGATATTCGCCGCCGCCGGCGTTTACATAGGCATCCAGGACTCGCTCGAAGGCGCGATTCCCGCCGACCTGGTCCCCACGCCATCCCGCGGATCCGCATACGGCGTGCTGGGGGCCGTCAACGGTGTGGGCGATCTCATTGCAAGCGCTCTGGTTGGAACTCTTTGGACAGTCGTTTCGCCCCAAGCTGCTTTTGCCGCCGCCGGTCTGCTCATGTTCGCCGGGGCAGGCGTGCTGTTTTCGGTGGCGAAAGGCTCCTAAGTACCCAAAAGTAAAGCCCCGGGAGCGGGGCCCGACTTGCCGCCTTCCCGGGGCCGAGACAGGGAGAAGGAAATGCTTCTGGACTCCTGTCAATACTTAAGACGCGCCACCGCGCCGTTCGGTTATAGTGCGGAGGTTAACGCCTCGGCGGTCCAATCCGCTGTAAACGTTACCACGGAAGTTTTCCGCCTTTGGTCTACCGGAACAGACTCACAAGGATTTGGCCAAAGCGCCCATCACTACCGACACCCCTAGCGAGTGGAATCGTGATCCGGGCGGCGCGGCGAGCCGCTATAATCGCCTCTGAATGCTCCTCGATCTGGTGGTCGAAAACTACGCCATCGTCGACCGGCTGCGCATCCGCTTCCACTCAGGGTTGAACCTGTTAACGGGAGAAACCGGGAGCGGCAAGTCGATCGTCGTGGATGCCCTGGGGCTGCTGCTGGGCGCCCGCACGTCGGCGGATATGGTGCGCACGGGGGAAAGCCGCGCGCGCGTAGCCGGCATTTTCGACGTGTGCGATCACGCCGCCATCCGCCGCCTGCTGGAGCCCGCCGGCCTGGAAACGGAGGAGGGCGAGCTGCTCATCGAGCGGGAGATCCTCTCTACCGGAAAATCCCGCGCCTACGTTGGCAGCCGGCCGGTTTCCGCCGCGCTCCTGCGCGATCTCGCGCCATTTCTCGCCGATATTCACGGCCAACACGATCAGCAGCTTCTGTTTTCCGCGGAGGCCCAGCGCGCCATGCTCGACTCCTTCGCCGCCCATCGCGACCTGCTGGAAAAAGTCGCCGGCCTGTTTAGCCAGTGGCGCGCCGCCACCGAAGAACTGGAGGAGCTCGAGCGCTCCGAGCAGGAGAAGCTGCGGCTGCTCGATCTCTGGGATTTCCAGCGCAAGGAGATCGAGAGCGCTCATCTCGAGGCCGATGAGGAGGAAACCCTCGCCGGCGAACGCCGTGTCCTGCAAAATGTCCAGCGCCTGCAGGAGGCCGCCGGAACCGCTTACGCCGCGCTCTACGACAGCCCCGAATCGGCCGTGTCGCTGGCGCGGATTGGCGCCAAACGCCTCGACGAGCTGTGCCGCATCGACTCCTCGCTCGAGAACCTGCGCGAGCAACTCAAAGCCGGCTCGCTGGCCCTGGAAGAAGCCGCCTACGGACTACGCGACTATCTCGGCCGCCTCGAAGCCAACCCTGGCCGCCTGGAGGAGGTCGAGAACCGGCTCGCCGCCATCGACCGCTTGAAGCGCAAATACGGCCAGACCATTCCCGAAATCCTGGCCTTCCTGGAACAAGTACGCCGCCAGATCGCCGCTGTGGCGCACGCCGGCGAGCGCATGGAAGAGCTCGGCCGCGCGCGCCAGAACCTCTCCATCGCCTACCAGCAGGCCGCGGCCGAACTGGAATCGCGCCGCGCCGCGGCCGCGAAAAAGCTCGAAAAGCGCGTCGAAGCCGAGCTCGCCCAGCTCGCCATGGAACGCACCGTATTCCGCGTGGTGATCGAGCCTGCCGCCTGGTCGGAGGACGGCGCCAACCGCATCGAATTCCTGGTATCGCCCAATCCCGGCGAAGAACCGCGCCCGCTTGAAAAAGTGGCCTCCGGCGGTGAAATCTCGCGCATCGCCCTGGCGCTCAAGACCTGCCTGGCCGGCCCTAAGACCGGCCCCATCCGGACCCTGGTGTTCGACGAAGTGGATGCCGGCGTGGGCGGCAGCGCGGCCGAAGGCGTGGGCCGACGACTTAAGAAGCTGGCGGCGACGAGCCAGGTGCTCTGCGTCACGCACTTACCGCAGATCGCTTCCTTCGCCGACCACCACTACTCGGTCTTGAAACAGGAATCGCACGGCCGCACCGTAGCCGTGGTCGAAGAGCTGGACGCTCCGGCCCGCACCCGCGAAATCGGCCGCATGCTCTCCGGCCAGAAGCTCACGCCGGAAGCGCTGAAGCACGCCGAGCAGTTGATCAGGCTGAGCACGGCCTAACCGATTCCCATCCTCCGCTCGCTCACGCTCGAGCGGCAAGCTGCGGCTGCGTTATGAACGTGCACACCCAACCGGAGCCAGCAGCGTTAGCGAGTGGAGACCTGTTATTCCGATCCGCCGGCCGCCGGCACAAACACGACCCTCTGGTGCCCCGGCGCCGGATCCAGGACCCACAGCGGGCCCGAGCCCAAATCGTTCAGACGATACACGCCGCCCATCCGCTCCAGAACGGTGGGGATCGTGTCGCTGACGATTGCGGTCGGGGCGCCCGTGGAAAGATCGAACGCCGTGATTCCCTGGCCGCCGGCCAGGAAGAGCGTTTTCCCGTCCGTCGAAAAAGCCGCCCCGGCGATATTGTCCAACGGAGCGGCAGGCGCCAGCGGCTCGGGCGTGGCGGTGCTGTCTATGCTGCGAAGCAGGTTGACGCCAGTCTTGGTCGCGAGGACCGCGTCGTGGCCCGCCGGCGCGAATGCGACCACCGTTTCGCGCCCCGCCGTATCGAAGGAGTGGGGACCGCCTGCTCCGGCCAGATGCACCGTCCCATTCGCAACAAACAGCAGCAACGCGCCGTCATCGGAAAGCGCCATGGAGCCGAAAACCGTCGCGGGCCGCTTCCCCCCCTGAGCCGACGCTTGTGTGGACGCCGCAGTGCCTAAATCCATGGTCGCCGCCAGAGTGGCCGTGGCCGGCAATCCGCTCAAAATCTGCACGCGACCATTCGTAATCAGCGCGAGCGCCGTGCCGGAGGGACTGAAAACCACGCGGTCGGGCTTCCTCATCGCGCCATTGAGCGAGATCTCCGCCGCCGCGCCTCCGCTCAGGCCGATCAGGTGTAAGGAGCCATCGGCTGCCATGACTACGGCCGAATCGCCCGCCGGCGAAATCGAAGCCGACGCGACATCATAGCCGAGCGTCACAGAGCTGCCGAAGAGCGCCGCCCCCGGGATTCCCAGCACCGGACGCACCGCGTGCGCCGAACCGTCGAACACGTAACCGATCACGGGTCCGCCCACCTGCCCCGGCTGCGCGTTTCCCCACGCGGCCAGCGCCGCCACAGTCAAAACCAACCCAATGCGTCTTGCCATATCTGACCTCGGATGATCCTAACGAGGGGGGCCGACCGTACCGCTTCCCGGTGCAATCGTTACCGCCGCGGGCGGGGTACTGGCACCGCCGCCCGAATGCGTGGCGTAGACCGCTCCGCCGGCCGCCGCCGCCGCCGCTACCACGATGACGGCGATCAGCTTGCCCGAAATTCCCGCCGAGGCCGCGACCGTCGCCCCCGCCGCCAGCGCGTTGCTCTGATTGATGGCCGCATGCGTCGAGTGTCCGTTATGCGATGCCGTCACCTGAATCTGATACTGCCCCTGCACGTTGTTCGGCCGCAGCCCGCGCGCCACCGCGCGTCCCTGGCTGTCGGTCATTACGGTGAGGCTGTGGCCGCCTCCCGGGAACGTCCCGCTTGCGCCCTGGCTGGGCAGATCAAAAATCACCGCCGCCCCGGCCACCGGGCGATGGTTCTCGTCTTCCACCTCGACCACCGGCTCCCGCGCTGTCCGCTGCTTGATATTGTTGATGGCGCCCTCGCCCTCCACAATCACCAGGTTCAGCTTGGGCACATCCTGCGCTCTCACCGGCAGCGCGGGCAAAGCTACCAGACCGCTCAACAGCAGGGCCAAGCCTCGCATGGGTATCCTCCGAGAATCATTATGACCGAGCTAACAGCCCACAGCAAACAGCTTACACACAAAAACTTCGCGGGCCCGAGCTGTCCGCTATGGGCTGTTGGCCATCAGCTATCTTTCAAAAACAATTCCCGCCGAAGGCAGAACCGGGAACATCGTATCAACCGTCACATATGCCTGGCCTGTCTTCGAGTTGAAGCTGTCCAGGCTTTCGAACACATAGTTGGTGCGGTTGGTTAGGTTAACCACCTCGCCGTAGAGCGTCAACTTCCATTTGTCGCGCGTCCAGGCCTTATTTATGCGCAGGTCGGTGCGGTTGTAGGCGCCCAAGCTCTGACTGTTGCGCACGCTTGTCAGGTAATAACTGGAGCCAGTCTTCACCAGAAACCCGGGGATCGGAAAACCGCTTCCCCAGCTCGACCGGGCGCTCAGATTCACGCTCGGTCGCAGCCGGTACCCGCCATAAATATTGATGGTGTGGCGCTGGTCCCAGGCGGACGGAAACCGGACTCCGGAGATGCCGTCGCGATCCTGCGTCCGGCCAAACCCGTACGAGACCCAGCCCGTGAACCGATTGGCGCTCGACCGCTGCAGGAAAATCTCTACTCCGCGCGAGTAGCCGCGCAGCGAATTCGCAAACTGCGGAAGCAAGGGCGGCGTGAAAACCTTCCCGGCGATCAGCCGCGGATCGTAGAACGGCTGATAGATCAGGTCGCGGTCGGCGCGATTGTAAGTCTCGACCCTCACGCGCGTCCGCTCGCCCAGGCGCTGCTCGAGCGCCGCGATGGCCTGGTTCGACCGCATGGGCGGCAGCCCGCGATTGCCCAGCGTCGAGTTCAATATCGAAAGTTCCGGGAACTGTACGTACTGCCCGTAGCCGAGCTGCAAATGAGTCGACTTCGTCAGGGAGATCGCCGCCGATGCCGCCGGTGAAGTTGCCGTCACGCCGTCCACCGAATGATGGTCCCATCGCACGCCCGCCGTCAGCCGAATGTGCCCGCGCAGCGCCGCGTACGACTGCTGCACGTAGCCGCCATCCAGGTTCGCCGTGCCATCCCAACTGTCATGCACGCGCAGCAGGCTGGAATCGAACTGCTGCGAGTAACCGCCGTCGCGGATGCGCCGCGCGCTGAACCCCGCGTCCAGTGAACCTGCCGGGCTCCACATCCACGTAGCCGTCGTGTTCCAAACCCATTCGCCGTAATAGCCCGCGCCCAGCGAAACACCCTTCGGGTTGGTGTCGCCGTATTTCTCCCGCATCCACGCTGCATGGCTGGTGACGATCAAGGTGTTGGTCGGCGTGGACTGCCATCCGAAATTGCCCAGCGTGTAATGGTAGCCGGCCTCCATCAGCGAGTTGACGCCTAGCCTGCTCTTCACCGACGACCGGTCGAGCCCTGAGTAGCTCTCCAGCACATAGAACGTCAGATGGTTCTTGGGCGTGAGATCGTAGGAGAGTCGCCCCTGCGCATCTTCCAGTCCGAAAATCAGCGTTGTGTTGGGAAATGTGCGCTCCAGCAGGTACTGCAGATAGCTCTTGCGCACCGCCACCAGCCACGATCCGCGTTTCTTCTTTCCCAGCGGACCCTCCGCGATCACGCCCGCATTGGAAACGCTCGCCGCCACACGGAACATCGTATCGGTGCGGCTGCCTTCGCGCGTGGTCACGTCGAGTACACTGGCCGAGCGGTCGCCGTAGCGCTCCGGAAACGCGCCCTCCTGCAGTTCCATCTCCTCCACCATGTCGCCGTTGAACGCCGTGCCCGATCCCGACATGTTCTGCCCTTCCAGCGTGTGAAACGGCTGGTGGAGCAGTACCCCGTCCAGGTAAATGCCGATGCGGCTAAAATCGGCGCCGCGCACGGAAAAGCGCGCGTCGAAATCGTTGTTCGAGCTCACGCCTGGCAGGTCCTGCACCGCGCGCAGCGGATCGTCGGCCAGCACACTCGCCAGGTTTTTGGCGTCGTTGCCCGCCAGTGCGAGGGTGGACGGGCTGTCCTGGTGGACGGCCTCGAAGGGCCCTGCCTGCACCTCTACGTTATCGGTCTGCCGCAGCGTGTCAGGCGTCAGGACGACTTCAAATTCCTTCACGTCGCCGGCGGCCATCGTGAACGGCTTCTTCAGCAGGTGATAGCCGACGGTAGAGACATTGAGCACATACTCGCCCGGCGCCACGCCCTGTAGGTCGAACTTGCCCTGCGCATCCGTGGTGGCGCGGCCACCGCCGACCAGAGATACCTGAACGTTGCTGAGAGCCTCACCGCCCCGGGCATCGACTACGGAGCCGCGAACTTCGCCCGCCGTCTGGGCCTGGGACGGCAGCCCCGCCATAAGCAGGCAGGCGAACCCAAGAATGTACTTCACGACCCACTGATGATAGCAATTCAGTGTGCTTAATCACATATACTTGGGGCTACAGGTAAATGCCGAAAGGTTTTCAGCAAGAGCGGAGATCGGCAGAAGTTGCGGGTAGACCCCTGGTCTGCGGCCGCCCCGGGCGGCCTCGTTCGGCTTCGACGCCACGGCAGGTCGAGGGCATCCCGCGCAGTCCAGCGGGGGGCCTGCCTACCACCACGCTTGCCATTGGCTCGGCCGCCACGACCTACTCCACCTGCTCCAGCTCTCCTTCGAGCAGCGCCACGTGCTCCTCCTCTTCGGCGGCGAGTTCGGCGCAGAGGTCGCGCTCGAGGCCGGCCGGCAGGTCCCTCGACAGGCGGCGAAAGTGGTCGCGAGTCCGCCGCTCCATCTCCAGCGCCGCTTGATAAAGATCCCCTACGCCCGACTTCTCGCTTACCTCGATGCCGCGGAACAGCCAGTTGGAAAGCAGCTTCTGCTGATCCGCGGAAAGCTCCACGGTTTCGCGGTCCAGATGCGCGTGGTACCTCTCTTCCAGCTCGTGGAGATGGTCGAGTTCGGCTTCATAGAGCCGCTCCAGGACGGCCTTCTGCTCCGGCGTCGCCGCGCGGTCGCGCGCCAGCTTGTAAAAGTGAAACGAGTTCAGCTCGAACTGAACCGCATCGCGAATCGCCTGGAAGCGCATCGAATCGCCCAATTCGCGCCCCTGGATTACCTCCAGTTCGCCGCCGCACAGAAAGCACTTCCCGTACGGCACCGCAAACCCGCTCGACAACTTGAAGCAGCTCCTGCAGCGCCAGGTATACCGCACCTGCGCGCAGCAGATTTCGTCTTCTTCCAAGACCCTACGACATTTTGGACAGGCAGATGGCATACCTTTACCTCCTCCCCTCAGAAAGCTCGGCGCGAAGCGCTCCATCCCCCGGGCGCCCGGCCCCTAGGCCCATGTATTCCAGCATTCCCGCCGCCGCGCGCCTACCCGCGCCCATCGCCAGGATCACCGTCGCCGCACCCGTTACGATGTCGCCGCCGGCGAACACACCGGGAATCGAGGTCATGCCCGTGCGCTCATCCGTCTCAATGTATCCCCACCGGTTGACCTGCAACCCCGGCGTGGTCTGCGCGATGATCGGGTTGGCGGTAGTTCCCAGCGCGTAGATCACGGTGTCGACATCGATGAGGTATTCCGACCCCTTCAGCGGCACCGGGCTGCGCCGCCCGCTGGCATCGGGTTCGCCGAGCTCCATCTTCTGCACGCGCATACCCGTGACCCACCCTGCCTGATCGCCGACAATTTCCACCGGCGCCGTAAGCCACTGAAAGTCAATTCCTTCTTCGATGGCATGCTCCAGTTCCTCCACCCGTGCCGGCGACTCGCGTCGCGACCGCCGGTAGACCACCGTCACCTTTTCCGCGCCCATGCGCCGGGCCACGCGGCACGAATCCATCGCCGTGTTGCCCGCGCCGACAACGGCCACGCGTCTGCCCATGCCCACCGGGGTGTCGTAGAGCGGCTGCTTGTGTCCGCGCATCAGGTTGACCCGCGTCAGGAATTCGTTGGCCGAGAATACGCCGTTCAGCGCCTCGCCCGGAATGCCCGCGAACTTCGGCGATCCCGCGCCCGTGCCTACGAACACGGCGCTATACCCCATCTCGCTGGTGAGCTGCGGGATGGTGAACAGCTTGCCGATGATGGCATCCAGCCTTATCTCGACACCCATCTTCTTCAGGTTTTCGATCTCGGCGTCGATGATGATGTCCGGCAGGCGGAATTCGGGAATGCCGTATTTCAGCACTCCGCCCGCCACGTGCAGGGCCTCGAAAATCGTCACCGCCACACCCGCCCGCGCCAGGTCGCCGGCGCACGCGAGGCCCGACGGCCCCGACCCGATGATCGCCGCCCTCTTCTTCGGTACGCCATTCGCGCGGCTCACCGGCTCGTCCCAGCCGCGCCCCATGGCCGCGTCGGCGACGAACCGCTCCAGCCGCCCGATCGCCACCGGTTGATACTTGGCGCCCACCACGCAGGTAGCCTCGCATTGCGATTCCTGCGGGCAGACACGCCCGCACACCGCCGGCAGGGTGTTGGATGCTTTCAGAATCTGATACGACCGCTTCACGTCCTTGTGCTGCAGTGCCGCGATGAAGCCCGGAATATCGATGCCCACCGGGCAGCCCGGCACACAGCGCGGTTTCTTGCAGCGCAGGCACCGTTCCGCTTCCCGCAGCGCCGCGTCCAGATCGAGCCCCAGCGCCACTTCGTTGAAATTGTTCACCCGCGCTTCCGGCGTCTGTTGTGGCATCGGCGACCGGTCGGGTGGAATGGACTTGAGGTTCTTCGGAACCCTCGGCCCCGGCGTCGGCGGTATGGGCTCCGGCAGGGTGGGACAGGCGTCTTCGCCTCTCCAGGCCGGCACTTCGCCGTTCCTCCTCATGCCCGCCAGTTGTGCCGATTCCGCACGGAACCGCTCCAGCGCCGCCTTCTCCTCGCGCGCAAAGCGCCGCTGCCGCAGCGACAGTTCGTCGAAATTCACCAGGTGGCCATCGAAGTCCGCGCCGTCTACGCACGCGAATTTCATCTTGCCGTCCACCGTCACGCGGCACGATCCGCACATCCCCGTGCCATCCACCATGATCGAATTCAGGCTCACCACGGTCGGGATGGCGAACGGCCGCGTCAGCTCGCTGCAGGCCTTCATCATCGGGATCGGCCCTATGGCCACCACCTCGCGGATGCCTTTTTCGCGGGCCAGGACATCGGCCAGCGCGTGGGTGACGAAGCCTTTGCGCCCGTAGCTGCCATCGTCGGTGGTGACGATCATCTCGTCGCTCACCTCGCGGAACCGGTCTTCCCAGAACACCAGGTCGCGGCTGCGGAAGCCCACGATCGAAATGGTGCGGTTGCCCATCATCTTGTATTCCCGCAACTGAGGATAGACCGGCGCCACCCCCAGCCCGCCGCCTACCAGCACTACCGTCCCGGGCAGTTCGCGGATGTGGCTGGGCAGTCCCAGCGGCCCAATGAAATCGAGAATGCTGTCACCCTCTTGGAGGCCCATCATCTCGAAGGTTGTCTTGCCCACCGCCTGGATCACCACGGTAACGGTGCCCTGCCTGGCGTTGAAATCTGCCACGGTCAGGGGAATTCGCTCGCCATGTTCGTCGATACGAGCCATGACGAAGTGCCCGGGACGTGCCGCATTCGCCACTTCCGGCGCGTTCACATCCCAAAGAAAGGTCGTTGGACCGAACTGCTTCTTACGGCTGATGAGAAACACAACACCCCCCGGGAACGAACATGTTAGCAGATTTTAAGACCTTTAATTGCCTTAGGTAACACGGCGTTCTAGACGCCTGCCGTTACCACGCCCGCTCCCGGCTCGTGCCTTCTTTCGCCACCCGCCAATTCCCGGCGGAATCTCACGTGCCGCCGGCGCGTCACCTCCACCAGCGGACGCCAGACAGCATGTACCAGTTGATGCCGGATGAGGAATCGCCAGAGCCGATTCGACCGTTTGTAGAGGTACGACATCGCCAGGTACGCCGGCACCGACCGCGAATCCGCCGGCCGCCGCCGCCAGATCGACGCGTGGGAGAACAGGCGCCGGTAGATCCAGCGGTAGCCCTCTTCCAACTCCTCCGGCGACATGTGCCGCGGCCGGAACACGGCGTGCGCGGTGTCATAGAGTGACCAGTCGCGGTGCAGCAGGCGGTTCTCCGCCTCCATCTGCCGAAACAGCGGCGTCGCCGGATACGGCGTCAGGATATGGAAAGTCGCGCATTCCAGCCGGTTCTCCTCGATCCACTCTGCCGTCCGGGCAAACACATCTTTGCGGTCATGATCGAATCCCAGGACGAACGATCCGTTCACCTGGATGCCGTGGTCGTGCAGCATCCGCACCCGTCGCGCGTAGTCGGCCGCTCGCGGCGTTTTCTTCTTGGCATCGGCGAGGTTCTCGTCCGTCAGCGATTCGAATCCCACGAATACGCCCGTGCATCCCGCCAGCGCCATTTCGCGGACCGTAGCCGGATCGTCGGTAACATCGATGGAAACCGCCGCGCTCCAGATCTTCTCGAGGGGCCGCAGCGCGCGGCACAGATCGCGCAGGTATTCCCGGTTCGACCCCAGGTTGTTGTCGATGAAGACGGCGTAGGGCTGTCCGTCCGCCGCAAACTCCGCCGCTACCTGTGCCGGCTCCCGCATGCGGTAAGGCATACGCAAGCCTTCGGTTGCCAGGTAGCAGAATCCGCACCGGTTGTGACAGCCGCGGGTTGCGATCAGGCTGGTGGTGGTGAGAAAGCTGTGGCGCGGCACAATCGATCGTTTCGGCGGCGGGTCGCGCCGGTAGTCGCTCTCGTAGCTGGCGGTGTAGACCGGCCGCAGGCGGAGGGCTTCCACGTCCGCCAGGATCCGGGCCCAGAGCTGCACTCCATCTCCCACCGCCAGCGCGTCGGCGTGCGGCGCGCACTCTTCCGGGCAGGAAAGCACGTGCAGCCCTCCCAGCACCACCTTGCTGCCGCGCGTTCTGTACCATCGCGCCAGTTCGAACGCCCGTTTCGCAAACGTCAGATGAACCGTAATTCCCACGACTTCGGGCATGGGCGCGGACGGCGGCGGGCCCGCCAGCAGGTTTTCATCCCAATACCGCAACTCCCAACGTTCGGGCGTCGTCGCCGCGAAGCTGGTCAATGCCAAGGTTGGCGTCAGAACGTGCTTGCCGAAGCTGGCGTTGGGGTCCTTGGGATAAAACGGATTGATCAGCAGCGCGTACCGCCGCCGTACCGGCATCAAGGGAACTGCGAGGTCGAGAGCCGGAGGCTCTGTCATTTCGGCGGGAAGCCACAAGGCTGGGCGGCGGTTCATGTAAATTACTTTATAGTACAAAGTACTAGACGTCAAGAAGAAATCGCGGTGGGCAGCCGCGGCATTGAGGTTGCGGGCTTCAGTTCGCGGCCGGAAGCTCGGCGTGGTCGATTACCAGAATCTCCTGCTCGATCTTTTGGCTCTCCAGTCTCAACCCGAGCTGCTGCTGGATGGCGGCGAAAATGTCCGGCTTGTCGGATGCATCCTTAGCCCGGTCGGGCGCCCACTCGAGAACGATGTCGTAGGTACCCTCGATTCCGGTGTGATCCACCACGGGGCTGCCTACAATTCGCATCAGGATGTTCGACAGCCTCGGCATCGTGGCGTGCGTAGAGGTCAGCTTGCGATCGTTCCAGCGGTTGGAAATCTGGCTTTGGGGCGCGGACTCCTCCAGCTTCGGTCCGCTTTTGGCAACGGTTAACGCATACCCCGTCACGGCTTTCGATTCTCGGTGGCATGCCAGCCCGAACCTCTCCGCCAGCAGCTCGCTGAGGGCTGCCTTGACCAGCTCTGCGTTCTGCTTAGGATCTTGCGCCGCGGCGGCGGGTGTGTCGGCCAGCGTCGCGGTGATGTCGAAACGATTCTCATCTATCCATTTCGGGCCCCCCGTTACCTGCCAATCTGTTTTGTCGTAGCAGATCCTGACGTAGTCTCGTAGGGTCCAATTGCTCGCCATGAGCCGGCCGGGGGGCGTGTTATAGCGCATCTGGTTTTCGAGCTTGTCGGAAGGTTTGATCGATACGGCTTCGAATGCCGGCTGCGGCGCCTGCGGCGGAGCATCCACCGAGGCCGCACAGGCAAGAAGAATCACGGCTCGCGTCAGCATCGTCCGACCACCTCTCGGTGTATCGACGCGGCTCGGGACGAGGTGTTAGTACATCTCCGGGTATGCCGACCGCATCTCCGCGGCCTGCTGCTTGGCGGTTTCGATATTCACCAGCGGACCCTTGCCCATCCCCGGGCAGTAACGCGCCGTCTTCTTCCACTCACGCCGGCTCTTTACCAGTTCCGGCCAAAAGGGGAAAATCCGGCACTGCACCGGCTTCACGGGATGTATCGAACAGCCGCCCTCGCGAAGGAAATAGCACTGAACATCCCGGGGCACCCGGAGCCTCGCCCGGCGTGCAGTTCTGTACACGTAGCGCCGTTCGAATTCTTCCAGACTTATCCCCAGGAAATTCGCGATGCGCGGGACGTCGCCCGCTGCCAGGTACACAAAACCCTTTTGGGTGCAACATTCCGTACATCCGGGCTGGCACTCGAATCGCAGTCCTGCGGCCATCCTTATATTATGGGTTCAAAAGTGCAACACGTATGATATAGTTCCCCCATCTGAACTCAATCGGGGAAAGGGGTGCGGAATGTCCCGAGTTCTAGATGTCGTTTATGCCAAGCAACTCTCTTACGTGGAGGAGTCCGACACGGTAGCGGGCGCGGCCCGGCGCATGGAAGAACTCCAGTGCGGCGCCATCCTGGTACTGAACAGAGGCGATTTGCGCGGCGTCTTCAGCGAGCGCGATCTCATGCGGCGCGTAGTGTTGGAGCACCGCAACCCGGAAACAACCAGCGTGGCGGACGTCATGAGCACCAACCTCCGGACCATCGACGAGTCGGCTACTCTGGAAGAAGCGATGCGAGCGATGACCGAGCACGGATGCCGTCATCTGCCGGTGTTGCGCGAGGGCCGCGTGGTGAGTTTTCTTTACATGCGCGAACTCATGCACTTCGAATTGGCCAGCAAGATCGAAGAGCTTCATCAAATGCGGGCCTACATCAGCCACGGAGCTTGACTACCGGTATCATCGTCTTCGCCCATGGCTCCCGGGTGGAGTCAGCCAACGACGCTGTTCGCGCCGTGGCCGCCGATTTGGCGCGCGCGGGCTCGTTCTCCCACGTCGTTGCCGCGTTCCTCGAATTAGGCCGGCCGAGCCTCGAAGAAGCGGCCGATTCCCTCGCCGAAGCGGGAGTCACGCGGCTCGTAATCCTTCCCTATTTCCTTACTCTTGGTCTGCATATGGAACGCGACTTACCCCGGCTGGTTGACGATATCTCAATGAAACATAAAGGCTTGAAGATCGACGTCGCTCCGCCCCTGGACGGCCACCCGCGGCTGGTGGATGTACTCCTCGACCGCGCCCGCCACGCATGAGTGCCATGCACTCATAGTTTTCTTGACAACAGTCCGCTCATATTCGATAATGGTCTTGTGCTAAATGGCCGCACTCCTAATAGCGGCCCGCTATATTGCAATCACCTAAAGCGGAGGGCTGACGGCTGGTCAGCTTTTTCAGGAGGCTTAGACATTCATGGGAAAGATTATCGGCATTGACCTGGGCACCACCAACTCTGTGGTCGCTGTAATGGAGGGCGGCCAGCCCACGGTCATCGCAAATCAGGAAGGGGCCCGCACCACGCCGTCAGTCGTGGCATTCACCAAGAGCGGAGAACGTCTGGTAGGCCAGGTTGCCAAGCGGCAGGCCATCACCAACCCCGAAAATACGGTTTTCTCGATCAAGCGTTTCATGGGCCGCAGGTACGACGAGGTCACCGAAGAGATGAAGATGGTGCCTTACAAGGTCGTTCGCGGCGACAACAACGATGCTCGCATCGACATCAACGGCAAGAAGCTTTCGCCCCCCGAAATCTCGGCCATGATCCTGGGCAAGCTCAAGGAAGCCGCCGAATCGTACCTGGGCGAGAAGGTCACGCAGGCCGTCATCACCGTCCCGGCGTACTTCAACGATTCGCAGCGCCAGGCCACCAAGGATGCCGGCAAGATCGCCGGCCTGGAAGTGATGCGCATCATCAATGAGCCGACAGCCGCCGCCCTCGCCTACGGTCTGGATAAGAAGAAGAACGAAACCATCGCCGTTTACGACTTTGGCGGTGGCACGTTCGACATCTCCATCCTGGAAGTGGGCGAAGGCGTCGTCGAAGTCAAGTCCACCAACGGCGACACGCACCTGGGCGGCGACAATATCGACCAGCGCATCATCGACTGGATCGTCGCCGAGTTCAAGAAGGAGAACGGCATCGATCTGGGCCGCGACCAGATGGCGTTGCAGCGCCTCAAAGAGGCTGCCGAAAAGGCCAAGATGGAGCTTTCCACGCTGCTCGAGGCCGAAATCAATCTGCCGTTCATCACCGCTGACGCGTCCGGCCCCAAGCACCTGCAGATGAAGCTGACGCGCGCCCGTTTCGAGCAGATGGTGGAAGACATCGTGCAGCGTTCCGTCGGTCCGTGCAAGCAGGCGCTCTCCGACGCCGGTGTGACGCCCGCGCAGATCAACGAGGTGGTTCTCGTCGGCGGTCAGACGCGTATGCCGCGCATCCAGCAGATCGTGCGCGAGTTGTTCGGCAAAGAGCCACACAAGGGCGTGAACCCCGATGAGGTCGTGGCGGTTGGCGCAGCCGTGCAAGGCGGCGTTCTGGGCGGCGAAGTCAAAGACGTGCTCCTGCTCGATGTGACACCGCTTTCGCTCGGCATCGAAACCATGGGCGGCGTCTTCACCAAGCTGATCGAGCGCAACACCACCATTCCGACCCGCAAGACCGACGTCTTCTCCACGGCTTCCGACAGTCAGCCATCGGTGGAGATTAAGGTTTACCAGGGCGAGCGCTCCATGGCCCGCGACAACCGGCTGCTGGGCGTATTCCAGCTCGGCAATATTCCGCCGGCTCCGCGGGGCGTTCCCCAGATCGAAGTCACCTTCGATATCGATGCCAACGGCATCCTTAATGTCAGCGCCAAGGACCGCGCCACCAACAACGAGCAGAAGATCACCATCACGTCTTCCTCCGGCCTTTCCAAGGACGAAGTGGACAAGATGGCCAAGGACGCCGAATCGCACTCGGCCGACGACCGCAAGCTGCGCGACACCGTAGAAGCGCGCAACCGAGCCGACGCCATGGTCTACAACGTCGAAAAGACTCTGAAGGAGCATCGCAGCAAGATCGGCGATGCGGAAGCCAAGGAGATCGAATCGGCGCTGGAAGAAACCAAGAAGGCGATGGCCGAAAATGATCCGGCGAAGATCAACTCTGCTGTCGATCGCCTGACCACCGCCAGCCACAAACTGGCCGAAGCCATGTACAAGGCCGCCGGCCCGCAAGGCGGCCCGCAGCAACCGCCGCCGGGAGGCCCCGAAGGGCCCGGTCCATCCGGCGACGGCGGTCCGGGCCAGGGCGGCAAAGACGGCAAGGACAACGTCGTCGACGCCGAATTCGTCGACGTAGATGATAAAAAGTAAAAAATCAGCTGCGCGCTGCGGGCTTCGAGCTGCGAGCCTTTTCCCCCTCGCCGCTCCGAGCTCGTGGCTCGTAGCTCGTGGCTCCGGTTATGTCCCCCAAGCACGACTATTACGAGACCCTGGGCGTTCCTAAGTCGGCGCCGGCGGACGAGATCCGCAAGGCTTACCGCAAGCTTGCGCGGAAGTATCACCCCGATCTCAACCCCGGCGACAAGTCGGCGGAGGAGCGCTTCAAAAATGTGCAGGAGGCTTATGACGTCCTGAGCGATCCCAAAAAGCGCCAGATGTATGATCAGTTCGGCTTCTACTCCGAAAACGGCGGCTTCGCCGGGCAGGGGGGTGCGCCTCACGGCGGCGCCCAGCCTAACATGGATTTTTCGGGCTTCGAGTTCTCCGACTTTTTCCAGGGCGCAGGTGCCGGAGGCCGGCGTGCCGAAACAGGCGGCGCAGGCGGTGCGGGCGGCTTCCGCGACATCTTCTCTCAATTCTTCGGCGGCCGCGGCGGGGCCGCCCAGCAGGCCCAGCCTGAAAAGGGCGGCGACCTGGAATACTCCATGGATATCGACTTCTGGCAGGCCATCCGCGGCACTCAGGCGCGCGTCAACATCACCCGCTACGATACCTGCGGCACCTGCCACGGCTCGGGCGCCGATCCCTCCGGCGCGGGCGAAGTCACGTGCCCGCAATGCAAGGGCAGCGGCCACGTCACCCAGATGGCCGGCGCCATGCGGTTTAATCTCACTTGTCCGAAATGCGGCGGCTCCGGCAAGCTCCGCAATGTCTGCCCCACCTGCGGCGGCGATGGCCGCTTAGCACACACCGAAACCGTGGACATCCGCATTCCACCCGGCGCCCGCAACGGATCCCGTCTGCGCGTGCCCGGCAAGGGCAACGCCGGCACGATGGGCGCTCCGGCCGGCGACCTCTATATCACCACCCGCGTGGAGGAGCACCCGTTCTTCCATCGCGATGGCGACAACATCGAAATCCAAGTGCCGATCGCCGTATGGGAAGCCGCGCTTGGCGCCAAGATCGAAGTGCCCACGATCGACGGCCGCACCATCATGAAGATTCCCCAGGGCACGCACAACGGCCAACGCTTCCGTATGAGTGAAAAGGGCGTGGCGAATTCGCGTACCGGCCAGCGTGGCGATCAGATAGTCGAAGTGGCTGTCGAAGCGCCCGATCCGCACGACGAGCGCACCCGCGAGCTGCTGCGCGAGATCGCCAAATTGCACCCCGAAGACCCGCGCGCCGCGATTTGGTCGAAAGTCTGAGAGGTCTCGTATGGCAAGATCTAAATCTCGCGCTGCTTACATGATTTCCTCGGTTGCCGAGCAGTACGCCATCCATCCTCAGACGCTCCGCCTCTACGAGCGCGAAGGCCTGCTCAAGCCGTCGCGCAGCGAGGGCAACACGCGGCTCTACACGGACGACGATCTCGAACGCCTGGAAGTGATCCTGCACCTCACGCGCGACCTGGGCGTGAACCTCGCGGGCGTCGAGATCATTCTCAACATGCGCGAGAAGATGGGCGAGATGCAGTTGCAAATTCAGGAGTTCGTCTCCACCCTGAATCGCGAACTGGTCGCCCGCTCTTCGCGCACCGCTCCGCCCGACGACCGCAATAGCTTGATCCCGGTTATTAACGCTCGCCCGCCAGCTTCGCCCAACAACCGCCGCCGGTAAGATCGAGTCCCAAAGCGGTCCGCCGGCTACCTCCGTGGCAGGCTGCGTGCCTTTGCCAAGGTATGAGCCTCGCATTCGCTTTGGCCTTCTTTCTCACAGTTCCCGCTCCCGCCACGCCCGGTGCCTCGCAGATCGTCCAGCGCTCCGTCGCCAACGCCAACCGCGATTGGAACGCCGCGCCGCAGTTCAACTTCACCGAGCGTGACATCATCGCCAAACACGGCCGTAAGACGGTAAGAACCTACCAGGTTCTGATGCTCGACGGGTCTCCTTATAACAAGCTCGTCAAGATCAATGACGAGCCCCTTTCCGCCCCTGCCGCGGCGGCGGAGGACGGCAAGCTGCAAAAGGAGATTGCCCGGCGACGGCAGGGCTCATCCGCGGCCACCGAAAAACGCATCGCGGAATACCAGAGCGAGCGCCGCCAGGATCATGCTCTGATGGCCCAAATGGCGCATGCCTTCGATTACCAATTGGCAGGAGAAGAGACCATCGATGGCCGTCGCTGTTATGTGCTCGATGCCACGCCGAGACCCGGATACCAACCGGTGAGCCGCGATACCAAGGTGCTCCAGGGCATGCGCGGCCGGCTGTGGATCGATACCACGGACTACCAGTGGGTCAAAGTACAAGCCGAAGTCTTCCGCCCGGTGACATTCGGCCTCTTCATCGCGCACGTGGAACCGGGCACGGAGTTCACGCTGGAGCAGCAGCCGGTGAGCCCAGACCTCTGGCTGCCGGTTCACTTTTCCGTGCGCGTGGATGCCAAGATACTTTTCGCCTCGCGCCATTCTCTCGACGACGAAACCTATTCGAGCTACCGCCGCGCCTCCGGCAACAGTTCGCCTCGGGGCGGCCGGTGAAAAACGAAACACCCTGGCCGAGTTCCACCACTCTGGTGGCGTCCGGCCAGGGGTTACGGCCCAATCTATTCAATCTGCTGGGCTTACGCTGTGGAAGATGGTTTGCAATACGAGATGCCGGAGGTCGAACATGAAAAAGACATTCTTAGTCGTAGCTTTCGCCCTGATGACGCTGGCTCCCATGAGCGCTTCGGCCGCCGTGCGGGTTTTTGTCGGAGGCGGTTACGGTTGGTATGCTCCGTATTGGGGTCCGTACTGGGGCTTTGGATATCCCGGCCCTTACTACGCCTACCCCAACTCGGGCGCGGTGAAGATCGACACTAAGGTCAAGGACGCTCAGGTGTTCGTCAACGGCGCTTATGCAGGCACCACGCATGAGAATAAGACCATGCACCTGCGCCCCGGAAGCTACAACATCGAAGTCCGCGACAACGGACGCACGGCTTTCTCCCAGCGGGTCTACATAGCCGCCGGAAAGACCATGCACATTCACCCGGAACTCTAAACGGCATTAACCGCCAGCGATCGCTCCTACCACGAGAAACGGCTCCTTGCCGGACGCCACCGCGTCCGGCAAGCGAGTTTCCAGAGGTTCGTGCGACCAATCCTCCTCGCAAACGAAGAAGCGGACAAATGGGCGGCGCTGCCCGGTGGCATAGTCGCGCAGAGTGCCGCGCAGAGCCGGGTAGCGGTCCTCCAAAGCATCCAGCACTCCCGCTATCGTAGGCTGCCCGACGTCTAATTGCACCTCCGATTCCGTCTTCGCCAGAATCCTCAGGTGCGCCGGCAATACTACCCGGATCATGGCAGCGTCTGCACCTCGACCGAGAGCACCGCGGGCAAGTCGTGAACGAGGGCCTTCCATGAGTCGCCGCCGTCAGCCGAAGCATAGACCTGGCCGCCGGTCGTGCCGAAGTAAATGCCGCACTTATCCAACGAATCCACCGCCATCGCATCGCGCAGTACGTTGACGTAGCAATCGCTCTGCGGCAATCCCTTGGTCAGCGGTTCCCACTCGTTGCCGCCCGCCCGGCTGCGGTAGACGCGCAGCTTGCCTTCGGGCGGAAAATGATGGCTGTCGCTCGTAATCGGCACTACGAAGATCGTCTCGGGCTCGTGCGCGTGTACGTCGATCACGAATCCGAAATCGGTTGGCAGGTTGCCGCTGATTTCGTGCCAGTTCTCGCCGGCATCGTCGCTGCGCATCACGTCCCAGTGCTTCTGCATGAAGAGCGTATCCGATTTCGATTTGTGCTTGGCGATTCGGTGCACGCAGTGACCGATCTCCGCCGTGTGGTCGGGGATGTACTCGGAGTGCAGTCCTTTATTAATAGGCTTCCAGCTCGTTCCGCCGTCATCGGTACGGAAAGCACCCGCCGCCGAAATCGCGATCCACATGCGATTCGGGTTGCCGGGATCGAGCAGGATGGTGTGCAGGCACATGCCGCCCGCGCCCGGCTGCCATCGGTCGCCGGTGCTGTGGTTGCGCAAGCCGGGCATTTCCGCCCAGTTGACGCCCCCGTCCGTGGTGCGGAAGATGGCTGCATCTTCCACGCCCGCATACACCGTATCCGGATCGGTGAGGGATGGCTCCAGGTGCCAGGTCCGCTTGAACTCCCACGGGTGCGGTTTGCCATCGTACCACTGATGCGTTCCGGTCGGACCATCGTAGACAAACTTATTGCCGACCGGCTCCCAGGTCTTTCCGCCATCGTTAGAACGCTGCATCTGCTGCCCGAACCAGCCGCTCGTCTGCGACGCATAGATGCGGTTCGGATCTACCGGCGATCCCTTAAGGTGATACATTTCCCAGCCCGGGAAATGTGGTCCACTGATCTCCCAATTCTCGCGTTTCCCATCCGATGTCAATATGAATGCGCCTTTGCGAGTTCCCGCCAGCACACGTACACCACTCATTTTTCGAACCTCCTCATCCCATAGTCGTTCGGCC
>Ga0126381_100002200_pt1 | contig 21115 bp, 18 predicted proteins | sample PanSoiMetPlot_28_FD_96465 | JGI IMG/M metagenome (GOLD analysis project Ga0126381, IMG submission 96465) | Tropical forest soil microbial communities from Panama - MetaG Plot_28 | ecosystem: Environmental > Terrestrial > Soil > Tropical forest > Bulk soil | place: Panama | collected 2016-02-17
CCGGGGCCGGGGCGCCTCGTGACGGCGGAGCATGGTCTCAACGAACAAACGATTTTCCTGAGTTCACCTCCGCCACCCGCGACCGGACCGCGGCCTCCGTCACCTTCGGGACCGGGACCCGGACGCTTCGTCATGGCAGAGCACGGGCGCGACGAGCAAAAGATCTTCCTGAGTTCACCTCCGCCGCCCGCGACCGGACCGCGACCGCCTTCGCCGTCGGGGCCGGGACCGGGAGGTGGGGTTTCGGTGATGAACCGGGGAAATTCTTTGGCGGTCGTCGAAGATTCTCAAGTATTGCGCGCGGAGTGCGTGGTGTTCGAAGAGTTTCTCGCGCCCGAGGAACTGAAGACGCTGACGCAATACGCGCTGGGGCGGGAAGTCAATTTTCGGATCAGCGAAGTGATTTCGCCAGGTGTAATGGGCACGGTGGTCGATGCGGAGCATCGGCGTTCGCGCGTGCTGATGGATCTGGGTGGTCACGAGAAGTTGTTCCGGGATCGGATTGAAGCGGCGCTGCCACGCGTGTTGGAAAAGCTGGGCATGCAGAAGTTTCCGATCACGCGGTTCGAGTCGCAACTGACCGTGAGCAATGACGGCGACTTCTTCCATCATCATTTCGACAATGCTGAGGAAGAGATCGCAAGCCGCGAACTCACCTACGTGTACTTCTTCCATCGCGAGCCGAAGGCGTTCCACGGGGGCGAACTGCGCCTGCACGACGCCGAGAGGCGCGATGGAAGCTGGGTCACTACGGGGAGCTACAAGGCCGTTGTGCCGGAACAGAACGAGATAGTCTTCTTCCCGAGTTCGCTGTTGCATGAGATCACACCGGTCGTGTGTCCATCGAGAGCGTTCGCGGATAGCCGCTTCACGGTGAACGGATGGCTACACCGATAACGAACACCGAGTGGATCGCATGGATGACGAGACTGATGGAATCCTCTGCGGGGGTGGAACGATCTCCGCAGAGAGATTCCTCTAGCTATTGCTGTCTTCTTGATGAGCAGCCGACGCACCTGGTTCCTGAACGACTGCTACAAAGATTACGTGCGACGGATCAGTCTTCGGAATTGAGCATTAATGTAGGTTGCCTGGGCGGGTTGCCTGAAAACCTGCGGGCAGCGCTGCCACTCGCGGAGATGTTTGGGAACGAACTGCCTGCCGTGTGGGTAGAGGATCCGGCGACAGAGGTGTGGTCGGCGTTTGTCTTGAGCGAAGGGCTGCTAGAGCTGGTGGCAAGCCTTCGAACTCACCCGGATGAAATTCCTGTGCTACTCCAATCGATCAAAAATCTGCTGCAACACGCAGGAATTCTTGTGCCATCGGATCACGCGAACCAGCGACGCGCGAGGTGGAACCAAACGATCGAGCGTTGTTGCGCCGAGTTTCGCAAGAAGGGCTACGCGGTTGTGGATGGATTGATCCATCCATTTCAGTTGGCGGAGATGCGGCGGTATTTTCGGCGACAGATTCGAACCGGCAAGGTGCGGCTCGGAGATGGACAGAGCCCTCTTCGCTACATCGCGCACAACGATCCGGTGGCGCGATTCTTTCACGTGCAGTTGACAAAAGCTGTGAGTGATCTGGTTGGCGAACGAGTGAAGCCGTCGTACGTGTACATGGCTTCGTATCTGGGCGGCGCACAACTGGAGAAGCACACCGACCGCGAGCAGTGTGAGTTTAGCATCACGTTTTGTCTCGACTATGCGCCCGAACCCAGCGGAGCGACGCCGTGGCCGGTGTATCTGGATACTTCCGCTGGAACAACGACAATTCACCAGGCGATCGGAGATGGTTTGCTTTATCGCGGGCGCCGCTTGCCTCACTACCGAAAAACTCTGACCCAAGGAAACACTTCCACTTCCCTCTTTCTTCACTATGTTGCGGAGGACTTCGACGGCGCGCTGGAATAGAAGCTATTTCAGGCCTGCGATCACGTAGAGCGTGGAGAGGTTCTGGTAGTAGCTATAGGCGAAGCGGGTCGCGTCGGGACTCATCACGATCGGCGCGATTGAAACCACGCCCGCGCGTTGCGAAGGTTCCTGTTCACGGACGAGCGTTCTCTTCCCAGTGTGAATATCGAGACGGAAGATGCGTGCCGGCATCTCACCAAAATGGTAGACGTACAACGCCTTGCTATCGGCGGACCATTGCGCCGAAGTGTCGCCGGGTTCGATGCCGGGAATCTGCGCGACGGAGCCAGCGTCGGCATCGCAAATGACGAGCGATGCATTGGGTCCGTGGGCCGCAACGAAGTGACCATCCGGTGAAATCCGAAAAGCGGCGATACCTTCAGGCGTGACCGGACGGGGCTTTCCACCGTCAAGATCGAGCAGAAAGCCGCGCACGAGATGGCCAGGCTCATTGGCGTTGACAAGGATGTGTTTCCCATCAGGCATGAAGCGCGCCGAACCGTTCTGCACGTGCTCGAACCCGGAGAGCGGAACGTCTTTGGGAGTGCCGGGGCCGATCGGAAGCAGCGTGACACGCGGCGGATCGGTGGTAGCGACGTCGAGCGCCCACTTATCGTCGGGAGATAGTCCGCCGGCGCTGCCATCGCCGAGATGAATCGGTGCGCCGTTCATCGCCCGAACCGAAACGGCGTAGCGGCCTTCGAAGGGCTCGCCCGATTCCTCGAACAAGACCCATTGGCCGTCGGCGGAGATGTCCTTCACGACGCTCCAGTCATACCAGGAAAGGTTGTGCGCGCGATTGTCCGGAGAAGCGATCGCTTCAAGAGCGACTCTCTGGCTCTCCACTGAAACGAGGACGCGTCCATCCGGAGCGATGTCTTGCAGGTTGAGACCTTCGGGCGCGGCCAAAATGAGCCGGGTGCGGCCGTTCAGGCCTACCGCCATCAGCTTGCGGTTGTATCCGGCTTCGATGGCGGTAAACCAGACTTCGTCTCCCTTTGGATTCCAGGCGAGACCAGCTTCGGATTCCCACTCAGACGATAGCGTGTGCAGGCGGCCCGAGGAAACGTCCACGAATTTCACGACACCGCGGTCATCCCAGAGCACAGGATGATCCATGAAGGCGATCTTGTCTCCGGAGGGAGAGAAGCGAATGTTGGTGATGGAACCAGGGCTTTCGTAGAGGACCTTGCCTTGAGGAAATTCCAGGCGGCTGTGGCCGTCGACCGTGTGCACGACCCCGAGTTGGCTTTTCGGGGACGGATCCCAATCGGCCCAGCGAACGTCTTCGAGTAACTCGCGCGGCGAACCGCCGGCAAGAGGAGCCTGCGCGAGCGTGCCTCCGGTGTAGTCGAGCGACGTCCCGTGAAGGCCACGAAGCTGGAGTGCCATCTGGTTCGTCTTCGATACCGCGAGCAGATGCGCATCGGCCAGATCGAGTTGCTGCGTCTGCGGTGACGCGGAGACGGTCGAGAACAGCCGCGGGGGATTTCCGTTCCAAGAGGCCTCGTAGACAACGCTGCGGCCGTCGGAAGCAAAGCGAGCGCTGTAGACAGTTCCCTCTTCAAACGTGAGGCGATGGTATTCAGGCGCGCTCCCGCCGCGATGAATCCACGTGCTCGCGAGCCAGCCGCAGCCCAGCAATGCAACGGCTGCGAGAGCGCCAAGAAGAATTTTTCTTACGGGGATAACGCCGATGTGCCAGAACCCTCTCGCGTGCCCTTCGGCGCCTAGATTCTGTAGGGCGAAGGCAAGATCGCGGGCCGATTGAAAACGCGCTTCCGGCTCTTTTTCAAGGCAATGATTAACGATGCGCTCGAACGCGGCGGGAACGCTGGCGCGCTCGCGAGTGACCTCGGGCGGCGTTTCGCGCAGTACGGCCGTAATCGTGTCGACATCGGTCTCGCCGCGGAAGGCGCGGCGACCGCTGAGCATCTCATAGAGAATCGCGCCGAGGCTGAAGATGTCGCTGCGGCCGTCGACCGACTTGCCACGAAGTTGCTCGGGAGACATGTACGCGACGGTCCCGAGCACGGAGCCTGTCCGTGTTTGCGTGGTGAGACTCTGAATCGCGGGAGTCTTCGCAGTTTCCGGGTGGATAAGCTTGGCGATGCCGAAGTCGAGGATCTTGACCAGGTTCTGCTTTGTGATGAAGAGGTTCTCGGGCTTTAGGTCACGGTGGACGATATTTTTCTCGTGCGCGGCGATGAGTCCTTCCGAGATCTGCAATCCGAAGTCACAGGCTCCGCTGACGGAGAGCGGCCCATCGGCAAGGCGCTCACGCAGCGTTTTTCCTTCGAGCAGTTCGGAAACGATGAAGGGCATGCCCTCGTGCAGGCCGATGTCGTAGATCGCAACGATATTGGGATGATTGAGTGCGGCAGCGGCACGAGCCTCGAGTTCGAAGCGACGAAGTCTGTCCGCGTCTTTCGCAGTGGAGGGGTGTACGAATTTTAAGGCAACATCACGGCCGAGCCGTTCGTCCCGTGCACGGTAGACCTCGCCCATGCCACCGGTTCCGATTTGCTCAAGGACCCTGTAATGACCTAGGACTTGGCCTTTCATTCTTGGGGGCGCGCTTAGCGGAGGATGTTAGGGCTGGGCTGGAAACAAGTCAATGGGGACTAGTAGTAATGCCCTGTTTGTCGATTCCAATATCGGGACGGTATGCTTTGTGCCCAACGTGAAAGACTTCTTCTCGCTGCAGTCTTCCGGGACGACCCTCGGCCGCGAAGCGGTGGCCGGCCTCACAACCTTCGTGACGATGTCGTACATCATCGTGGTGAATCCGGCGATCCTGAAAGCTGCCGGAATCCCAGCGCGTCCCTCGATGATTGCCACCATAGTGACGGCGATCTTCGGGACACTGTTCATGGGGTTGTACGCGAATCGGCCGTTCGCCATTGCACCCTATATGGGGGAAAACGCGTTTATTGCGTACACGGTTGTCCAAATTCTTGGTTATCACTGGCAGACAGCATTGGCGGCGGTGTTTCTCGGTGGCGCTTTGTTTGTGGTGTTGACCGTGTTTCGGTTGCGGCAATGGCTTGTGGAAGCGATTCCTTCCGGACTGCGCTACAGCTTCGCAGTGGGGATTGGGTTGTTCCTGACGTTCATCGGCCTCAACGAAACAGGGATTGTTATGTTGGGAACCACAGGTGCTCCCGTGCGAACCGGGCACCTGACCGCGGCGCCGGTGCTGGTGGCGGTGTTTGGATTTGTGCTGATGGCGGGGCTGATGATCCGGCGTTTTCCGGCGGCCATCCTGGTGGGGATTCTAGTGACGTCGTTTGTGGCGTTTTTGGCGAAACTGGCTCCGGCGCCGACGCAATGGGTCAGCCGGCCACCTAGCCTCGGGCCGATTTTCTGGCAGATGGATTTCCGAGGAGCACTGACTTGGGGATTCTTTCCAGTCATTCTGACGATCTTCGTTATGGCGTTCGTCGACACGATGGGCACGTTGATTGGGGTTTCGGCGCGGGCCGGGTTTCTTGACGAGAATGGAAACTTGCCGAAGATCGAACGTCCAATGCTGGTTGATGCGCTCGCGACGATGTTCGCGGCGACGGTGGGGACAACTACCTCGGGAGCGTACATCGAATCAGCGACGGGCGTAGAGGCTGGAGGCAGAACCGGGCTGACATCGGTGGTAACGGCATTATGTTTTGTGGGAACGCTATTCTTCTCACCGTTTGTGAGTTCGATTCCGCCGCAGGCGTATGGTCCCGCATTGATTGTCGTAGGGCTGCTAATGTTGGCACCGATTACCAAGATTAAGTTCGATGACTTCACGGAGTTGATCCCGGCATTTGGCGTGGTCGCGCTGATGAGCTTTACTTACAACATCGGCGTGGGGATCACGGTTGGGTTCTTGCTGTATCCGTTTTGCAAGGTCATTTCCGGGCGGGCACGCGAAGTAAAGCCCGGACTATGGGTGCTGGCTGCGTTGTCGCTGCTGTTTTTCGCGTTTTATCCGTATACGTGAAAGAGGCACATCCACCACCGAGGCACGGAGGGCACGGAGGGAAGCGAGACAGGATTTACTTTTGGGGGCGAGATTTTCTATGGTGCGTTTTGGGATCGTGGGATTTGGATTACACGCGGTGCGGCGGCTGATGCCAGGCTTCGCGCTGGCGCAGCGCTGCAGGGTAACTGCGCTCTCGAGTCGGGAAATGGAAAAGGCACGGGAATCGGCGGCGGCGTACAAGATCCCGCAGGCGTTTGATTCGACGGCAGAACTTTGCCAGTCAAGAGAAGTGGATGCGGTGCTCGTCACGACTCCGAACGCACTGCATCTATCGGATGTGCTGACTGCAATCGAACACGGGAAACCCGTTTTGTGCGAGAAGCCGATGGCGATGAACGCGAGTGAAGCGCGGCAAATGGTTGAGGCGGCGCGAAGTGCTGGGGTGCTATTGGGTGTCGCACATATTTTTCGTTTCGAAGATAGTGTGGCGCGTTTTCGAGAGCGGATCGCGGCTGGACAGATCGGACGGCCGATTTTCGCGCGATCCGAGTTCTCGTACCTTGGCAAGGCGCATGCGCGCAAGTGGCTGACTGATGCGGCGCTGGCGGGCGGCGGGCCCATCGGCGATGTGGGCGTGCATTGCGTCGATGCATTGCAACACATCCTGCAGGATCGAATCGTTCGCTTGGGAGCGCGGGGCATGTGGGACAAGGAGTCGGGCGGGGTCGAGGCGGCAGCTGTACTTGCGTTGGAGTTCGAGCGCGGAACCTTGGGCAGCGTGATGGTCTCGATGCGTGCTGATTATCGCACCCCGGTTGAGTTTGTGGGCGATGAAGGCAGCCTGCGAGCGGACGACGGGCTGACGGTGGACCATCCGATCACGCTGGAGTTGCGGCGATCGGGAAAGGTCGTCGAGACCGAGGAGATTTCCAACAAGCTGGCTTATGCGCGGCAGGTGGATGAGTTCGCCGATGCGGTTGAGGGCAAGGCGCCGTTTCCGGTTCGGGGTGAACAAGGCTGGCAGAATCAGGAAATTCTGGACGCGGCGTTTCGAGGATTGAAGAGCGGCAAAATCGAAGACGTGCCGCAGGTTGCTTAGGAGACCAGGCTTGGAGAAAACGGCAGACAGGAAGACAGTGCTGGTCACCGGGGCAAACTCGGGGATCGGGAAGGTCATTGCGGAGAGGCTCGCGCACGCCGGCTACGACGTGGCGATGAATTTCAAGGTGGGTGAGGAAGTCGCGACCGAGATTGCTGCCGGTTTGCAACGAGAGTGTGGCGGTCGAGCGATTGCCGTCTACGCGGATGTTGGCAAGCGTCAGGACGTCGATCACATGTTTGAGGTGGTTCTCGGTCAATTCGGGAAGCTGGATGCGCTGGTCAACAATGCAGGCGTCCAGGTCGAAAAGCCATTTCTCGAAATAGAAGAATCGGAGTGGGACTTCGTTCTGAACACGAATTTGAAGGGCTATTTTTTGTGCCTGCAGCGAGCGGCCCGGCACATGAAGGAGAGGGGCACGGGCGCGATCATAAATATCGGATCGGGTTGCAACAAGATTCCCTTCCCGAACCTGTCGTCGTATTCCGTGAGCAAGGCGGGAATCGACATGCTGACGAAAGCGGCGGCGGTGGAGTTGGGTCCGCTGGGGATCCGCGTGAATTGTGTGGGGCCTGGCGCCATCGATACCGAGCGCACCAAACAGGAAACGGCCGACTTTGCGGGGGCATGGGCAAAGCTAACGCCCTTAAGGCGGATTGGAACACCTGAAGATGTCGCTGGGGCGGTGGAGTTTCTGTTGAGCGATCAGGCGTCGTTCATCAATGGGCAGACCGTGTGGGTGGATGGAGGATTGTTTACTGCGGCTCCGTGGCCGGAGAGGTATGGGGGGTAATTGATGAGACTGGTCCAACTCAGAGAGAACCGGTAAGTTCCACTTGAGCTGTGATGATTCAGTGGAAAGGCGTTGCCGAACTTCGCTCGGCCGGGACAGACGGGGCGTCTGTCCCCACGTGGGTGGTGGTGGAATTGGAGTTTAACGGTTGCGTCTACAGACTTAGGGTTGGCCAGCTACTGGGTCGGTGATGGGGTCGGCGGATCCATTGGAGGGATGGCCATCATCTTGGCCGGCGGGACACCCTTCGCCTGAAGGATTGCCCAGTGCCACTCTTCATCCGGTCCAACACGCATGGCCAGTGGCGTCTTGAAGACTGCGGTCGTTGCTGGCAGCGCGGTGGCGTGCAGATGATGGATGGTAGTGGTATCGGCTGCCTTCTGGTCGCTGATGACGGTCTCCGACGCTGCTGGAACGAGCCGCCCTTGGCCATACACGCGTGCCGCCGGGCTCGCGTGATGAACGATCGTTAGTCCAACTGTAATCTCTTCCACCTTCCACTCGGTTCCGTTGAAGACCGAGACCTGCAGTCCTTCATCATTCAGAATTGCCGGACCGTCGAGCTTGCGGAGTTCGTCATCTGGCAGATCGATCGGCACGTATGGGCGCGCGAGCAGAGATGCGGTGTTTGAGTTGAACGATAGGCTGCAGGTCACGTCGGGCGCCGAGACCTGGAACGTCTTTCCGGCACTGTCGAAGGAGTAGAGCAGGCTCGTGCCGTTCATGCGATGGCTCTGCACTTCATCCATGACCTCGGAAAGGTTGTCGTTGTCGATGATGGTTTGGGGCGCGTTGGTGTGGGCGGGCTGCGGTTGTTGTGAGGCCGGATCGTCTTTCTTTTTGCGAAGTGCGCGGGCGACGTCACCGAGGGGGACCGGAGCGTCTTCGGACTGAGCCCAGGCGATGCAAGCAAAACAGACAGCGCAGAATACCAGCGCAAGTCCCTGCCAAAGCTTTCGCTCCATGCTCCCTGACTCGGTCATTCCCAAAGGCTCTTTCCCGTGGCCCACTTCGTGGTTTCGACCCTGAAAACAGGCCTCAGTCCACAAGGATCTATATGAGAATTGTAGCGAGGGCGGCGGAGGTGAAAACGAACGTAGGTGCTAGAACCTTGGAAGGACAGGTTTTATGGAGAGAAGAAAAGAGGGCGCGCACCATCGACGAAGTGGCGTGCAACGGGGCTACGCACCCTCAAACGCGCAGAACTCAAAGACTACAGAAGGCCCGATGTACGATACCGAACGACCGGATCTACCAGCGGCTGACGTTTGAAAATCCAACGGGCCACCGCAAATCCCAGCGCCGCATAGCAAACATGCATAAACCGCATAGCCCCACCCCCGGGAAACACAAGATGCTTGGTCGCACCTTAGGGGAGGAGCCTCTTACGGAGACCAAGTTAGCGCCGGTGACGCGGAAGTGCAATGCACCAAAAGTGCTATGTGCTAACACTGAGGTAATAGATGGTCACCATTGGTGAAGCGGTTACTTCGGAGTTTTGGGGAGGGCGGGGGGCGGGCGGGGACGCCCGCCAGACAGCCGGCGGGACGCCGGCGCTACGGAAAATCAGTCGTCGGTCTTCGGTCTTCAGGGAAAACCGGTGTTCGGTGGTCGGTGTTCGGTTTCCAGTGCTCGGAAACGTAGTCGTCGGTCGCCGGTCTTCAGTCGTCAGTCTCAAATGAACAACTAGGCGTCGGTTCTCGCGCTATCCGGCCTCGTCACGAACAAATCTTAGCGGCCGACCACGGAGTGTTGCTTTGGATCTTCGACCGACACGGCTCCTTCGAGCGGATGGGCTTTCGGTCCGTGAAAGAAAAGGAGGTGGACGAGGAACATCAGAATTAGAACGCCGCCGAAGGTGCAGACGATCGTCGCTCCGGTCGGCGTATCCAGACTCACGGACAGGTACACACCTAGCGCTGAGACCAGGGTTCCCATCGTCCATCCGATGGCCAAACGTGGGCCGACTTTGTCGGCAAAAAGCATGGCGCCAACGGATGGAACGATCAGGTAGCAGAAAACGAGCAGGACGCCCGCGATCGCAACCGACGACGTCACGACAAAGCCGAAGGACGCATAGAAGAGGAAGTCCCAGAGCTTGACGTTGAGGCCCTGACGCTCGGCTTCTGCGGGATTGGTCGAGATCAGCAGGAACCGGCGACGGAAAATATAGTGGAACAGCCCGACGACACCGTACAGGATGGCAGTTTTTGCCACCTCGGCGCGTGAAACCGCCAGGATGTTTCCGACCAGCATGTCTTTCAGGTGTTCTGTCTCTCCTGTGGCCTTGCTCATCGCGAGGATGGCGGCCGCCGAGGCAACGGCGTAGGCGATGCCGATGAAGGCTTCTTGCGGGATGTGGCCACGGCGCGTGCGGGCTAAAGCGAAGATGCCAGCGCCGAGAAAGGTAAATCCCAGGCTCAAGAAGTAGGCCCCGCGCCCGTGCGGGTCCATTCCAATCAAAATGGCGAAGGTGGCGCCGAGCGCGGCGATCTGCGCGAGTGCGAGGTCTACAAAGATCACACCACGCTCAACAACGTGGACGCCCAGGTAGGCATGAATTCCGGTCAAGATGAGGCTGGCGACAAAGGGCCAAATTAAAAACGGAAGAATTTCCATCGTGCTCCCCAGTGGTCAGATGCTACTGCGTCTCCTGAAAGGCTTTCGTTAAAAGACCGATATCGTAATCGAAAAGCTGAAAATAAGTTGTCACTTGTTTCTCTCCGCCAACGGAAGGCAGGTACTGCACGACCTTGCCGCCCGTGTCGCGGGCAATGGCTTGCGGCGTCTTCAGGTCGAAGTATGGCTCGACCAGAATCACTTTGCAGTTCTCACGTTTCATGAGGCCAATCAGGTCGATGGTGTGGCTGGGAGTCGGCGGGATGCCGGGCCGCGGCTCGACATAGCCGATCACCTGCAGTCCGAAGTGCTTGGCGAAGTTGGGAAATGAGTTGTGATAAGTGACGACCTTGCGGCCACGAAGAGGCTTCATTTCCGCGTCCCATTTTTGCTCGGCATCGGAGAGACGCTTGTCGAAGTCCTTGAAGCGGTCCTGGTAATAAGCGGAATTAGAAGGATCAAGCTCGCCAAGTTTGCCGGCGATGCCGCGAGCGATGCGGCGGCCATTATCCGGATCGAGCCAATAATGAGGGTTGCCGAGCGGGTGGACGTCGCCCATGGCTCGTGTAACCGGGCCGGTGGGGATGTCGAGGATCTCGGCGAATTGCGACGCGTCGAGATAACCGCCCGCGCCGACTTGAATTCGAGGATTGCCGCTTTGCGTAATTAACGGCGGGAGCCAGCCGATTTCAAGTTGCAGCCCGACGACGATGAGCAGATCGGCCTGGCGCAGCTTCAGCAGGAAGCTAGGCTTGGCTTCGACGAAGTGAGGATCTTGATAACCCTTGGCGATGGAATCGACGTCGATTTTGTCGCCGCCGACTTCAGCAGCCAATGCGGCCATGTCGGTGGTGGCGGTGACCACAATGAGTTTTTTGGCTTCGGCCGCGTTGGGCAGCAAGAGCGCGAACCACGAGAGCAGGGCACAGACAGCAGCCCAGCGAGTCCAATTCAGCATTGCGGTTCCCTTCCCTTTCATTAGAACGGATGCGCGCCATGCGCTCCGAGCGAGAAGATTAATTGCACAAAAAGTTCGTTAGCATCGATGTTATTCGCGTAACGCGTAAAACGGTACTGCCCGCGAAGTTGGCTGAATTCACTCGGCCAGTAAGTAAGGACGATCGAACCGCCCTTGTCGGTAAGCGCATCGTTCCGGTTGCGGTCGGAATGATCGTAGCGTCCACCCAGGAACCAGCGCCGGCCCAATTGATAGTCGGCTGAAGCATAGTATCCGAAGGACTTTTGAGTCACGGGAAGCTGCTGGCGGTTGCTCCAGATGAACTCGCTACGGCCCACAAATGAGTGATAGATAGAGCGCCTTAGAGGCTTCCAGCGGACGGTCGCATCCACACCGTACAAATGCGTAAGGAAAGCCGAACCCTGATCGTTGTGGCCGCGCGCATACGAGACGCCGAGATCGACGTTCGTCGATTCGGTAATGTCGCGATATCCGCGAAGGTGCAAGACGGTGCTCACGTCACTTCGCTGGGAAGACTGAAAGACATCAGCTGAGTCGCCCCGGAATAACTGTCCTGTGCCTTCGAGGAAGATGCCCTTTGGCGCGGGGATGATGCGCTCGACGGAGAAGCCGGCATCATCGATGCCGTCTTCGCCACCGACAAGGTTGTTGCTAACCAGAGGGCGTTCCACCCACGGCAGGACGTGGTTATGCATGGTGTTGACTTTGCCGAAGGCGGACCGCATCTTTCCAACCTTGGCGACAAATCCGGCGGGCAGCGCAGTGAAAGTGATGTATCCCTCTTCGAGATTGACGCCCTGTTCGCCGAAGGAGATGAAGAAGTCGCCGCGAGCGTAAGGATCGATGATGGATTGGAGGCCGAGTTCCGACTCGTGCATCTGGAGCGCCGGGATGGGTTGGAGCGAGACGGAGTTCTGCTGGGAGTTTCCGCCGATGGCACCGATGAAGTCGCCGATCACGCTGATGTCGGGGTTGAGAGCCTTCGCTGCGGAACCGCTGGCACCACCCAGGGTTGGCTCCTGCGTAAGTCCGGCAGCTTGTGCCTGAGTTTGAGGCGCCACGGTACCTGCTCCCGGAACCGATGTCTGCGGAACCGCTTCTCCGGCGGTCATCGGCGTGGCAGGCTGACCAGGTGTTGGCTGTGCCGATGCGGGCGGTGCTGGCGCAGCCTTCAGCATGCGAATCTGTCCCTCGAGCGCAATCACCCGGTCTTCGAGTTCGCGCATGCGCTGCTCCATCGCACTGTCGGGACTCGGTTGAGGCGGGGGGGTAGCGGGTTGCTGAGCAAACGTCTGGACTGCCAGGAAGCACACGATTAATGCGGATACGACCTTCGCGTTCATGCCCTCACTCCTCTTCAGCACAGTTCTGCGCACTCACGTGCGCGAATGCCGCACCTAGGTATTCGCGACGAGTCTCGAGGCCGACGGATGCTTGTCTGAAACGAGTTGATGGATGTCACGCCTGTGACGGTTGGCTCCACTGCGGAACAGGCACACCACCGATTTTCGCCGTCTGCTGATCACTTGGATGCAGAAATGCGCCGCGTAACTGCCTGATTTTCAACAGGGAGTGAGAAGATTCTAACATCGGGGGCGAAAATGAATGGTGATGAGGGTGAGACCCCGTGACGGGTAGTGCGAAAATCTTGGCTCTCTTACATTACGGACATTACGGATGTTCACTTAAAAAAGGCACGGCGCGTGGAAGGTTCCAACGCGCCGTTCATGTTATGTGCGCGTAGACGAGTTATGGCTCATTCTGTCCAGAGCTGATCGCACTGCCCGCAGCCGGGATGGCTACCGGCGGAATACCTCGATCGATCGCCAGTTTCTGGAACGTCGCTACGTCGCTCTTCTGCAGACTATTCCACTTCGACACGACGTCATCGACTTGCTTTTTGAGTTCGTCGAAACGCTTGGTAGCGGCTTCCGTCGGTCCGCAATCGCAACCGGAAGAAACGATCATGGCCAAAAATGCGAGCTGGCCATCAAGCTGTGGGTGGTAGGCGAGTGAATCTTCGTTCGCGCTTATACGGAGGTTGATCATCGGGTCGCGAACCGAAACGAGTTTCGCGGTGAGGCTGTCAGCCGAACCTGCCAGTGAGCGGCCACCATCATCCGGTGGCAAGCGCCGCTTCATCGCTTCCGTCTGGGCGCGCACGTCTTCGATCTGGTTCACAGCGGCGTAGACGCGATTCAGCTGTTCGCGAATCTGCATGAGCAGGCTGAACTGCTTCGCGAGCTCCTCTTGCGAGACATGAACGCGGGGATCGAGCTTCAACTCGAACGGAGCTGTCTGAGACTTACCGTCGACGGTGAGGCGCACCTGATATTTTCCGGGGAGAGCGATCGGGCCGCGCGCACCGCCGTTGTATTCCCACAGATAGTAGCCGGGAACGCGATTGGCATTCTCGTAGCGGAGGTTCCAGACAAAGCGGTTGAGCCCCGCCTCGACTTTGACTTCCTTCTCAGGCTTCTTGTCATCGGGATCGAGAGGCTCATCGGGAGTTTCGGTCTTGAGACTCGAGAATTTTCGGATGACCTGATTCTGCGAGTCAAGAATCTCGATGGTCGTCTCGCCCTTCGGAGCGTCTTTCAGGAAGAAGTCGATCACGGCTCCGGCGGGAGGATTTTGTCCGACGACGATTGGCTTCGGGACCTCGTCGGGGTTTTGCATGCGATAAGCGACCGCGGGCGTGTAGAGGTGGACGTCCTGCTTGGCGATGTCGTCGGTGTACTGGCGAACGGGGCTGAGGTCGTCGAGGATCCAGAAGGAGCGTCCGTGCGTCGCGACGACAAGATCATCGTCCTTCACGATCAAGTCATGAATCGGGGCGCGCGGCAGATTCATTTGGAGTGGACGCCAGTCTGCGCCATCGTTGAACGAGACGAAGACACCCATCTCGGTACCGGCATAGAGCAGGCCGCGCTTCTTGGGATCTTCGCGGACAGCCCGAACAAACGTGGTGTTGGGAATTCCCTTGGTGAGCGTGGTCCAGGTCTTGCCGTAATCGCTTGTTTTCAGGATATGCGGTGTGAGGTCGTCGAGTTGGTGACGATCAACTGCGACGTACGCAGTCCCGGCGTCAAATGGCGATGCATCAATCTGGCTGATGCGGCTCCAATCCGGAAGATCTTTCGGCGTGACGTTGGTCCAGCTCTTGCCGCCGTCGCGAGTGATCTGAATCAGGCCGTCGTCGGTTCCGGCCCAGATCACCTCTTTGGTGACCGGAGATTCGGCGAGTGCGAAGATCGTGTCGTAGTACTCGGTACCACTATCATCGAGGTTGATAGGGCCGCCGGATGGCTGCTGCTTGCTCTTATCGTTGCGAGTGAGATCGGGACTGATTGGCTCCCAGTGCACACCGCCGTCGGTCGTCTTAAAAAGCTGTTCTCCTGCATGGTAGAGAATTTCGGGATCGTGCGCCGAGATCATCACCGGCGAGGTCCATTGGAAGCGGTGTTCGAGCGGCGCGGCGCCACCTGCATCGGAGAGATGGGTTTGGTTGGTGATGTTGCGAAGCTGACCGTTACGCTTGTCGAAGCGCGTGATCAAGCCTTCGTAGTCGGCCGCGTATACGACGTTCGGATCGGGCGGGTAAGGCGCGATGTATCCGGCTTCCCCACCGCCAACGGAGTACCAATCAGGCGTATCGATGAACCCATCGTCACTCCGGCTCGCGATGCCGACGGTGCTGTTGTCCTGTTGCGCGCCGTAGATGTAGTACGGCGTACGGGTGTCGGCGATGACGTGGTAGAACTGCGCGGTCGGCTGATTGTTCTGACGGCTCCAGGTTTTTCCTCCGTCGAGGGTCACGGTCACGCCGCCGTCGTTCGAAGCGATCATCCGATTTGTATTCCTGGGATCGATCCAGAGGCCGTGGTTGTCTCCGTGGGGGACTTTGATTTTGTTGAAGCTGCGACCGCCGTCGCTTGAGCGGTAGGCGTCGACATCCATTACATAAACTGTTTCGCGATCCTGCGGATCGGCGATGACGTGCATGTAGTACCACGAGCGCTGGATGAGACTGTGGCTGCCATTGACAAGCTGCCAGGTATCGCCGCCGTCGTCGGAGCGATAGAGGCCGCCTTCTGCAGCCTGAATCAGAGCGTAGACACGATCGGAGTTTGCTGCGACGGAAACACCGATTCGTCCATAGGGGCCTTTCGGCAGGCCACTTTCCTTGCCGGGCTTATCTTCAAGGCGTTTCCAAGTCGTGCCTCCGTCGCTTGAGCGATAGAGGCCGCTGCCTGGGCCGCCACTGGAAAGACTCCAAGGCGTGCGCCTCACTTCCCACAGTGCGGCAAAGAGGATGTTCGGATTGTGCGGATCGAAGGCGACGTCGATGCCACCGGTATTCTCATCTTTGTAAAGAACTTTCTCCCAAGTCTTGCCTCCGTCGAGCGTCCGGAAGATGCCGCGCTCGGCGTTGGGTCCGAAGGGATGGCCAAGGGCCGCGACGAAGACGATGTCGGGATTGTTGGGACTGACGATGACCTTGCCGATGGCACGGGAATCTTTCAGGCCGACGTTCTTCCAGTTCTTGCCGCCATCGAGCGTTTTGTAAACTCCATCGCCATGCGAGATATTTCCGCGCAGGCAAGCTTCGCCTGTACCTACGTAAACGACGTTCGGATTGGCCGCGGCGACTGCGAGGCTGCCGATCGCTGAAGTTCCTTCTTTGTCGAAGACCGAGGACCAAGTCAAGGCGCCATCAGTGGATTTCCAGACGCCGCCGCCGGTCGCTCCGAAGTAGTAAGTGGTCGGATCACCGGGAATGCCGGAGGCGGTTAACGAGCGACCCCCACGGAAAGGGCCGACGATGCGGTACTTCATTCCCTTGAAGGCGGGATCTTCGTTCTCTGACTTTTCGGATGGTTCCGTCTTTTCGCTTTCGGGGATCTGAGCAGCCGCAGTTGTTTTTTGCTTCTCCGCCTTGGTGCGCTGCGCGACGGCAGTGACCGAGGACATGATCAGAGCAATGAAGCAGAGCCATGCGATGACGAAACGGATCGGTGTTCCCATGTGTACTGTTCTCCCCTGAGATTTGCGCACAGCATGTTAATCCCTGAGGGGCTTCGCGGGAAAGGAGTAGAGATTGAAATGCGCGGTTGGTCTGACCGCGGGGCATTTCGTGAAAGGGTTAGTGGGGCATGTTACATGGCCCTATTTCTTCTGCTCAAGCAATTGGCGGGCTTCGGCAAGCTCTTTCATTTTCGCGTCGCTGACTTTGGGATATGAGAGATCGAGGCCTTCCAGTGTGTCGACGATCGCTGCTGCGACGGCGATTCGGGTGAACCATTTGTTATCGGCCGGAAGCACGTGCCAGGGCGCTTCGTCAGTGGCGGTATGACGAATCAAGTCTTCGTACGCGTTCATGTAGTCATCCCAAAAGGCCCGCTCGTGGATATCGGCGGCGGAAAATTTCCAATTTTTCTCAGCCTGGTCGAGGCGGGCGAGAAAACGCTTCTTCTGTTCTTTCTTCGACAGGTTCAGGAAGAATTTAAGGATCACAATTCCGTTGCGGGTTAGGTAGCGCTCGAATGAGCGAATGTCTTCGAAGCGCGCCTTCCAAAGATCCTTAGTAACGAGGGACGGCGGAATGTGCTGCGCTTTCAACAAGTCGGGATGGACGCGAACCACCAATACTTCCTCGTAATACGATCGATTGAAGATGCCAATCCGCCCACGCTCGGGAAGACACTTCGTCGTTCGCCACAAGTAATCGTGGTCGAGTTCTTCCGACGACGGAGCTTTGAAGGAATAGACCTGACAGCCCTGCGGATTTACGCCCGACATCACATGCTTGATGGCGCCATCTTTGCCGGCGGCATCCATTGCCTGGAAAATCAGCAGCAGAGCAAAGCTGTCCTGGGCGTAGAGCTTGTCCTGGAGTTCGGCGAGACGCGCGACGCCGTTTTCGAGAAGCTGCTTCGCTTCGTCCTTCGAGTCCACGCCACCGGTGTGAGCTGGATCGTAGTCCTTGAGACGAAAGTCTTTTCCGTCCTTCACTCGATACGGCTTTACCAGCTTGCTCGACGTGAGTTTCATGTCTTCCCCTTGCTCCGCAGTATTCAGCGTTGCGAGACAAGAAGTCTATATCAGGTAGGCGGAAGGCAAGGCTAGATGAGTCGATCTATCGGCGCGCGGAGTTAACGCGGCTTGAAGTGGTAGACGACGTCTTGCTTGGACGGGATCGGGACTCCGTCGCGCGTGGCCGGATGGAAGTGCCAGTTCTCGAGTGCGGCCAGGACTTTTTCGTCAATCGCAGGACCAAGACTCTGCACGACGGTTCGCGCCACGATACTTCCATTTTCGTCGATGGTGATCTCAACGACTACATTCCCTTCCGTCAATCCATGAAGATCGTCAGGTGAGACCAGAGGCTCGGATGTGGTGATCGGGAGGGCGGGACGAACTTCCGCACCAGAACTGGGACCCTGTGTTAGGGATCCGTAAGGCGAGCCCGCCGGCGGCGCGGGTGTAGCGGCGGAGGCGGTTTCCTGGTCTTCGGCCGATTGCGCGGGTAAGTTCTGCATCACTGGCTTTTGTGCGCGGCTCGACTTCTGCTTCCAAATCAAGGGCGACTTGCCGTGAGTCTCGGCCACTTTGCCAGCATCGGGCTCACGGGCGCGTGGATCCCAGTACAGCTGAGTGACGGTGGAACCATTGGCACCTTTCAAGACTGATGATGGGGCGACAAACACGGGAGTTCGTCCGCGAAGCAGTGCCACAAGAAGAATTGTGTGCACGATCAGCGATGCCGGCAGGGGCCAACGCACCCGGGGCGCCGCTTTCGGGACTGAAAACACTTCTTCCGCCTCACCCATAAGCAGTTAGACGTACTCCTTCACAAAAGGGTATAGGAAGTTAAAGCGGCGGGGAACGCCGATTTGAGGGGCTTTTGACGGAGCGAGACGACGGATGGAAACCGCGCATAGTTTAAGTTCCGACCGACTCTGAATGGCATTCAGCGCGGAAATCGTATTGCCTATCCGCTTGGTCAGTGGTCCTCGGCTAGTGGACACACAAGTCCATCTTCTTGCGTTGATGAGCCGGTCGTGTCGGAATCAGATGTACTAGCGAGTTCGATTTCGTACACCGTATTTGCTAACCTGCCTCCAGTAACCGTTCAGGTCTCCCGTCGGCCAAGTCGCTGGCGTGGTTCGAATGACTTGAATCACCCCACCCATCGAAAGGAATTTACAAATGCTGTTTATCGCGATTGCTTTTTTAGGACTATGGATCGCGGGCCTCGCGACGTCGTACACGATGGGAGGCTTTATTCATGTCCTTCTGGTGCTTTCCATCACGGTGATGTTCGGCCGTTTTATCCGATCGAACCGGCCAAGCCGGCTAGCCGAGATCCGCGCCATTGACGCGCAAGAACTGCAAGGCTCCACGAAGTAACCTTCCTGAGCACAGGTGAGGCGGAGACATCTTTCTGCCGCCTCACCTATACGATTGCTTCACTTCAAATAAGCCCTCACCAGACTGATCAGGTCTTCCGTCAATTCTTCCGGCGTGCCCGAACCGCGTTTGGGATGCGTGATGTGAAGACGAACATGGTCCTCCAGTATCTCGGCCATCAGGCTGTTCACGCCGCCGCGAATCGCCGCCAAGAGCATGAGAATGTCGGCACACTCATCCCCTTCGGTCACGGACCGTTCTACCGCGGAGATCTGACCTCCCAGCCGCCGAATTCGCGATAACAACTTCTGCTTCTCTTTTGAGATGGCGGCTGCCTCATGCTTCATGAAGACCTCAAATTGCCAGATCTTGCGTTGACGTATACCCTAGGGGGGTACTATATATGAAGGTTCGTTATCGAGGCAACTCGCCCGACAGAAGCGCCGCGCGACGACGCCAGTTTGGATCAAAGTTGTAACCGTCTGTTAATCCACTCCCGCTATGCTGGGCGGATTTGAAATCGAAACCGATGCCGATCGTGGGTGGAGAAAATTGCGAATCTGCGATGCACGGCGCGCGACAATTCTCCTTCGGGTCGGTGATTGTGGCGGCGACGATGTTGGCCGCGATACTCACCTTGCGCGTGCACGCGCAAGGTCCACAACCGGCTAGCAACGTCGTTCAGCAAAATGAAATGCAGGACGCTAATGACGCTTCACCGCAGGCTGCGGATGCGCTGGACTCCGCTCCGGACGATACCCCAGCGATGTTTCCGCGCTTCCGCAACACGCGGTTTTGGCTGTCGGGCCAGGCCAATTTCATATTTCAGACGCACCCTCCCTTCCACGCGGCTTATAGCGGCAAGAACAGTCTGGATCCGAACTACGAAAAAGCGACGTCGCGCGTGCTTACGCTCTACACCGGCGTGCGGTTCAACAACAGCACGGAACTTCTGATCGATATCGAAGAGGCGGGTGGCGCCGCTTTGAGTACAGGGCTGGGAATGGCTGGCCCGCCGAATCTCGATATCGTTCGCAATCCCCTGCTCAGTAAGGCACCGTATCTGGGGCGCGGAATCATCCATAAGGTTTTTGCGCTGAACAAAGACAAGGTCGAAAACCAACGCAGCTTTCTTTCGCTGTTTGATGAATTGCCGCGGCGCCGGCTGGAGATTCGCTTCGGCAAATTCAGCATGGTCGACTTCTTCGACCAGAATTCAGTCGGCTCCGACACCCACTTTCAGTTCGCCAACTGGACGGTCGACAACAACGGAGCCTACGACTACGCGGCAGATACGCGCGGGTACACGGTTGGGTTGACGGCGGAATTTCAAGATCGAAACTGGGGATTCCGATTCTCCGAAGCACTGATGCCGAAGGTCGCAAATGGAATCGATCTGGTGTGGCGGCCATGGGAAGTGCACGCGGAGAACTTTGAATATGAGTTGCGACGCGGGCTGATTCCGAAAAAGGATGGTGTGATCCGCGTGCTCGCCTTCACGAACTACGCGAATATGGGCGTCTATCGCGAAGCGGTGGCAGAGTTCCGCGCCGGGCTGGTACCGGTACCTGATATCACTCATCATCCGTGGCACATTACCCGGAAATATGGGTTCGGTCTGAACATCGAACAGAACCTTGCGCCTAACGTAACGGCATTTGCGCGATTCGGATGGAACAACGGGAAAACCGAGTCGTTCGCGTACACCGAGCTGGATCAAACCTTCGCGGGCGGCATCGGGGTGAAGGGTGCCGCATGGCGCAGGAGGTTCGATCGCGCCGGGGTGGCGCTGGTTACCAACGCGATCTGCAAGGACCACCAGGAGTACCTGGCGAATGGCGGCCTAGGATTTCTTTTGGGGGATGGCGCACTGCGCTACGGGCGCGAAAACATTGTTGAAACGTACTATACGGCGCACGTGTGGAGGGGCATTTATGTAGCGCCTGGACTGCAGCACATTGTGAATCCGGGCTACAACCAAGATCGGGGGCCGGTGTTGATTCCGTCATTCCGAGTGCATCTGGAATTTTGAGGCGCTGCTAAACAAAATGCACCTGCAGTCTCGAGGCCCGGTGCGTGCATTTTTGAGATGATTGCGACAGAATCACACTTCCTTGGAGGTACATAAACGTCCCTGAGCCACTCCCAAAAGCAGTACAGTTTCGTAAGCGCCATCGGGACGTTTGGAACGCATTTAATGAGCTCGGCGAATCCTGCCATCAAGCCGGTCCATTGGATGAGAAGACCCGCAGAGTTGTGAAACTGGCACTCTCGATTGGCGCCGGCCTTGAAGGTGCGACTCATTCGGCAGTTCGGAATGCTCGCAAAAGCG
>Ga0126381_100002201_pt1 | contig 21108 bp, 23 predicted proteins | sample PanSoiMetPlot_28_FD_96465 | JGI IMG/M metagenome (GOLD analysis project Ga0126381, IMG submission 96465) | Tropical forest soil microbial communities from Panama - MetaG Plot_28 | ecosystem: Environmental > Terrestrial > Soil > Tropical forest > Bulk soil | place: Panama | collected 2016-02-17
AGCGTAACAGTGGTTCGAGACGCCCGAGATCGCATGGCTTCGAGTATAGCGCATCGGCCGCTCCGAACTAATCGTTCTCGCATAACAAGACGTTTTGCAGACGCACAGGATCATGACTTCCGTGGACTTAAACAGCGCAGCCGCTTACTCGCCAGGCTTCAGCCGTAATTCCCTAGCGCCATCCGCAGAAATGATCGAAGTAATGCGAATGCTTTCAATCAACTGATTTCGTCCACTGATTTCCCGGAAGTACGATTCAACCAGTGCAACAGCGTGGTCCATAATTCACCTGCCTCCCGGCGATACCGCGGTCGTTCGGATCGGGACGCTGTCGCCAGTGGCGCCTCCGTTAAATGCAATAAAGGAAAGGGCAGACGGATGCCGCCCTTGGTTCTCACGCGATCAGTGTACTGCCCGAACAATGTCCCGGAATTATCTGCGAGCCGCATGGCAGCCAAAACTGCGGGGACATAGTCCAGCGTTTCCTTAGGCAGTTGCCTCGCATTGCTCAGCAACCAGTAATCGGCGGTTCTACCGCGTTCCACAGCTTTCTGGACGATCCTCACCCAGCTAGGGCTAACAGCCAATCGCCAAATTGAGTGTGGAGATCTCGTAAGTAACGCGCAGCAGCCCGCGTAGCCTTTTCCGGATCGGCTCGATCGTCGCGAGTAGTATCGACGCGAAGGCCGTATCGCCGCGCTGTCGAAGGCATCACTTGCCAAAGGCCAAAAGCCCCTTTGGGAGAAAGAGCAGCGGGATTGAAGTTGCTTTCCACTTGTGCTACGGCGAGAAACTCAGCAGGCACGCCTAGTTCGCTGAAGATGCTTCTGGCATCGACCCCCGTCGACTGGAAACGCGGTTCAAAGGATCTTGTGGCCGTAGCTGGAAAATTGCGGCTCGAGCTTCTTGTGCTGGCTCCTTCGAACTTCTGGCTCGGCGCTGTGCCCGGAAGAATGATGCTCACCGGTTGAGCCTGCGCCCGAATTAGATTTATCTGCGCGTCTGCGGCAACGCTCAAATTTCGTTGCACGTCACCAAACGAGTCAGAGGCCGTCTCAGATGCTTCCTGTCCCCGCGCAGGGACGGCGACGGTGAGCCAGGAAAAGAGAAACAGAACCGGGCTTGGGGCATCCTGAGGATGCGCCTTCCCGCCGAAAATGATCTGCAACGGCCGTGCTCCTTTGCCATCCGCTCAACCGGTCCGCATTTGCGAACAGGAGTTCCGGCCGCTTGTATGTCGCCGGGCGTCTGGCAAAAGCCCATCGGTCAGTGATGAGCGTGCATTCCAAAACCGTGGCCTGAGAGGTGCAGAACGACGACCACCAATGCCAACGCGCCGATGATGGCGAAGAAAACCTTAACCCCAAAATGCGTTCTGTACTTAGGTTGCCCTTTTACTCCACGGCTCTCCTGTTGTTTGCGCCGTCCGTAGGCAGTCAGTCCCCATGGTTTGTAGACGCCCAGAGCCGTGATGCCGAGCAAGAGCACGATCGCGAGGGCAGGTGTGCGCACAAGTTCGATCTTCAGAGGGGTGAAATCCGCGGTGAACAATTGTGTCGCCGTAGCCTCCGAAGCGCGCTCTGCAGCTTGCGCTACGGCCCTGAATTGGTGCATCAGCAAAAGAAAAGTTCCCAAAATGGTTAGCCCGAATTTAGTTGCGATCCAGTAGTACCGAAACAAGCCCCAAGGGGTGGCGAGCGCTTGAAGGAGTCCGGTTGCCAGGGCAGCGAAACACATGGGAACAATGACAAATCGGCCGATGAGATCCATCGACAGATAAGCACTGCGGACCATGTCAGCACTATGGCTGGTCAGACCCGCGATGCTCAGAGCAAGGAACGCAGAAACCGCGCCGAGCCAGCCTATCGAGAGGGCGACGTGGGCGTGATGGTTAGTTTGCGGAGGGCAGGCGTCATGGTGATTCTCAGTCCCGGTTCGTCTGCGCGTGCGAACGGGCTGTTTGGCCCGTCGCGGCAGGATGGCTCACGCCCGGGATACTCTCCGCGCGCAGCAGAGCGGCATGTCGATAGATAAGTTCTGTAGTGCCGGTCAGAAATTCCGCAATAGCAGTCAGTTGGTGCACATCGAAATTCTCCAGCAACTCGGCTACGTCTTGTCGTAGTGGACCGAGCTGTAGTTCATCAAAACCCTGCACAGGAAGGTGCTAGTGTGCGTTGCTCTAAATCCTCGAACTTCCGGGGAGGCTTTTGGAGCAGGCGGGCAAAATCGAAGGTGCTCCCAACCGGACAAACGGGATGGAAATCCTCGAATACGGTTACACATAGTGAAGCTGACCGTAAAGGAGGACCACTCGTCTACGCTGCCACTGCGTAGCGATGATGCAGGCCACCGAGTCGAGGAAACGATCGAATCGTACTTCCGCTTGGTGGAGGGCTAGCAATCGGCCGGCCTGCTGGCGTATCCTTCGCGAGTCCCAGATGCGTGCGATCCTCATGGTAATAGCGTAGATATTCAGCCATAAGTCGTTTCAGGTGTCGCTCGTTGAGGACGATCACGTGATCGAGCAAGTCTCTTCGGCAGCTTCCCACCCACCGCTCCGCGACGCCGTTCTGCCACGGGCTGCGATACGCTGTACGCACTGGCTGGCTTCCCAGCTCCCTGACCGCCGACACCACATCCGTGCCAAACTTAGAGTCGTGATCAAAGAACAAGAATCTGTGCATCGATGCGTAGGGCCACGCTTCTCGCATCTGCTGCACGATCCAGGGGGTAGCGGGGTTGCGCGTCACATTGAAATGCAGGATCTTGCGCCGCTCATGGCTGATAACAAAGAAGCAGTACAGGACACCAAAGGTGATCGTGGGTACCGTGAGGAAGTCCATCGCCGCAATGGCGTCGCGATGATTTCGTAAAAACGTCAGCCAGCGCTTGCCCACATCTGGGCTTCTCGGGGCTCGTCGAAAGCCAGCGTGAGACCGTTGGCTGCGATAAATGGAAGCCCAGCTTCAGCAACTCGCCGTGAATGCGCGGTGCTCCCCACGTGGGGTTCGCCGCAGCCATACGAAAAATCAGCGCCCGAATCTCCTGGCTCAACGGCTTTCGGCCACCGAGCCGCCTCGCCCTGGAGAGCCACTTCCAATAGAGGCGAAAGCCAGCGCGATGCCACTCCACCACGGTTCGCGGCATGACCAGAAGAAGAGGTATTTTTCATCCCGACCAAAGCTGTCGCAGAAGAACCCAGAACAGCTTGTGCCTCACAGGTAATCGAGGGCGGCAACGTTGGGCGTGCAGGGCTAAGAGTTGTTGACGAAGTGCGAGATTCTCTAGGATGAGGTCCTTACGCGAAGCCAAGGCACTGACAATCCAGCCGATGAGGTGCCGGAGCGACCTGAACATGGCCGAAATCTTATCGAAACGCGCGCAACAAAACAGCTTCCAAGTCGTTCATTTTACGAGTGCACGACGTTTTGATGACGGACAGGCCACAGCAGTCAATAGTCCGATTCGCTGTGGCTCCTGTTTGTGCTTCTTGCGTGCACCGAAGCATTTCCCTGTACGTGACATTGGTACGCGCCAGGTAAGAACGATGCGTGACGTCGCCGACTGGTGCGCGAAACAACCCGACGTCACGCTAATCCTTGAGGGTAAGGTCATCAAGCAAGATCTCCGCAGCGGATATTCTTAGATCCTGTCAAGCAGAAAATGGCGTTCCTGCCGAAAAATAAGCTGAGAATGTGCACCAGTCTGCTACTCTTGTGCTCTATCTTGTGCGGGAAAGTAGTGAGATCAGGAAGAAAGAACGCTCACAGGGCAGGTTAGGAACCGGGAGCCTTGCGCTTTCTCTTATTCTCTTCCAGATGCCCGCGCAGGCGGCACACGACATCATCTTCGTGTCCGTCTTCCAATTCTTTCTGAACTTCTTCGAGTGCGAAGTGGACAACGTCGTGGTGATGCAACTCGAGGGGGGTTACGGAATCACTGAACCGCAGCCACAGCCGATGCAGTAAGTTAATTTCGTTGGCCGTAAGGTTCGGGGAGTGGGGACCGAGCACCTTGTAGAGCTTGTCCCCGTTGGGCATGTGAATTTCCAGGTTGAATTGCGGCTTCGGATCGCCGAGCTTTTCCCAAGCTTCGCCGATCAGCCGCGCCTGCTCTTCCGTGCTTTCTCTTGACGAGCGGCCGAGAACAATCGTACTGGATTGCAACGACGTAGCAGCACGAAGAATACCGTCGGAGAGGTCGTTGGCGGCGACAATTGCCAGACGAATAGATTTGCCGCGCTTCTCCGCCATGGCGAGGGCCTGGGAGAAAAGCTGCTGTTCGATGCCGCCAAACAGCTGCTCAGCTTCGAGCTCGTATTCCCCGGAAGCGGCACGGCGCAGCAAGCGCACGTGCAACACAACGACATCGCGGCGACCGGGTTTGATACGATCGAGGACATTGGCGAGGTGATAGCGCGCATGAATGTTGCTGACTGGTACGAGAATATTGCCGGGACGTGCGCCAACGGCTTCAGGTGTTAGTTCGCTCTCCTGTTCCAAGTTGAATTGGTCGAGCCCCGCCTGAGTCGTTCCCTGCTTTCCTGTCAATCTCTCGGAAACTGCGAAAACTCCGAATAGCATGGCGGTAAAACCGAAGCCCCACACTGTGGCGTCTTCCTTGGTAAAAAGATTGATGATAGAGAGAGCAAAGAGGGTGAGTGTGATGAGGCCCAAACCGATGGGGATCTCGGAGTTGCCCACTTTCACATTCAAAGGAACTCGAAACTCGCGCTCTCCCGGTTGTTTGTAACGAAGAACCAGCACCGCGAGAGCCTTCATGGCGAAACTCCACATCACGCCGAATGCGTAAGCGTTGCCGAGCAAGATGATATTGCCCCGGCTCAGGATGATGGTGATGACCTGAAGGCCCACGACTAGGTTCAGAATGCGGTGAGAAGTTCCAAAACGGCGATGCGGCTGACGGAACCATTGGGGGAGAATACCGTCCTCGGATACGCGGTTGAGCACGCCGTTCGACCCGACGATGGCGGTGTTGACGGCCCCCGCGAGCACCAAAACGCCTACAAATACGACAAAAGCCTGGAAGGCCAGCCGTAAATGGTAAGGCCCGACAAAATTCATGGCCAGACCACTGATCAGGTTGCCGAAGTACTGTGGTCGAATCACGTCTGGGATGATCATGAACGCAAAGAAGGAAACGCCTGCCGTGAAAATCAAGCTGTAGACAAAAATGATGAAGCCAGCCTTCTCCAGATTACGCAGCTTGGGGTGTTCGATTTCGCGGTAGACTTGTGCCAGAGTTTCCTCGCCGCTCATAGCCAGGACGGAGTGCCCCAGACCAATGAGAATGCCAATAAGCCCAATGGTGTATGGCAAGCGCGTGTGGCGCAACCAGCCGAGCGAATCGTCGGTGAAAGTCAGATTTCGCGGCGCAATCCAGGGCGGCCAATGCGCACCCCTCGTCCAAATGGTGAAGAGAGACCAAGCGGTCATCATGACCACCATAACGGTAGTCACATACATGATCTTCAAAGCTTTCCCGCTCGATTCCGGAATGCCTTTGATGTTTTCCCACCAAAAATAGAAGGTCACCAGGAGCGCGAATACGGCAGAAGTAAGATCCATCGGAAGAGTGACGTTCCAGTGGACGGACTGGAAGAGGTCGTTCAAGAATCCCGTCAGATATTGACCAGCGGAGACACCGCTGATTGGGCCGGTGAGAATGTAATCGAACATTAAAGCGGAGACGCTAAATTTGGCCAGCGTTCCACCCATCGCTTCCTTAACCACGCGGTAAACGCCCCCGCGCACAAACATGCTGCAGCTTTCGATGTACAAGGATCGAACAGCGTATGAAAAGAGCATGATGGCGAGGATGAACCAGGGCGCGGACCTGCCAATTGCCTGCTCCGCGATGGCCCCGGCGTAGAACGCGGACGAGCCCAGGTCATTGAGGACAATGGCGGCGGCGCGCCAGAAGGAGATGAAACTTAGCAGCGCGGTGGTAGCCACCAGAACGCGAGGAATTCCGTTGCCCCGGCTGCCTCCAGCAGCAGGGCTGTTAGAGATGCTGCTCATGTAAGGGTTTCGTTACCTTGCAGACTAAAATCCTCGCATTTCTCGCGCGCGAAGTCCACTTAAACAGGTTGACCTCAAATTTCAGCGGCACGCTATTGAGGTACGAGGGCGACAAAAAGCGAAGCAACCCGTCAAGGAGCGCCGTTCATTGCCCAGGATGATAGTAAAGTTGATGCCTTTCGCCAGAAACGAATTCGCAGAATTGGCAGCCTCATCCTGGAACTGCAAACTGGACAAGGAAACCAATCAGGCTTGAACGGCGGCATCAATGAGGGTACATCGGGCGCATTGTCCGGGACGCTTGCTAGAAGGTCTTCGTGAACGGCTGGTTCGAATCGCACCTGTACCACAGCATTGCGGTATTTCCTCAGCCAAAGAAATTTGGCCAAAACTCGCTGAAGTTGGCGATGTTTTTTTCGATGAGGTCCTTGTGAACCGGTAGAAATTAGGAAAGTCTTCCGGTTCTTCCGGCTCCCCCTCAGTTCTGTATAGCTGCGATACACTCTATAAATGGGAAAGGCTGTGTCCACCCAGGTTTTTCGATTCATGGCCGCTCTTGCTATTGTGCTGGGCATCACTCTCTTCTATCGAAAAGCTCTACCGCAAGTGAATCAGACGACAGTCGGGTTTTCGTTTCTCCTCGCGATTCTGGCAGTTTCCACTTTGTGGGGCATGGCTGTATCCGCAGTCATGTCGGTGGCCGCGATGTTGGCTTACAACTTTTTCTTCCTGCCCCCAATCGGGACCTTCACGATTGCCGATCGTCAAAACTGGGTAGCGCTTTTTGCGTTTCTGGTGACTGCAATTGTCGGCAGCCAACTTTCCGTTCGCATTCGCAAAGAAGCGGATGCCGCCAATCAACGTAGAAGAGAGATTGAGAAGCTGTATGTGTTTTCCCAGAAATTGCTGGGCGAGGGGAACGTCATCCGATTGCTGAATGCCATTCCTAGATACCTTGTGGAGGCATTCGAGGGAAATAGTGCGCGGCTTTTTCTCACTGACAAAAACGAGTTCTATGATTCTGGCTTGCGTATCGAGCCGCTCGAAGGGGAAAAGATGAAAGCAGCCTTCGATCGAGACGAGCCGATAGAAGAAGCCGAAGGACAATTGCACTTGGGACCGATCCGTTTGGGTGTGCGTCCGATTGGAAGCTTCGGAATTTCTGGTGCGCCGCTGTCGCGGCAAACTCTGGAAGCTACGGGGGCACTCATCGGAATCTCCATTGAGCGAGCGCGGGCCGTTGAGGAGCTAAGTAAGACCGAGGCGGACCGGCAGAGTGAACGTCTTAAAGCGGCTCTTTTGGATGCTATCGCACATGATTTTCGCACTCCTCTGACATCAATCAAAGCCTCGGTGACGTGTCTGCTTTCGAAACGAAACGAGAGCTCTGCGCAGCTAGATGAACTTCTAACGGTCATCGACGAGGAGAGCGATCGACTGAACCATCTTGTAGAGGAAGCAGCTGAAATGGCTCGTCTTGAAGCGGGCGAAATCGAGCTGCAGTTGAGGCGCGTGGTGATCCCAGAACTGGTTGAAGCCGCACTTAAACGCTGCCGTAATGCTCTGGGTTCGCGCGAGGTTGACGTAAGGATTCCCTCGGGTTTGCCGGCCGTTCGAGCAGATCTGAACCGCGCCATGCAAGTGCTCGTGCAGCTGCTGGACAATGCTAACTTGTATTCGCCCAAGGATCGCCCCATCGTTATCACTGCTGAAGGGAATGGTGACTCCGTACGAACCAGCGTGATCGACCAAGGGCCCGGTATTGAAAACTCCGAGCAGAAGATGATTTTCGAGAAATTCTATCGCGGACGGGCGCAGCAATATCTGGCGCGGGGAACAGGGATGGGCCTGGCTATCGCAAGAGCGATCGTGGAGGCGCACGGCGGTTCGATCTGCGTTGCGAGTGAGCTTGGGCACGGCTCCCTTTTTTCCTTCACGTTGCCCGTGGATGGCGCCGCAAGTTAGAGGCGATGACTTCAGCACGAATTCTCGTTGTAGACGATGCACCACAGGTCCGCCGCACACTGCGGGCTACTCTCACTGTCGAAGGCTACACGGTTTCTGAAGCGCGCGACGGCGCACAGGCGCTCGAACTCTTTAGCTCACAGCCCTTCGACATTATTCTTCTCGACGTAAACATGCCGGGAATTGATGGCTTACAGGCATGTCGCGAAATTCGGGAAAAGTCGGAGGTGCCGATTATCATGCTGACGGTTCGCGATGCGGAGCGCGATAAAGTGCGCGCGTTGGATGCCGGAGCGGATGACTATGTTGTGAAACCTTTCGGCATGGAGGAGCTGTTGGCGCGCATTCGGGCCGCGCTTCGACGGACGTCTTTGCACGATGAACTTCCAGGGTTCGTCTCCAAAGATTTGAGCATTGATTTTGAAGCTCGCCGCGTGACCGCTCGGGGCGAAGAGGTGCACCTGACTCCCAAGGAATTCGACTTGCTCCGCCAACTAGTCGCAAATCAGGGGAAGCCCCTCACCCATCGCCGGCTGCTTCAAGCGGCCTGGGGGCCGGACCACGGTGAGGAAACGGATTATCTTCGCGTCGCGATAAACCAGCTGCGTAAGAAAATTGAGCCTGATCCTGCGCATCCTCGCTTTATTCTTACCGAACCGTGGATTGGCTATCGTTTCGAGCCGAACGAGAAAGCTTCACCACAGAAGTCTTCACCGCGGTCGTGACGTCGCCGAGCTTCGTCCGTGCATGCGACAGGACTTTCCTACGCTTCGTGCGTAGCGCAGAAATGTTAAGGCGTGTCCTCCAGCCTTTGCTCTCATCCACCCGGACTTGCTTAAGAAGGCGCTGGGCTTTGGGAGGCACAACTCGATTCGTGGGAGGCATTGGAGGTGGGACAGAGAATTACAAAATTGAAAGGAAGCTGCATCCATAGTACGAGCGTGGCATTTTCTACCTTCTGAATGCGGCATCATCTAGTTTCGCCGTGAATCTTACATCCTTTAGTCTTACCGCTGTCACGGTGATTTCGCTGGTACCGGAAATGGCATGAGCCTTCACACTGACGCGTCGGCCTTCGCTAGGCTTCAAGCTGTCCGCGTTCGTGACATTCCAGATTCTGTTGTCTCTGTCACTGATGAGCGTCTTTCCTTCCGCGCCCACCGTCCCAGAAATGCTGATTGCTTTCTTCGATTGTTTTTCAACACGAGTGCCGCTCAATTTGGGCCGATTGTCGCTCTGAGCAGCGCAGGTGGATAAAGTCGTTAAGACCAGAAGAGCCGCGAAAGGGATAAGAGCCATTTTCTTCATCATCCCCTCCATTTACAGCAGTTCAATGGCAACGTGATCGCAAAGCGTGCCGGAGAACCACCCTCGATGGAGGTATGCTGGACCGTCTCTAACACGATGACAAACGCAAATTTTTGATTGTTTGTATCTGGTTTTCTAGGTGTCAGTTCCCTGTCCCGAATCAGCCTTCTGTTCGATAGACCCTCCCTTTTCAGAACTAAGGCGCACTTATAAATTCCTTATGAACCGCTCAGGACTTCTTGAGGGCTATTTCGGTAATGTCGGGGTCGTTGGGGGAGTTTTTCCTGGGCTGAGGTTTCATCCGGATTCGTGCCATGGCAATGATTATCTTCACGGCGCTTTCTCTGATGGGGTGCGGATTCATGGTGTACGTCCTGGTTCAGTGGACGCGAGATACGCAACCCAAAGTCGCGAGCAGGCACGAGGATAGTCGGGCACAAGATCGCAAGCAGCCATACATCGTGGCCTCGCACAAAACCAGCGAGACCGCTGGGAGCGATAGAGTTGGGACAGAAGGCCAGTTGGTCGACAGGGAGCAAGGGCAAGGACTCCTGAACTCAAGCTTGCACGATTCAGAGAGAATTGCTCACCGGCGAATCGCAAGGTTCCTGATCCCGCGAAAAAGGACATAGGAAAAAGAATGCGTTTAATCACTTCGAATGTGACATTTGTGCGGATGTGGGTGATGGTTGTTCTCTGTTGCAATCTTGCGCCTAGCTCGCTGCTTGCGGACAAAGAATCCCAAACGGGTTCTTCCAACGAACAGCCGAAGAAGTTGGAAGCTCCTAAGCCCGGTCTGACTGAGCGAGAGCAGTGGCTTCTCGAAAAGGTCGAACAACTCGAAAAGCGCGTTGCCGAACTCGAGAGTAAGAGTCTACGGCCTAGAGAGATACGTCCTTCAGATAGTCCTGCTGATCCAGGCGGGACTATGACTAATGCAACAGCTGATTCCGCTGAAGGTACACCCAGCCTAACCGCCGGAAGTGAGGCGATTGGTCTAGTAGCGCGGCAAGCTGCGGAGAAAGGCAAATCTGGAGCCGGGGCCGCTGAGAAGTCCGCGCCCTTTGCATTCGCCGATTTCACCTGGTTAAACGGAAACGCGCGTACGAAGGACGTACCGCTGGATACAAAGTTTTTCACGCCGGAGATTCGAGCGGACGTGGACTACGTGTACAGCTTCAATCACCCAAAAGACGACACCATTGGTGGATCGAGCGAGGTTTTCCGCCACGGGGAAGTCCAGGTGACCCAGCTTGGTGTAGGCGGCGATTTTCATTATGACAATGTACGCGCGCGGCTGATGACACAGTTCGGGATGTATTCGCAGACCACGCCTCGGAACGATGCGAGCCCAGCACGCGGGCAATGGCAGTTGGACAATGCGTATCGCTACGTTTCCGAAGCTTACGGCGGATATCACTTCAATGCGTTGCATGGAATCAATGTGGACGCGGGAATTTTCATGTCCTATATCGGCCTGTTCAGTTACTACAATTTTGACAATTGGGCTTATCAGCCTTCTTACGTTTCTTCCAACACGCCGTGGTTTTTCAATGGCGTGCGCGTGCAAATCTTTCCTACAGAGCACTTTAAGATTGAGCCTTGGTTCGTGAACGGATGGCAGTCTTATGGACGCTTCAATAATCGGCCAGGCTTTGGACTTCAGATTCTGTGGCGACCGACTGGTTGGCTATCCGTATTGGGCAACCAATATGCCTTGGGTGAAGAAGCTTTGGGTGTTCCGGGGCGCGTGCGTTATCACAGCGATGACAGCATCGAGATTAAGTACCTGGATAACCAGGAAAATTTCTTGAGTAAAGCGGCTTTCTCCCTTACGGGCGATATCGGATGTGAGCACGGCGGTGGCGTGAGTTGCTACGGCAATTCGCCAAAGGGCCCGAAGCAGAGTTTTCTGGGTTTCATGTTGTACAACCGATTTTGGTTTGACCGCGACCGCTACGGACTGACACTCGGAGGCGGCAAGATCAACAATCCGGGGCGCTATCTCGTTTTGCTTCCCCCGATTAACGGGGCGACGGCTGCATCAGGTACTCCGTATTTCACGGAAAATCCAGGCGACCCCTTTAAAGCCTGGGATGCCTCCGCTACGTTCGACTACATGCCGAAACAATACATTACCTTCCGTTGGGAATTTGATCACAGGGCGGCGAATGTTCCGTATTTTTCCGGCCCGGGCGGAATTACACCGACATCGTGCCCCACCGCGCCTCTTGTCGAAAATATCTGCGGATCACCTGGAGCATTTGTGCCGGGGTTCACGCCGGATTTAAAGAAGATCGAGAATCGCCTCGACCTGGCGATTCTAGTGAAGTTCTAGCTAAGAGGTTTTTGCCCAGCGCAATCTCGACAGCGGCAATGCCGAGGACGGGAGGGAGTTAACGAACCCAGGTCAGAAGGGAGGCAATTCTCGGTCCACTACGCAATGTGAGACGGAATCGGCTGGCGAATGTGCTTCGGATTCGGACGTGGGCCGCCCTGGTGGCGGCCTGCCCGTGGTCGGTGTGTCTCTGCGCCCAATCCGTATCGCCAACTCAGCCGGTTCAAGCTGAGATTCCGGAAACTATGCAGGAAGGCAGCAAACACGAAGCAAAAGCTTTGGAGCTGAAGGGGAGAGTCATGCCGTTGCAGTCGAGCTCTCTCACATGCCGGGAAGGCGCAGAAGACTCAACTCAAAACAATCCCGCGCAGGCCCCTGAGGAACGGCTGGCGAATCCGTCCGATCCAGTGTGGTTTTATGGAGGGTTCTTCGATTCTGCTTACTTACTGGACTTCAATCATCCGGCGAACGACCTCTTTAGAAGCCGCGGCACCGCGTACAAGGTCGACTACCCGTTGATCAACATGGCTGCCGCTTATCTTCGCAAGACACCTTCGGAGTCCTCGCGGTGGGGCATGGAGTTAACGACACAAGCGGGTCAGGACACAAGGGTATTTGGCTTTTCCGCCACCGCGCCGAATCTGCGGGGCTTTGAGGGCCTGCGCCATTTGGGGCCGACGGATGTTTCCTATTTGGCGCCCATTGGCAAGCGACTGACCATCCAAGGCGGAGTATTCTCCAGCCTCATCGGTTACGACTCGCTATACGCGAAAGACAATTTCAATTACACGCGTCCGTGGGGAGCGGATCTCACGCCGTACTTGATGCTCGGTGTTAACGCTAGCTATCCCTTCACAAGCAAGGTGACTGGAACATTGTTCGTAGTCAACGGCTACTGGCACCTTGCGGATGCAAATCATGTGCCGAGCTGGGGCGGCCAGGTCGCCTACAAAGCGACAAATCGCACAACACTAAAGGAAACGGTTTTGGTGGGCCCGCATCAATCGGACACTGACTTGGAGTTTTGGGGCTTTCTCTGGGACAGCATTTTAGAGTGGAAAACAGACCGGGTTACGACAGCATTTGAATACCACGTCGGCTCGGAAAAGGTCGCCGCGCCGGACAATCCACGCGCACTTTGGATGTTTGCTCAACTTCCAGCGCACTGGGCGTTCACTAAACATTGGAGCGCGACCGTGCGGCCGGAAGTCTACTGGGATCGCGACGGCCGCTTGACAGGATTCCGGCAAACCGTGAAGGCCAACACCACGACCTTGGAGTATCGCGTTCCGTACCACGACTTTGCAGCGATTTTTCGACTAGAGCACCGGATCGACGATTCACGCGGGCCTCAAGGCGGATTTTTCCGAGGAGGAGAAATCGCTCCAGACGTGGTTGGTCTTACGCCGACGCAGAATCTTTTGATTTTTGGCGTGATTCTGACTTTCGACGCCCATCTTTAGTATGAGGACGGAGGAACAATCATGCTGGACATTATTTTTCTCGCAGCAACAGCGTTGTTCTTCGCTGTTGGAATTCTCTACGTTCGTGGTTGCGAGCGCCTGAAATCGAGGTGATGCAATGACTTTGGCCAATGCGGGACTGCTCATCATCTGTGTCCTTCTGTGTGGGTACCTGCTCTATGCGTTGCTGAAGGCGGAGGACTTCTGAACCATGACAGCGAACGGTTGGTTTCAAATCGGACTGTATTTGTTTGTGATTCTCCTGGTCACGAAGCCACTAGGTGTTTTCATGACGCGAGTCTTCAACCGGGAGAAGACGTTTCTCGACCCTATTCTGCGACCCATCGAGAGAGTCGTATACCGACTGACCGGTGTGGACGAGCAGCGGGAGATGCGCTGGACCGAGTACACGATTTGTATGCTCTTGTTCAGCGGCGTCTCGATGACCCTTCTTTATCTGATCGAACGGACGCAACGATGGCTGCCGCTCAATCCACAAAAATTCGGGAACGTCGATCCGGCACTGGCATTCGGGACCGCAGCCTCATTTACCACAAATACGAACTGGCAAGTGTACTCGGGCGAGTCCACCATGAGCTACCTCACACAGATGGCCGGGCTTGCTTATCACAATTTTGTCTCGGCAGCAGTAGGCATTGTTTTGGCAGTCGTCGTCATTCGCGGCATCGCGCGGAAAGAAACGGACAAACTTGGCAATTTCTGGGTGGATACGACACGGTGCTTGCTTTGGGTTTTGCTGCCTTTCTGTATTGTGGGATCGCTAGTTCTCGTTTCGCAAGGCGTAGTGCAAAACCTGAAGCCGTACACAACCGTAGATTTGATCCAACCCTACACCGCGCAGGTCACCGGCCCGGACGGCAAGACCACCACGCAAACGGTAACGCAGCAAGTGATCGCGCAGGGTCCGATAGCCTCGCAGGAAGTCATCAAGGAATTCGGCACGAACGGCGGCGGATTCTTCAGCGCCAACAGCGCTCACCCCTTCGAGAACCCGACGCCTTTCTCAAACTTCTTCGAGATGGTTTTGATCTTTGCGATTCCTTCGAGTCTGACATACACGCTGGGGCGCATGACCGGATCGCAGCGTCACGGCTGGGCGGTTTGGGCGGCCATGGCGTTCCTGTTCTTTGCAGGCGTGGCGACCGCATATTGGGCTGAGGCGAAGGGCAATCCGCTTCTTGTCGGCACGGACCAACGAGCGAGCACGTTGCAATCCGGTGGAAACATGGAAGGTAAGGAGGTCCGGTTCGGGATCGCCAACACCGCACTCTTTGCGACGGTAACGACGGATGCGAGTTGTGGCGCCGTGAATGGTATGCACGATTCGTTCACACCGCTCGGCGGGATGGTGCCGCTCATCAACATCATGCTAGGCGAGGTGGTGTTTGGCGGAGTTGGCGCGGGGTTGTATGGCATTTTCGTCTTCGTCGTTCTGGCCGTGTTCATCGCAGGCCTCATGGTTGGTCGAACACCGGAGTATCTCGGGAAGAAGATCGAAGCCTACGACGTCAAGATGGCTATGCTGGCGGTGCTAATTCTGACCTTTACGATCCTGGTGCTTTCAGCGATTGCGGTGGTCAAGCCCTTTGGTACGGCGGGCATTTCGAATCCTGGCCCGCACGGGCTATCGCAGATCCTTTACGCTTACGTTTCTTCGACCGGGAACAACGGCTCGGCGTTCGCCGGTCTAAATGGAAACACCTTGTGGTACAACTCGACCACGGCAGCGGCGCAGCTCCTCGGACGGTTCTTCATGATCATTCCGATCATGGCAATCGCAGGCAGTCTCGCCAGAAAGAAAACGGTTCCCGAATCCGCAGGCACGTTCCCGGTCACTGGCGCTCTCTTCAGTGGTTTGCTGGTCTCAACGATTGTGATCGTCGGCGCACTCACCTTTTTCCCGGCTCTGAGTCTCGGGCCGATTCTTGAACACCTGCTCATGAACGCAGGAAAGGTCTTCTGAGGTGTCTATGGACCCGGTTGCTCAAGTCCGAAAACAGTCGCTCGCGGACACACCCATATTGGCGCGCGCCGTTCTTGATTCTTTTCGCAAACTCGATCCGCGGATGATGGTCAAGAACCCTGTGATGTTTGTCGTAGAAGTTGGAGCCGTACTAACGAGCATACAGCTTGTATGGAACGCGTCGCACCACGCGGGGCAATTCGGTTTCGGCATGCAAATCACGCTCTGGCTATGGTTCACCGTGGTGTTCGCCAATTTCGCGGAGGCGATGGCCGAGGGTCGTGGGAAGGCCCAAGCGGACACGCTGCGCAAAGCCCGTGCCGAAACGCAAGCTCTTCGGCTCCGCAGTGATGGTTCGACGGAAGCAGTGCCTAGCTCGAAACTGCGCGCTGGCGACATCGTTTTCGTCGCCGCAGGGGAATTCATTCCCGGCGACGGTGAAGTGATCGATGGCGTTGCTTCCGTGGACGAATCCGCAATTACAGGAGAATCCGCCCCGGTCATTCGCGAATCTGGAGGTGATCGTTCCGCGGTCACGGGCGGAACACGCGTTCTGTCGGATGAGATCAAAGTTCGCATCACATCGAATCCCGGCGAAACTTTCCTCGACCGCATGATCAAACTGGTGGAAGGAGCTTCGCGCCAGAAAACTCCGAACGAAATTGCACTCAATATTCTTTTGGCCGGGCTCACGATCATTTTTCTGTTGGCCGTCGTGACCCTCCAGCCGTTCGCTGTCTATTCGGGAGCTCCGCAGAACATCTTTGTTCTCGTCTCGTTGCTTGTGTGCCTGATCCCCACAACTATTGGCGGCTTGTTATCGGCCATCGGTATTGCTGGCATGGATCGTCTCATCCAACGGAATGTGATCGCAATGTCTGGGCGCGCGGTCGAGGCCTCGGGTGACGTGGACGTGCTGCTGCTTGATAAGACTGGCACCATCACTCTTGGCAATCGCGCGGCAACGCTCTTCTGTCCCGCTCCCGGAATTGAAGAAAGGTCCTTAGCCGATGCGGCGCAGCTTTCGTCTCTCGCAGACGAAACTCCCGAGGGTCGCTCGATCGTCGTGCTGGCCAAGGAGCGCTACAACCTACGGGGTCGGGATCTTTCTTCGCATCCTGCGGCCTTCATCCCGTTTTCGGCACAGACCAGGATGTCCGGTGTGGATATCGATGGCCGCAACATCCGCAAGGGCGCGCCAGACGCTATTGCAAAGTTCATCGCCCCGAGCGGAAACGGAATTCCGAAAGAACTCGAAAGACGGATTGAGGAAATTTCGAGTTCAGGCGGGACGCCTCTCCTTGTCTCGGAGAACCGCAGAGTGCTCGGCGCGATTGCCCTAACAGACGTCGTTAAGGGAGGTATGAAAGAGCGCTTCGACCATCTTCGGGCTATGGGGATACGCACCATGATGATCACCGGCGACAATCCGCTTACAGCCGCCGCAATTGCCCGCCAGGCTGGTGTGGACGACTTCCTCGCCGAAGCTAAGCCTGAGGACAAAATGGCCTTGATCAAGCGCGAACAAGCAAAAGGCAAACTTGTGGCGATGACCGGTGACGGAACAAACGATGCCCCAGCCCTTGCGCAAGCCGACGTGGGCGTCGCTATGAACACTGGCACGCAAGCCGCGAAGGAAGCGGGCAACATGGTGGACCTTGATTCCAATCCGACCAAACTCATCGAAATCGTCGAGATCGGCAAACAACTTCTAATTACGCGCGGTGCTCTTACTACGTTCTCGGTGGCAAATGATGTGGCCAAGTACTTCGCCATTATTCCCGCGATGTTTGCTGGGGCCTTCCCAGTTCTTGGCGTACTAAATGTAATGCACCTTCGAACTCCAGAATCGGCCATCCTCTCAGCTGTCATTTTCAACGCGCTCATCATCATTGCCCTCATTCCGCTCGCGTTGCACGGTGTGCGCTATCGCCCCCTGGGCGCAGCAGCTTTGCTGCAACGTAATCTCCTCATTTACGGCCTGGGCGGGATTGTTGCGCCCTTCATAGGAATCAAGCTCATCGATCTTCTGTTGCCGTTTCTCGGTTTGGCTTAAGGGGTATTTAGCATGAAAAGGAACCTTCTGACCTCCATATTGTTCACGCTAGTGACCACGCTCATTTTCGGGCTTCTCTATCCGGTCGCCATCACCGGCCTAGCGCAAGTGCTGTTTCATGACCGGGCAAACGGACAACTCATCGAAAAGAACGGAAAGACTGTCGGGTCTCGGATTATCGGCCAAACCTTCGCGGGTCCCGGTTACTTCCATTCACGGCCATCGAGCGCCGGGACCGGATACGACGCCACATCAAGCGCCGGCTCGAATCTGGCTCCGACGAACAAGGCGTTGATCGAAAGAGTGAAAGGAGATGTGGACAAGGCGCGTGCAGAAAATCCCTTAACTCCTGTTCCCATCGATCTTGTCACGGCTTCCGGTTCGGGACTCGATCCGGAGATTTCGCCGGCAGCTGCTGAGTTTCAGGTTCCGCGAGTCGCAAAGGAAAGAGGTATCCCTGATGGGGAGGTTCGATCTTTGGTCCAGAAGTTCACGCGGGACCGGCAGTTCGGAGTTTTGGGTGAGCCGGGCTTGAACGTTCTCGAATTGAACCTGGAGCTCGACCGCACCCACCCGATGTCCGGAAGGTAGTAAGCGACGTGTATCGTCCTTACATTGCGTGCGTGGTCGAGGCCCATTAGACTGAAGAAATGCCGCGTATCTCAGAACTCCCGCGCCCGAGCCCAGAACGTCTCCTCAAGCAGGTACAAGCTGAGGAAAGCAAGCGCTGGGGCGCGCGCCTCAAGATCTTTCTGGGCTATGCACCGGGAGTAGGGAAGTCGTATCGCATGTTGGATGAGGCCCGTCGCCGGCACGAGCGCGGGGAAGATGTGGTCGTCGGGGCTGTGCAAGGTCAGCAGTCCGAAGAGGTTCAGGACCTACTTAGAAATCTCGAATTGATCCCTCCCTTAGAAACGCCGGAGGGCCAACCGGTAAATGTAGAAGCGATCCTTAGTCGAGCGCCACAGGTTTGCGTCATTGACCCTTTGGCTGCCAAGAATCCTTCCGGGAGTCGGAATCCGTATCGTTGGCAGGACGTGCAAGAGCTCTTGCGCAATGGCATCACTGTGCTGACCAGCGTCAATCTGCTTCACGTTGAGGAATACAAGGAAAAGGTTCAGGCGATTACCGGCAAAGACACTGCGGAAACCATCCCGAAGTCGTTTCTCATGGCCGCGGACGACATTGTGATCGTCGATGTCCCGCCCGATCTCTGCCTCTGGCGTCAGGGAGAAAAGCTCACGTCCACAGGCATAAGCAACTACCGCGAGCGAAAGCTTTCGGAGCTGCGCGAGTTGGCGCTGCTGCTCACAGCCGAAGTGGTTGACGCGCAATTGGAATCGTACGTTCAGGCGCACGGAATTGAGCCGGTCTTTGGAACCCATGAACGCTTTCTCATTTGCATGACTCCGCACTCCGATGCGCTAGCAATGATCGAGAGCGGCAAGCGCAATAAAGAACGTTTCCAGGGCGAACTTTACGGGGTGTACGTGTGCGAGCCTGGCCAGTCACGAAGAGACGCCGTTGAGATTCGGCGGTATTTGGAAGCAGCCGATCATGCCGGCGGCACGACTGAAGTATTGGAAAGCGACGATCCGATTTCAGCTATTGTCGATTTTGCTCGGCAAAAGCGAATCACACAAATTTTCATCGGTCACAGTGTCCACAACAGTTGGCGGGACCGTTTCTTCGGCGACCCTGTTTTGCGCCTAATTCGTGCGGCCAAAGGCATTGACGTGCGAGTTTTCCCGCATTAGTTCCGCCGTATGCCTGAATCGTTTGCCATTCCACGCGGTAGCCTCAAGGTTTATTTAGGCTATGCGGCTGGCGTGGGCAAGACTTTCCAAATGCTCGCCGACGCCCAGGCTGCCGTGCAACGTGGAGAGGATGTCGTTCTCGCATACTTTGAACCTCACGCGCGCCCCGACACGATCGCACAAGCCCAGACACTAGAGGCAGTTCCGCATAAAAAGATCGAATACCGCGGAAAGCTATTTGACGAGATGGATGCCGACGCCGTTTTACGGCGCAACCCTAAGATCGCTATGGTGGACGAATTGGCCCATACGAACATCCCCGGCTCCGCTCGTCCCAAACGATGGGAAGACGTTCAGGTCTTACTTGATGCGGGCATCGAGGTCTGGACGACTGTGAACGTGCAGCACATTGAGAGCCTCAATGACCAGATTTGGCAGATTACCGGGATTCAGGTGCGGGAGACGGTCCCGGACTGGGTCATACGCCAAGCTGCGGAAATCATAGCGGTGGACGTAACGCCCGACGCGCTGCTAAATCGTCTAAAACGCGGCGCAATCTATAAACCTGAGATGGTGCAAAAGGCGCTTACGGGTTTCTTCAGGGGGTCCAATCTGGGTGCCCTCCGAGAGTTGGCGCTACGTCAGGCAGCCCATGAAGTCGACCTGAGGCAGTCGGCTTATGACGAGACCAGTGCTTTTCAGCTTCCGCGAGTTTCGGAGTCGCGAGCAGGTGAAACGGCGGGAAACCAGTCGAAGGAACATGTTCTCATCCACATCACTGCCGATCCTTCGACTGCAATGCTGATCCGTCGCGGCCGTCGCGTCGCCGACTATCTCCATGCGGACTGTACTGCTCTATTTGTGCACGAGACCGAGCAGTTTGCGGATTTGCCTGCCGAACAACGGATATCAGTAGAGAAGCATCTCCGCTTCGCCCGAAGCCTGCAAATTGAGACCCGAACGATCCAGGGTGAGGACACCGCCAAAGCGGTCGTGGAGTTCGCACGGCGGAACAAGGTCACGCAGATCTTCGTAGCGCACTCTGAAACTAGTCTACGAGAACGGTTGTTCCGAAAGAATTTCACCGAAAATATCGTTCGATTAGCCCAAGACCTTCAGGTGACAGTCGTCGCAGACCGCAGCCACAGGCACTAGAGGTCCTTATCCGATTGACGGTATGAGGTCTACTCCCTAAAACTTTGGACCACTACTTCCTTTGCAATGCGCCACCTTTGGGCAGGAAAGGACTACATGGAGGGCCAGAAACAGCCGCGCATGTGCGATCGATTCCTGGTGCATATCTCTGCCGTCTATGATCCGCGCTTGGCCGAGACAGTATGCGTGGAAAATCTCGGTGCTCGTGGCGCGCGAGTTGCGACAGCGCGATCATGGGAGCCTGGCTCTCACGTTGCCCTCGAATCCAATAACGGAGACCTGAGGGCTAGGGCGCGAGTGGTCTATTGTCGACCTATCGGTGCCAAGGGGTTGGGGTTCGCTGTTCGGCTGGACTTCATAACTCAAACAAATGGTCGGAGCGAGCCTGCTACCTTAAAGGAACGGAACAACCCACGAAAAATGTCAATCGCGAGTGATCCACGCGCCTCGAAGCCATGACGCCTTCCACCGAGAGCAACCTAGCCCTCTTTCCGTGATATAGTTCTTTCGCCCGCCATGAAGCGCCGAGGATTTATTTCCGGCCTGCTGGCTGCGCCTTTGGCGTTGAAAGCTCGAATCGCGCAATTCTTTGTTCGCAAGCTAGTCGAGTCTTGTGGTTTTGCAATCTTTGGTGTGCCTAAAATTCCAGAGTCCTATCAGCCATTACCTAACCTTCCCCTTTTGGCACAGGGTAAATCGCTGAAAGAAGTCACTGGCCCAAGGGTAAAAATACCACCGCACATACGACAGAAACTGGCACGGCGCATCGGAACCAATTACTCCACCGCTCGCTGCTCTCTGCCCCGCGGCCACAAAGGCCCACATGCTGTGCTGTTTGGCTGAATCCGCGCTAGGGGCTTCGGCATGAGACGCCGCTTGCTCGCTATAATTCGTCGCTTTCTTCCGGCATGGGATCTAGACTGTCTGTTTCGCGCAGCCTTCGTTCACGGTGGCCAATCCTACGACCTTTCCTTTCCTTTTTGCGGGCTCAACGACGAAGAACTGCGGACAATAGCAGTGATCGCTTTTCGGTCTTATGGC
>Ga0126381_100002202_pt1 | contig 21106 bp, 27 predicted proteins | sample PanSoiMetPlot_28_FD_96465 | JGI IMG/M metagenome (GOLD analysis project Ga0126381, IMG submission 96465) | Tropical forest soil microbial communities from Panama - MetaG Plot_28 | ecosystem: Environmental > Terrestrial > Soil > Tropical forest > Bulk soil | place: Panama | collected 2016-02-17
AATTGAAGCGCGCTGAAGCCCTGATCACCGAGACGCTGAAGCTGGAAGAAATCAGATTCCGCGAAACCCTCGCGCGCGGCCTCAAACTATTGGACGAAGCGACTTTGGGCATGAAGGCGGGCGACCGTTTGACCGGTGACGTCGCATTCAAGCTTTATGACACCTATGGCTTTCCCTTGGACCTTACCCAGGAATCGCTGCGCGCCCGCGGCATCGCGGTAGACCAGGACGGTTTCACTTTTGCAATGGAGAAGCAGCGCGCAGAAGCCCGCGCCAGCTGGGCGGGTTCTGGGGAAGCCGCCAACGAGGCTCAATGGTTCGCGGTCTTCGACGAAGTGGGCCGTACCGAGTTCCTTGGCTACGATACTGAAGAGGCAGAGGGCCAGATACTTGCCATTCTCAAGGACAATAAGCGGCTGGAGAGCACAACCGCAGGCGAAAAAGTCGAAATTCTCACCAACCAGACGCCATTCTACGCGGAGTCGGGCGGCCAGGTGGGCGACACCGGCCTGATGCTGTCGGCCAAGGCGGAAGGAAGGATCATAGACACCCAGAAGAAGTTGGGGTCGCTTCATGTCCATGTCGTGGAAGTTACACGCGGCGAGCTTTCAGTGGGCGACGGTGTTGATCTGAAAGTGGACCGGGAACGGCGCCGCGCCACCCGCGCCAATCATTCCGCCACCCACCTCCTGCACGCCGCCTTGAAGCGCGTGCTGGGAGCGCATGTGAGTCAGAAGGGCTCACTGGTGTCGCCCGAGCGGTTGCGGTTCGACTTCTCACATCCGAAGCCGGTGACGCCGGAAGAATTGGAGCGGATCGAAGCCCAGGTAAATGAAGTGATCCGGCAGAATTCCGACACCTCGACGCGGCTGATGGCCACCGATCAGGCGATCGCCGCAGGAGCCGAAGCTCTGTTTGGAGAGAAATACGGCGAGGAAGTCCGGGTCCTCACCATGGGCGACGATCTGGAACAGACCAAAGCCTATTCGGTGGAATTATGCGGCGGCACCCATGTGCGCCGCCTCGGCGATATTGGCATCTTCACCATTCTTTCCGAAGGCGCGGTTGCGGCGGGTGTGCGCCGCATCGAGGCGCTCACCTCGGAAGGCGCGCGGCGCTATCTGTCCCGCCAGGCGGAATTGGCGCGCGAAGCGGCGGCTGCGCTCAAGACCAATGCAGCCGATTTGCCAGGTCGGGCGGCCGCCCTGGCCGACGAGCGCAGGCGGCTGGAGCGCGAATTGGCCGACGCCAAGAAAGCTTTGGCACTCGCAGGTCCGGCGCAAAGCGGCGGCGATGACGGCGCCCGGACGATCGCCGGCATCAAGGCGGTGTTGCGCAGCATCGAAGGCGTTGCGCCAAAGGACCTCAAAGGCTTGGCCGATGAAGCAAAGGCCAAGTTGGGCTCAGGCGTGGTGGCGTTTGTCGCTGCGGCGGATGGCAAAGCGTCGCTCGTGGTGGGCGTGACCGACGATCTTACCCAACGCATCAGCGCAGTCGATCTGGTGCGGCTGGGAGCGGAAGCCTTGGGCGGCAAGGGCGGTGGCGGCCGGCCCGACATGGCTCAGGCCGGAGGCCCCGACGCCGGTAAGGCGCAAGCGGCGCTCGCCGCCATCGAACAGCGGCTGACGGCGCTCGCAGCTGCTTGATGCAGGCATCGCGCGGTCCACTTCGCGCGCGCAATGCCTGCGGATTTCAACTACGATCAACCGGCGCCGTCGCGGCCTAGCTCGCCGCTCCTCTGGCAAAGATCAACCGACGTTGAAGACGCAGATCTTGTTGCCGGTAGGATCGCGCAGATAGGCGCCGAAGAAACCGGAGGTCGCTCCCGGCGGACGATAACCAGGCTTGCCTTCATCGGTGCCGCCATTGGCTATTCCGCCTTCGTAAGCAGCCTTGACCGCGTCTTGCGACGACGCGCGATAGGCTAGCATGATGCCATTGCCCGCGCGCGCTTCCTGACCATTATGGGGCTTGCAGATCATGGTGTGGCAGCCGGTGAAACCCTTGTCGGGGCCGATGGCGCCATATCCTATCCAACCCCCGTCGGCGAATTTACGCTCGCCGCCGATTGCGCCGAACACCGCATCATAAAATTTTCCGGACGCCTCGCTGTCGCGGGCTCCGATCGTCGTGTAGCCGATCATGTTTTCCCTCCTGAAATGGCCGCGCAGCCTCGCTTAGTCTCCGGAACGAAGCAAGAACTTTTTTCGTGAATTTATCGCTACCCCGAGTTGGATCAGGCAATGATGTCGGGCAGCAGCGAATTATTTATCTCGGTGATCTCGTCCTTGAGTTGGAGCTTGCGTTTTTTCAGGCGCGAGAGCGCCAATTGATCGCCCGCTCCCGAGGCAGACAAAGCTTCGATTGCCGCGTCGAGATCGCGATGCTCCTGGATCAATGCCGCAAGCTTGGCGCGCGCCGCCACTTCATCGGGACGGGTGACGTGCTCGTTCATGACCGCTTGCTCCGTTTTGCGCCGTTGCGTGAAGCGGTCGAGGGTAGATCCTCGCCCCAGCGCTTCATTGGCCAAGTGTATCCCAGAAGGTCCAGCGCACGACCCGCCATCTGGTCCACCAAATCCGATAAGCTCTTGGGTTCGGCATAGAAAGCCGGCATCGGCGGTAGAAGAATAGCCCCCATCTCGGCAAGCGACGTCATGGTCCGCAGATGCCCCAGATGCAGCGGCGTCTCCCGCACCATCAGTATCAGAGGTCGGCGCTCCTTCAGCGTTACGTCGGCGGCGCGGGTAAGAAGATTAGTGGTCACGCCGGTTGCGATCTCGCTCATGCTGCGTACCGAACAGGGGGCCACGATCATACCACGGGTTCTGAAGCTCCCGCTGGCGATCGGGGCGCCGATATCGTCAATCTGGTGGACATGATCGGCCTTAGCCACCACTTGCTTGGGCGTAAGGTTGGTTTCGTAGCCGATAGTCAACTGGGCGGGCTTGGTCATCACCAGATGCGACTCGATTCGCAAGTCTCTCAACGCTTCCAGAAGTCGGATGCCATAGGCCACGCCGGACGCGCCGGACAGCCCGATAACCAGTCTATCCGCCGTGTTTTTGGCTGCCTGTTCCCGTTCCATTTCTTTCGTTTACAACCCGGGACCAAGACCCGAAAGAGGCTTGGTTCCAAATCTTTTCGGGACGGCTTTTCGGGGCGACTTTAGGGATGACAGGGGGAGGCCTTGGTGCTTTAATTTTTGCGCCTTAACCGATGAGGTGAAAGCATGGAACTGGAAGGGCAGATCGAGAATCTCGCTGTTCAGCATAAAAAACTTGAAGAACTCATAGCCGCCGAATTGACCCAGCCAGGGTGGGACGAAGCCCGGATCGCGGCTCTCAAAAAACAAAAACTCCGAATCAAAGACGAATTGGAACGGCTGAAAGCCCTGCACTGACAGGCGCTTCACTCTCCCTTCACAGAATGAATTGACGCGCGCTAAAGCGCCTTGGCGCGTTCGCGCAGCGCGAATTTCTGAACCTTGCCGGTACTGGTTTTGGGCAGTTCGGCGAAAACCAGGAAACGCGGCGCCTTGAATTTGGCCAGGCGCTCGCGGCAGAAGGCCAAGAGTTCTTCTTCGGTCACGTCATCATGGCCGCGTCGCTTCTCGACAAAGGCGCAAGGAGTTTCCCCCCATTTCGCATCGGGTTTTGCCACCACAGCGGCGAACATAACGGCGGGATGGCGCGCGAGCACATCCTCGATTTCGATGGACGAAATATTCTCGCCGCCGGAAATGATGATGTCCTTGGACCTGTCTTTGAGCTGGACATAGCCGTCCTCATGCATCACGGCCAGATCGCCGGAATGGAACCAACCGCCGGCGAAAGCGTCGCTGTTGGCATCGGGATTTTTCAGATATCCCTTCATCACGATATTGCCGCGGAACATCACTTCACCCAATTCGCCCAGCGCTTTGGGCTCCATGGTTTCCGGATCCATCACGCTTAAATCCTCCAGCGCGAGATAGCGCACGCCCTGCCGCGCCTGTCGCTTGGCGCGCGCATCGCCGACGAGTGCGTCCCAATCGGCGTGCCATTCGTTGACCACGGCCGGACCATAGGTTTCGGTCAAGCCATAGACATGGACGATATCGAAACCGGCCTCGTCCATCGCCGCCAGGACGGCCTCAGGCGGCGGCGCGGCCGCAACCATGAACGTGACACGATGGTCGAACGCGCGCTTCTCGTCATCGCGAGCATTGATGATTGTGGACATCACGACGGGCGCGCCGCAAAGATGCGTAACGCGATGCTCGGCCAGAGCGTGATAGATGGCGCCGGCGCGCACGGAGCGCAGACAGACATGGGTGCCCGCCACCACCGACAGTGACCAAGGAAAGCACCAGCCGTTGCAATGGAACATGGGAAGCGTCCACAGCAGCACGGGATGGCGACCGATATTGCCGGCCAGCACATTGCTGTAGCCCATCAGGCTGGCGCCGCGGTGATGATAGACCACGCCTTTGGGTTTGCCGGTGGTCCCGGAAGTGTAGTTCAGGGAAATCGCATCCCATTCGTCCGCTGGCATCATCCAGGCGAAGTCGGGATCACCCGCCTGGAGAAACGTCTCGTAATCCTCGCCCAGCCGCTGGCCTGTTTGGGGAAACTCCGGATCGTCATAATCGATCACCAGCGGCTTTTGCTTAAGCTGCTTCAAGGCTTCTCTGATAGTCGCGGAGAACTCCCGGTCAGTGATAAGTATTTTTGCCCCGCCATGCTCCAGCATAAAGGCGATGGACGCGGCATCAAGCCGGGTATTGAGCGCATTCAGCACACCGCCCGCCATAGGCACTCCGTAATGGGCTTCCAGCATTGCGGGCGTGTTGGCCAGCATCGCCGCCACCGTGTCGTTCTTGCCGATGCCATGGACGGCAAGCGCCGAGGCAAGCCGCACCGAGCGGCGGTAGAACTCCGCATAGGTGAAACGCTGCTGGCCATGAATTACGGCGGTGTGATCGGGAAATACACGGGCGGCGCGCTCAAGCGCGGAAAGCGGTGTGAGCGGCTGGAAATTGGCCTTGGTGCGGGGCAGCTGGTCATAGGCATGTGCCGGACGAGGCGGGTGCGGCATGGGCGCTGCCGGGCGCCGCCGGGGCCTGACGCGAGGTGGCGCCAGCCGCTGGGCCGGTTTGTGCGCGGATGCTTTCGCGGCTTTGACGGCTTTGACGCGGGCGGGTTTCTTGGCCACGCGGCGCTTTGTCGGCCTTGCCCGGTTGGCCTTTTTCTTACCGTGTTTTGTGTCTTTCGCCATGCGCGGACGCTAGAGAAACGCTATCCAAACGGCAAGATTGGACCTCTGCGTGAAGCTTGCTAGAAGGACTCATGTCGGACATTGCGCAAAAACCGCGCGGACTTCGCGCGCTCTATGCCTGGATGCTCAAGAATGCCAGCGGGCCGCACGCATGGGCGGCGCTGGCCTGCTTCGCCTTCGCAGAAGCGTCATTCTTTCCCATTCCGCCCGACGTGATGCTGTTGCCCATGATGCTGGCGGATCGCAAGCGCGCTTTCCGGCTGGGTTTATGGTGCGCATTCTGGTCGGTGATGGGTGGCATGCTGGGCTATGCCATCGGGGCCTTGTTTTGGAACACGGTTGGCCTGTGGCTGATCGGCGCTCTGCATATTCCGGTTAGCGAGGTGGAGACGCTGCGCCGGCATTACGCGCAGCATGCGTATCTGATCGTGGCGCAGGGGCTGACCCCAATCCCCTATAAGATCGTCACCATCGCTTCGGGTCTGGCGGGCGTACCGTTCATTTTATTTATGGCCTATTCCGCGGTGACGCGGTCGTTGCGATTTATCGTTCTGGAAGGCGTGTTGGTCCATTTCTTCGGCGCGCAGGCCAAAGAAATTCTCGATAAATATCTCGAGATTGCGATGGTGGCGTTTTTGGTCCTGGTGGTGCTGGGCTTTATTGCCCTGCGCTACCTCTAGTCCCTAGTCCTGTTCCAACTCGCTGGAGGTCTTCCAGTCGTCAGGTGCCGGCACGCCTTCGCCAATTTCGGGCAACCGCGCGGTAGGGCCAAGGCTCTCGCTGACTGGCTTCAAAGTCGCACCTTTCTTGGTGGCCCGCTTCAACGCCCGCTCATGTTTGGCGGAGGCGCGCGAAACGGCCAGATCCAGTTCCAATTGCGAGCAAAGGCCCAGCGTCACGGGATCGACCGCCTTGATATTGGTGGCGTTCCAGTGAGACCGCTCGCGGATCTTTTGAATCGTGGCCTTGGTGGTGCCGACCAGCTTGATGATGTCCGCATCGGTGAATTCAGGATGGTTGCGGATGATCCAATAGACCGCGTCGGGCTTGTCTTGGCGCTTGGAGACCGGTGTGTAGCGCGGCGCGCGCTTCAACCGCACATTTGGCATTTTGTGCTTGGGGGGGGCCATTTTGAGGCGCAGTTTGGGATTCTTCTCGGCCTCCTCGATTTGCTCGCGGCCAAGCTGGCCCGAACTTACCGGGTCCATGCCCTTGATGCCTTTGGCCACATCTTCATCCGCGATGCCCTTAACTTCCAGGGGGTGAAGCCCGCAGAATTCCGCGATTTGTTCGAAGGTGAGCGCGGTATTGTCCACCAGCCAGACAGCGGTGGCTTTGGGCATCAGCGGCTTGGTATCGGCGGCCATGGAAATAATCCTTTCGTCCCGGGCGGGCCTCTCCAGCCCGTCCCTTCGCTCGATGATGGATTGTCGAGGAAGGCAGCAGTTGTAGCCGGGACAGTCCCGGAAAGCCAGCTTTTCGTCATGGAAGGAGCAAGATTTTGCCAGTGGCGCCGGGTTTTTCCATATATTCAAGAGCTTTTTGGGCGTCCGCCAGGGAGAAACGCCGGTCCACCACGGGTCGGATGCGCCCATCGGCCACCATCGGCCAAATCGTTTCCAAGAGGGCATCCCGAATGGCGCCTTTTTCAGCAACAGACCGCGCCCGCAAAATTGTGGCCGCAAGCGTCAGGCGTTTCATAAGCATGGGGCCAAGGTCCAGCGAGACTTTGGCGCCGTCCTGGTACGCGATGTTGACGATGCGGCCCCAAACTGACGCCGCGGACATGTTGCGTTGGACATATCCGCCGCCCACCATGTCCAGGATCACATCCGCGCCCTTGCCGCCGGTCGATGCCTTCACTGCTGCAACAAAATCCTCTTCCCTGTAGTTGATCGCGCGCCTGGCTCCCAAATTCTCGCACAGCGCGCATTTCTCCGGGCTGCCTGCGGTGGCGAATACCGCGTGGCCTAGTGCGGCAAACATCTGGATTGCCATTACGCCAACGCCACTTGTGCCGCCGTGAATAAGCAATGTCTCACCGGATTTGAGCCGGCCTGTGTCCATCACATTGGTCCAGGCGGTGAAAAGCCCTTCGGGCAGGGATGCCGCATCCGTGACATCGAGCGAGGGCGGCAGACGCAGAACAGAGGCCTTGTCTGCCACAGCATATTCGCCATAGCCTCCGCCGCCGATCAAAGCACAGACGGGATCGCCCTTCTTGTAAAGGCCGGAATCCTCCACCACGTGCCCGGCCACTTCCATGCCCAGCGTTTCGGGCGCGCCGGGCGGCGGCGGATAGGTTCCGCGGGCCTGGTGAAGATCGGCGCGATTGACGCCAGCAGCCGCAACTTTGATCAATACCTGGTCGGGGCCGGGAACCGGCATAGGAATTTCGCCAAGCCTGAGCCGAAAACCCGGGCCGGGATTCTCCGAGACGATTGCTTTCATGGGAACTTGCAAGCGAGGACGCGGACGCTCAGACTAGCGCAAGCAAGTCGTAACGCCAATGCGAGCGCTGATGGATAGCGACGATCTTCTGCCCCGCGCCAAGAAACTGCCCGACATTCAACTGGGCGAGGATGTTTCCGCGCTTTCCGCGCACGAGTTGGAAGCACGCATTGCGCGGCTTCAGGAAGAGATTGAACGTTGCAGGGCCGCAATTGCCGCGCGTCATGCCACCAAATCGGCGGCAGAGAATTTCTTCAAGAGCCGATCTTAACTGGTTAATATGCACATTTAAAAAGACTCGCATTGCGATCATTCGTGCTGTTTACCAACACTATTGCTTTTACTCTCCTTCACAGCTTGCTAGCGTCATTATGCCGAACCTATCATCGGAACGCGGGTGCGTCACGACGAAGTCGAAAATTTGCGTACAGGGCTGACACCGTTCTCTTTCAACGGTTCGGCGTTGTTCAAGCGTACCTTCGATGAAGGCATGGCACTGGTGGAAGAAACGGCGCGGTATCTCGACGGCCAGGGCCGGGCGGAAGCGCGCGCCCTGTCACGCAAAGGCGCAATCCTCTATGCCGGCGAAAGTATGCGCCTTACTACTCGCATGATGCAGGCAGCAAGTTGGCTCCTGGTGCAGCGTGCGGTGCATGACGGCGACATGGCGCCCGATCAGGCCGCATCCAGCCGCTATCGCCTGGGATCCAAGGAAATCTGTTTGGGCGTGCCGTCCGAGTATGGCGAGGATTTGCTGCCGGAAACCCTGCGCGATCTTCTTGTCCGCAGCGAAAATCTCTATCGCCGCATCCTCCGCCTGGACGAGGTTCTTTTCGGCGATGGTTCGGTGCCTGTGCCGCGTGGCTCTGGCGCGCGCGCTCATCTCGACAGGCTGGAACAAGCCTTCGCTCGCAAATAACCCGCACGGTTAGAGCGTCAGACGGCCTCTGAAGGCGAACCCAAGCCTTACGACTTCACGAACCCAGCAAACTTCTTGTTGAAGCGGGTTAGCCTGCCACCACGGTCCATCAGCTGCTGCTGACCACCGGTCCAGGCGGGATGGGTCGTGGGGTCGATGTCGAGGGTGATCTTCTGCCCCGCCTGACCATAGGTGGTCCGGGTCTTATAGGTCGTACCATCGTTGAGTTGGACCTCAACAAAATGATAGCCGGGATGGATGCCCTTTTTCATGGGAACGGCCTTTTTCGGTTCAGAAGCGGGGGCTTATAGGGAAAAGCCCCGGTCCTGGCAAGCGGCGCGGCATCCTGCCCTTTGAGTGGAGATTTTCACCTCTATATTAAGCCCAGGAACCCTTAAAGATCAGGTGCATGGCGCGAGGAGATCAGGAGCAGGGACGCTTGTCGGGACGGCCCGTCTCCCGCTCGCTCGGACCGCTCAGACAGATCCTGCCCTTTCTCCAGCCCTATCGCGGCCCCATCGCGATCGGCATCCTGGCGCTGCTGGTGTCTTCGGCCACCACCTTGGCCTTGCCCCAGATCGGGGGCGGACTGATCGACGCCCGCGGGCTTTCTGCCCATGAAGCGCAGTTCCTTAGCGGCTATTACATCGCCTTCCTCATCGCCGGTGCTGTGTGGGGCGCCGCCACCGCCACACGTTTTTATTTCGTCACTTGGTTAGGCGAGCGGGTGGTAGCCGACATCCGCAAGGCGGTGTTCGACAATGTGCTAAGCCTTACGCCGCAATTCTTTGAAGTGACACGCACCGGCGAAGTCCTTTCGCGGCTCACGGCCGACACGACCCTGATCCAGACTGTGGTGGGCTCTTCCGCCTCAATGGCTGCGCGCAATCTCGTGAACCTAACCGGTGGCCTGATCCTGATGTTCGTCACCAGTTTCAAGCTCGCGTTCTTGGTGGTGGGCGCAGTGGTGCTGGTGTTGGTGCCCATTCTTCTGTTCGGTCGGTGGGTAAGAACCCTGTCGCGCAAGAGCCAGGATTCCATCGCCGAGACATCGGCGCGAGGCGGCGAAATCCTCAACGCGGTCTCCACGGTGCAGGCTTTCACCCAGGAAAATTACGAGCGGCGCGAATTCGCGGTCACGGTGGAGCGCGCTTTCACCTATGCCAAGAGCCGCACTTTCGCGCGTGCCATTCTCACGGCGGTTGCGATCTTCACGGCCAGCGCCAGCCTCGCCACCATCGCATTGGTGGGTTTGCACGACATTATGGCTGGCCAAATCAGCGGCGGCATGCTGGTGAAGTTCATCATCTATGGCTTCCTTGTGGCGGGCGGCGTGGGCGCGCTATCTGAAACCTGGGGTGATCTGCAGCGCGCAGCCGGGGCGACAGAGCGGCTGATGGAATTGCTGCATGAAAAGCCCGCCATCGCGCCGCCGCGCCATCCCGTGGCGCTGCCAGCGCGGCTCAAAGGCAGCGTAAGTTTCGAACATGTCACCTTCCATTATCCCAGCCGTCCCGACAGTGCTGCGCTTCGCGACTTTTCGCTCACCGTAGCGCCGGGCGAAGCGGTGGCGCTGGTCGGTCCATCTGGTGCGGGTAAGTCTACCGTTTTCCAACTGATGCTGCGTTTCTACGCGGCACAAACGGGTGCGATCCGTTTTGAAGGCCTTGATATTGCGGAGCTTGACCCCGTGGCGTTGCGCGGCGCGATCGCTGTGGTCGCTCAAGACCCGGTGATTTTCTCGGGCTCTATCGCCGCTAACATCGCCTATGGCCGCGAGGGCGCCGGCGAGCAGGAGATTCGCCGCGCTGCCGATGCGGCTGCTGCCTCAGAATTCATCGAAAGGTTGCCTGACGGGTTCAACACACTTGTGGGCGAGCGCGGCGTGACGCTATCGGGCGGCCAACGCCAGCGTCTGGCGATCGCTCGCGCCATTCTGCGCGACGCCCCGCTGCTCTTGCTGGACGAGGCGACCAGTGCGTTGGATGCGGAGAATGAATTGCTGGTGCAACAGGGTCTTGCCAATTTGATGGTGGGGCGCACAACCATGGTGATCGCACATCGTCTTGCCACCATCCAGAAGCTCAAGCGCATCGTGGTGATGGACCAGGGCTGCGTGGTGGGCGAAGGAAACCATGGCGACTTGGTGAGGCAGGGCGGGCTTTATGCGCGTCTGGCCGACTTGCAATTCGGAAGTGGGCGGCCCGCCGTGGCCGAGGCCGCGCAATGAACCCAGTGCGGCAGGCGCTGGCCAAATCCGTCGCGACGTTGCTGGCCGTAGCGATTGCCGTGGTGATCTTCTTTTCATTGCGCTGGTTCTCGATGGCGGGGGCCTTCACAATGGCAAACGCGCCCGCTCCTGCCCAATGCCGGGCAATTCGCGGGATTCAGGGGCCTGAAGATTTCGAGGTGGATGCGGCGCACGACACGATTATTGTCTCATCCACCAATCGCCGCGCGCCGAAGGATCATCCCGATCCCAGAGACGGGCTCTATGCCTTAAAGCTCAGCGATACCAGAGCGGCGCCCGTTAAGCTGGACGGTGCTCCGAAAGATTTCCACCCCCACGGCATCAGCCTTTACCGGGGCGACAAGGGTGAGGAAACGCTGCTGGCGATCAACCATCGCCGGGACGGCGGACAGGCGGTGGAGATTTTCAATCTCACTTATGATGATGGGACACCCAAGCTTAGCCCGCGTTCCAGTATAGCCGGCGGGCTTCTCATCAGCCCAAATGGCGTAGCGGCGATCGCGCCGGACCGCTTCTACGTCACCAACGACCATGCTACCAAGAATGCGCCTGGCCGCTTTGCCGAGGATTACCTTCTCTGGCCTCACGCCAATCTTCTCTATTTCAACGGCACCAGTTTCCGTATCTCGGTCCAACAAATGGCCTTTCCCAATGGCGTTTTCGTCACCCCCGACCAGAGCCATGTCTATGTCACTCTGAGCAATGAACGCCGCCTGATCGGCTTCTCGCGCGAACCCTTCTTCGGCAGCCTCACTGAGATCGGTTCGCTGTCATTTCCCGCCAGGCCCGCTAATATCTCCCAGGATGCGAAAGGCGATCTCATCGTCGCCGGACGTCCCAATCTGATGCGGGACAATCAATTTAGAGCCGATCCCACCAAGCCGTCGCCGTCGAAAATTTTCCGCGTCCATCTCGACAAATCCGGTGTGCCGCAAAGCTATGACACTATATTTGCCGATGATGGTAGCCGCATCGGCGGCGCCAGCGCTGCGGCGGTGACAGGAGATACGCTCCTGATCGGCTCGACGCTGGACAACAAGCTTCTGGAATGCAGCCTGCATTAAAGTGCATCGGTCGAAAAAAAGGGCGCCGTTGTCGACGCCCCTTTGAAATATTGCCGATTTAAACGCTCAGGCGACGGCCTGTTCGCCGTCCTGAGGATCGCGCAGCACATACCCGCGCCCCCAAACAGTTTCGATGTAATTATCGCCGTCAATCGCCGCCGCGAGTTTCTTGCGCAGCTTGCAGATGAAGACGTCGATGATCTTGAGCTCGGGCTCGTCCATCCCGCCATAGAGATGGTTGAGGAACATTTCCTTTGTAAGGGTGGTGCCTTTGCGGAGCGAAAGCAGCTCCAGCATTTGGTATTCCTTGCCCGTCAGGTGCACGCGCTGGCCGTCCACTTCCACGGTCTTGGCGTCCAGATTTACGGTGAGCTTCCCCGTGATAATCACTGACTGGCTGTGGCCCTTCGAGCGGCGAACCACGGCCTGGATCCGGGCGATCAGTTCGTCTTTGTGAAATGGCTTGGTCATATAGTCGTCCGCGCCAAAACCCAGCGCCTTGACCTTGGCTTCGACAATGGCGTTACCGGAAAGGATCAAGACTGGAGTCTGCACCTTGGCGACGCGCAGCGCCTTGAGCACTTCGAAACCCGACATGTCCGGCAGCTGCAGGTCCAGAACGATAATATCGTAGTCATAAAGTTTACCGAGATCGATCCCTTCTTCACCGAGATCGGTAGTGTAGACATTCAACCCCTCGCTTCGCAGCATCAGCTCAATGCTGCGAGCCATGGCGCTGTCGTCTTCGATAAGAAGTACGCGCATGTGAGCCCCTCTTCGTCCCTGGTCGCGCCGGCTTCCGCCTGGCACGGTTAAACAGTTTCCGGAGGGTAAGCGCTAATGGTTAACGCCGCCTTTAACGAGTTCCTCCGGCTTCAGGCTACGGAAATCCCGGATTAAGCCTTTCTGACTCCTCAGAACCCATAATGCCTTGATTCGATTTGTTAAGTTTACTGCCATTTAAATCCTTGGCCCCCAGAATGAAGGCGGATCGCGCAAAAAAGCGTGCCCGAAGGACGAAAATGCGCGCCTTGCTCAAAGAGATCGAGCCATTCTCGGTACTGACCCACTTTGGTCGGGCGGCCGGGATCGAGGGTCTCGCCTTTGAGGTGACGGGGGCAGTGGGAGCGGTGAGCTCGGGAGGCCAGGCTCGGTTAAGCCTTGGAAATGGCGAAAAGATTTCGTGCGAAGTGGTCGGCCTTCGTGACGGCCGCGCCCCGGTTATGCCGCTCGGCCCTCTGGACGGAATTTCGTTGGGCGCTCGCGCGGATTTCGAGAACCGACCGTCGGCAGGCGAGACCCCTACTTCAAAGGGATATACGCCCACTGTCTGCGCCGAACTGCCGCGGCTTCTGGAGCGCGCGGGCCCCGGCTGCGCGGGTCATGGCTCCAACACGGGCCTATTTACCGTGTTGGTCGAGGGCGATGACCATAACGAACCCATTTCTGACGCGGTCCGGGGCATTCTAGACGGTCATGTCGTGCTCGATCGTGCCATCGCGGAACGGGGGCGCTTTCCCGCCATCAATGTCCTGAAATCGGTCAGCCGCGCTATGCCCGCCTGCAACAGCGATGTCGAGCAAAGCTTGGTATTTCGGGCCCGCGCTCCCATGACCCTCTATGAGGACATGGCAGAACTCGTCGGGGTGGGCGCCTACAAGGTTGGCACGAATCCTGAAGTGGACAATGCCGTGGCGCTGCATCCCAAGTTCGAGGTCTTTTTGGCACAGAAGAAGGATGAGCAGGCGGGATTAAACGAATCTTATGCGGCACTCGCCAATATTCCCGAAGGACGCAGGTAAAGGGAGGGCTTGATGAATCGTACAGAGACCCTGCTGCGTTTAAAGCGCTTCCGCGTCGAGGAGATGAAACGGCGGATTTCCGCGATCGAGGCCATGCGCGCCAATCTGGAGCGCAAGCTGACCGACCTCGACGAGGATGTGGCGCGCGAGAAACAGCGCGCGGGCGATTCCGATATCGGCCGACTGGCTTTCCCGACCTTTTTGCGCTCGGTCGAAGCCAGGCGCGAAAATCTGCGCAACACGCAGAAGGAAATCGAGCGCGAACATCAAAACGCGCAGATCGATCTGAATAATGCCTTCCAGGATCTGAAAGCGCTGGAATTTGCCAATGAGTTGCAGGCCAGGCGCGTTGCCGAAATCGAAGCCCGCCGTGCCCAATCTCGTCTGGACGAGATGGCGCTAGTCCGCCATTTGCGCAAACATACGCTGCGTTCCGCTTGAATTGAGGTGAAGCGGGGGGCCTTCCTAAAGGAAGAACGCCAAAGCTATCCCGCCCAGTACCGCCACAGCCGCACAACGGCCCAGCAGCGAACTCCAGGACTGGAGGGGTTCCAGGCGGCCTTCCCACTCCAGTTCGCGCAGCTGTTGGGACTGCACGCGCATGAATACCAGCTTGTCATGACGATAATCCGCGCATGCCGAAATGACGAAGTTCTTGCCGTTTTGCAGGCCAATCGCAGACATCTACGACCCCTATGGGCTCAGGTCCCTGAAGTCCGATAAACGCAGGTTTCGATTCTGCGGTTCCGCGCCTTCGCTGCACGTGCCACGCGTGTGGCAAAAAGACCGCAGCTGCGGGAACCTGCAGCGATTTTCTCCAACAATTGCAAGGGCACGCTTTTTTGCTCCTCGGCGGACAAAGATTTCGCGATCGGCGTAAATTGACCATTCGGCGAAGCCGGGTTCGTCTTGTTGCGGCGCGTCTAACGCAAAAGCATCCCGGCGAGTTCGCGCGGAAAGCAAACCCAGCAACCCGTTTGGATTGTGCGGGTGCGTCATGCCCTAAATCTGACGGAGAGTAGCACCGAAGGCACCGCTCAATGATAGAGCGCAGGAATGGCCGGGCCTGTGGGCTGCAAAGCAGCACCGGCACCTCATTCCTGGCGGTGGACTCCTTTGTAGTGCCAATGTGGCCGCGATGTCGCGGATAGACACCCGCTCCGACGATTGAGTCTGCGATACGCGCTGCGCGTCGGTAACCGAAATCTGGGACGGGACCAGCTCTTCCACCACCTTCTTGTTTTCCGGCGGCAGGTCATCAAAGAGCTTCTTGGTTCGGCATCACCCAGTCAGGAGAGTGATGGTCTGGGTGGCGTCGCCGAGCTCATGCTTTTGTGCGCGCCCGCGATGATGATGCCCCTTTCGCGTTGATGCCGACGATGAGGAGGCCCGCAATGGCGTCACCAAGCACGAATTTGTTGGCGCCGCGCATGGCGCCGAAGAAATTGGATTCGGGCTCGATGGTCTTTCGCACCGACATGGCCTCCTTCTCATTGATCAAGTCCGCGGACAGGTCGGCGTCGCTCGCCATCTGCTTGACGGACATCGCTTCCAAGCTGAATCGCGCCGCCCCTTCGGCAATACGGCCCGAGAACGCGACGAAAGGGGATCCAGCCAATAAAAGCCCACGTATTGAGATTGAGCATTGATCAGGGGCAGCCAAGGCTGCACGACTTAACAATGACTTTCCGCCGCGCGGAAAATCTTGGCTTTTTTGCTTAAGTCAAATTTTACCACGAGCGCGGCAACCTTTGCCTAGCAGGACCGCTCATGACTGGGAGGATTTTCACTCGTGCCTGACTTATTCAAAGCAGTCGCTGCTGCGCGCGTGATAGCCGGTGTGGCCGCAGTACCGACGGCCGTGGCTTTCTTCGTTTACGACGCCGGCGCGATTACCGAACCGGGTGCGGCGGCGCGCATCCTCACAACCGCCAATCACATGCTGCAGTCGCTGTCGTGATGGAACCGAATAAGAAGCTCGCGAAAAGCCCAAAAATCAACACTCTTCGTGGGCATTCGAGGGGAGGCCTTATTGGTTCGTTTACCACAGCTCTTGGCCTTTTCTTAAAGGCGTAAGTGGTATTGTCGGCGCGGGTTGTGGGTTCTGGAGTCGCGTTATGATGGAAGAGCGCAAAGGACGCGTGAGCTATGTCATCGGCCCCGATGGGAGCCCGTTGACGCTCGCCGATTTGCCGCCTGCCTCGACGCGTCGCTGGGTAATCCGGCGCAAAGCGGAGGTGGTCGCAGCCGTTCGCGGCGGCCTGCTCAGCCTGGACGAGGCCTGTCGCCGCTATACGTTGACGGTGGAAGAGTTCCTCGGCTGGCAGCATGCCATCGATCGTTTTGGTCTGGCAGGTCTCCGCGCCACCAGGGTGCAGCAGTATCGGAACTGACCGCCAAGCGATCATCCGACAATTGTCGCTCGCTCCAAGCGGCTTTGCAGGTCAATGCCGGGCTGATCAAATTGTCGCTGTTGAACGATTTGCCCGTAACTTCCGCGGGTTAAACGGTTCATTGCGGTTCCGTTCGGCGGCGCTTATAAGCCCCCGCCATGGAAACGCGCTCTCGTATCGTCATCGCCATGTCGGCGGAGCATCGGCCAGGAAAAGAGCCGGCGCGCGCGCTGAATAGAGCGCATCCATGTTCGCGGACTTTTCCGTCCGGCTTTGCGGTCAAAATATGACCGCCCGCATCGTTGTTGCGATGTCCGGCGGCGTGGATTCGTCCGTCACTGCGGCGTTGCTCAAGCGCCAGGGCTATGACGTGGTGGGCATCACGCTGCAGCTCTATCCCGACACGGCGCAGAAACGGAAAGGCGCCTGCTGCGCCGGGCAGGATATCTACGATGCCAAGCGAGTGGCCGAGACACTGGCTATTCCGCACTATGTGCTGGATTACCAAAGCCGGTTTGCCGGCAAAGTGATTGCGGATTTTGCCGACGCCTATACGCGGGGTGAGACGCCGATCCCCTGCGTGCGCTGCAATGAGAAAGTAAAATTCGCTGATTTGATGCAAACGGCGCGTGAGCTAGGCGCCCAGGCGCTGGCCACCGGTCATTATGTCCGCCGTGTCGAAGGACCTGACGGAGCGGAGCTTCATGCCGCGCGCGATCCAAGCCGCGATCAGAGTTATTTTCTCTTTGCCACGACAAAATCGCAGCTCGATTATCTCCGCTTTCCTCTGGGCGACATGGAAAAGAGCGAGGTGCGCGGGATGGCGGCCGATCTTGGACTGGCCATAGCCGCCAAACCCGACAGCCAGGATATCTGCTTCGTGCCGGAAGGCCGTTACAGCGCCATCGTGCAGAAAATGCGCCCCAACGCGGCGCGCGCCGGCGAAATAGTGGATCAGGCGGGAACAGTCGTGGGTCGCCATGACGGCATCATTCACTTTACGGTGGGGCAGCGGAAAGGGCTGGGTCTCTCAGGCCATCACGAGCCCTTGTTCGTGCTCAAATTGGATGCCGCAAAGGCGCAAGTGGTAGTGGGTCCGCGCGCGGCATTGGTTTCGCGCAACATCCATCTTCACAATGTGAATTGGCTGACCAAAAGGGAGGGGCCGTTTGCGTGCGCCGTAAAAGTGCGCTCGATGCGCCCGCCCGTCGGGGCGCGCGTTACACCTTTGGCGGATGGGCGCGCCGAAGTGGAACTCACGGCAGAAGAGGAGGCCATCGCCCCTGGCCAGGCTTGCGTGTTCTACGATCACAGCCGGATTCTAGGCGGGGGATGGATCAAGGCCGCAGCGACCGTTCCGGTCGCGGCGGAATAAGTTTCCCCCATTTGTCGGCTGATTTTTTGTTGGCACTCCGGCTCGCGCCCGTACGCTAGGCAGCCCGCTGGCGAACATCTTTCTCAACAGCCGCTTCGCGGCGCTGGAGAAGATGGACGGGGCAGGCACGCAGCACCTCTCATCAGCTTGACAGCCAAGGGCAGGGCCTCCTACATCCCCCGCCTCGATGGCCGCAAACAGGTTCTAAGGCACCGTAGCTCAGCGGTAGAGCAGGGGAATCATAATCCCTTGGTCGGCGGTTCAAATCCGTCCGGTGCTACCACTCTCCCCGATATTTCAGGCCAATCCATCAGGTCCGACATCGGTGCATAGAGCTTGCTCTGGCGCTCGCGAACCTGCTTGCCTACCTTATGCGGGCAGAAAACGGTTTCTACCCTCATGCCTCATCCGCTTCCCGTAACGCTCGAAGATGTCCGCGCCGCGGCGAAGGCAATTGAAGGCCAGGTTCTCCGAACCCCCATCCGCCATTCGCGCACTTTGTCTCATATTGCCGGCTGCGACATCTATCTCAAGTTCGAGAATCTGCAGTTCACCGCGTCGTTCAAGGAGCGCGGCGCCCTCAACCGGTTGCTATCGCTCACCTCCATGGAAAGGAAAAAAGGCGTCGTCGCCATGAGCGCGGGAAATCACGCGCAAGGGGTCGCCTATCACGCGGGCAGGTTGGGAATACCCGCCACCATCGTGATGCCGGTGAGCGCGCCTTTCGTGAAGGTCAAGCATACGCGTGATTTCGGCGCCCGCGTGATTCAGGATGGACAGGATTTGAGAGAGGCCAATGATGCGGCTCGCGTTATCGCCGAAGCCCAGGGCCTTACGTTCATCCACCCCTATGATGACACCAAAGTCATCGCTGGCCAGGGCACACTGGGCCTGGAAATGCTGGAAGACGCGCCGGAGCTGGACACGCTGATGGTGCCGGTGGGCGGCGGCGGCCTCATCTCGGGCATTGCCGTGGCGGCCAAGGCGCTGAACCCTGAGATCCTGATCTATGGCGCCCAGGCAGCGCTTTATCCAGTGATGCGCCAAGCGATGCGTGGCGATCCTCTAACTCAAGAGCCGCCTGCGCAGACGATTGCGGAAGGCATCGCCGTCAAGCAACCAGGTGCGCTCACCAAGGCCATCGTTAAGGCCCTGGTCGCAGACATCTTACTGGTGGGCGAAGAGGCTATGGAGCGGGCCTTGGCGATGATGCTCGAGATCGAAAAGACCATGGTCGAGGGCGCAGCCGCCGCAGGTCTGGCGGCGGTACTCAACGAACCCGGCCTGTTCAAGGGCCGCAAGGTGGGCGTCGTGGTTTCGGGCGGCAATATAGACATGCGCATGCTGTCCAACGTGATCCTGCGCGAGTTGGCACGGGAAGGCCGCATTCTCACCCTGGATGTGGCGATTGCCGATCAGCCGGGCGCTCTCGCTCAAGTGGCGGCATTGGTGGCAAGTGCGGGCGGCAATATCCTGGAAGTCTCTCACAATCGCATGATGAGTAGCCAATCTGCCAAATCCGCCACGCTCGGCATGGTGATCGAGGCCCGCGACGCCGAGCATGCAGCGCAGATCCGCGCTGGATTGGAAGCGGGAGGCTTCCCCGTGATGATGGGGAACCATCGTCACTAGACTTCTTTCCTCTGCCATGCGCACGCCCGGGGTGTCCTACGAGCACCCTACCTAGCTGGTGCTTCGCACGCGTGGGACGAAGGGCGCGACCAAGCTTCGAGAGGTTCTTCTCGTGCGTTAACCAATAGAGCAGTCAGTGCTTGTGGCTGCGCGCGCGCGCCATAAGATGGTTACGGAAGAGTTAACACCAATCGCCATGCCGAAGAATATTGCCCGACTCACTGGCATTATCGTCTGCGCCATTGTCACGTTCGGCGCCGATCTGGACGTTACCTATGCGATACCACTAGGCATTTGCGCCGGTGCGTTGGCGGTGTTTTTTGGGTCCCTAGGCGAAGCCAAGCGCCTCGGTCACGGTTAGATCTCGCGCATAACCGCGGAATTGAGAAACGAACGCAGAAGTGCGCGCATATGCAGATTGTCTTCGACAATCAGCACTTTCAGCATCCGCAACCCTGCCCCTGGCATCTCGAATGGTCGCTAATCGCGCCGAGAAAATTGCTATCGGACGCTACGAAAAGCTGGTTATCAATCCGTTTACGAAGACGGTGGACCAGCGTGGCACGGTTCCTCATCACAATGATTCTGACGGCGCGCTGGCTTGTCCGGCCGGCCGCTTTCGGCGTTGTCGGCGCGATCCTCGATGGGGCTGGACGGGTGCTGCTGGTCCGCCAGACTTATGTGAAGGGCTGGCGGTTGCCCGGCGGCGCCATTGGGCATGGCGAGGCACCGGAAAGAGCGGTTCGCCGTGAACTGAATGAGGAACTTGGTCTTGTTGGCGGACGCGTTCGCTTATTCGGGCTTTATAGCCGCAGGCTTTGGTGGCTTACCCATGTGGTGGCACTCTATGTAATTGAGGACGCCGAGGTCCATTTTCGCCCCAACCGCGAAGTCAGCGCCATTTGCTGGGTAGCACTCCGGGAGCCCCCAACAGGCACTGGGCCGGCAACCACACGCCGCTTGGCCGAGCTTGCAGCGGGCGCGCAACTTGATGGTACGTGGTGAGTCTTGTGTTTGGCGCCGGCGACGCGTAGTCGAACGTAATGCAACAGCTAATCCACGACTGGGAGATACGGCTGGAGCGCGCGGAGGATCGAGCGCGCATTGACACGTTGACGGAAGCGGGCTTCGGTCCCGGTCGTTACGTCAAGTCAGCTTATCGCCTCCGGGAAGGCGTGGAGCAGGTGGCGGGACTGGGGTTTGTCGCAGTGGAAAAAGGCACCCTGCGTGGCTCGGTGCGCTTCTGGCCGGTCAAAGTGGGTGAGAGCGATGCGCTGTTGTTGGGACCCCTGGCCGTTGAAAGCGCCCAGCGCGGGCGCGGCATCGGCATTTCGCTGATGCAGGCGGGCATTGCAAAGGCAAAAGAAGCCGGTTGGCCCGCCATCGTTCTGGTGGGCGACGAGCCCTATTACGGGCGCGTCGGTTTCACCAAGCTTCCCAACGGCCGCTTGCGTTTGCCGGGGCCTGTTGACCCCAACAGGCTGCTGGGTTTGGCGCTCAAGGAAGGCGCTTTGGAAAAACTCTTCGGTCCGGTGCGCCGTGCCCGCATAGACAATGCGAAATGTGCCGATGGCGCACCGCTCGGCTGATTAGCGGCCTTCAATCCGCCACGCAAGCACCAGCGAGCCCACCACAAGTAGAAGCGCCGCCCATGCGGGCAGCAAAGGCTCCTGCTCCAGCGACGTAACGCGATAGGCGCCGTTGCGTCTGAGCCCGATCCAGCTGCCGCCATGCGCGGTCTCGGCCGGCGCCACTCGGCGCACGCTTACCATGCCATCCGTCAGCCAATGGACCGAGCCGCCGCTCGCCTTCGTCAGGGGCTCCAGGATGTCGGAGGTGGCGCGCATGTCGGCCACTTCCTTGGGGTTGAGCGGTCCCGCAGCCGTCACCGCCGACAGTGTACCATCGGTCAGGCGGTAGAGTCCCAGCTCATTCACTTTCACGCTGCCGCGCCACAGGCC
>Ga0126381_100002203_pt1 | contig 21103 bp, 14 predicted proteins | sample PanSoiMetPlot_28_FD_96465 | JGI IMG/M metagenome (GOLD analysis project Ga0126381, IMG submission 96465) | Tropical forest soil microbial communities from Panama - MetaG Plot_28 | ecosystem: Environmental > Terrestrial > Soil > Tropical forest > Bulk soil | place: Panama | collected 2016-02-17
CCGGCTGGTCGAGCCGCAGGATTGGCCCTGCCAGGCGAAGTTCATGCCGGCGACCGCGATCTGCGCCACCTTGTCGGGATCCATGTCCGGGAAGGCGATCAGCGGGTTCTTGCCGCCGAGCTCCAGCGTGACATGCTTGATGCCGCCTTCGGCGGCCGCGCGCTGGATGGCGCGGCCGGTCGGCACCGAGCCCGTGAAGGCGATGCGCTTGATGTCGGGATGGCGCGCGATCGCATCGCCGGCCGGCAGCCCGAGCCCGGTCACGATATTGACCACGCCGGCGGGCAGCACCTCGCGGCAGATTTCGCCCAGCATGGTGGCCGAGAGCGGGCTCGTTTCCGGCGGCTTGAGCACCACCGCGTTACCGGCCATCAGCGGCGCCGCCAGCGCATTGGCGGCGAACTTGATCGGATGGTTGAAAGGGATGATGCGTCCGACCACGCCATAGGGTTCGCGCAGCGTGAAATGCAGGTTCTTGGCGCTCGCCGGAATGGTCTCACCTTTGATTTCGGTGTGGAAGCCCGCGTAGTAGTCGAGCGTATCGCCGGCGCTCGCCACGTCCGCCCGCATCTTGGTGATGGTGTTGCCGGTATCGACCACCTCGATGCGCAGAATGTTGTCGGTATGCTCGCGCAGCTTCTGGGCAAGCTTGCGCAGGAGGTTGGCGCGCGCCTTGGGCTCGAGCGCCGCCCAGGCGGGCTGAGCGGCTTCGGCCGCCTCGACCGCCCGGTTGACGTCGGCAGCGGTCGCGGCCGGCACATGGCCGAGCGTCTCTTCGGTGGCGGGGTTGACCGATTCCAGCCATTCGCCCGCCTCGCTCGGCACCAGCTCGCCGCCGATCAGCATGTGGCCGCGCATGAGATTGGAGTGCACGTTCATTGGGTGACCCTCGCTTATCTGCAAACAGTACCGATCGGGGTGAATTGGCTCATTGCATTTCGACATGCGTCACCCCCGGGCTTGACCCGGGGGTCCAACTCTTTCGTAAGAAGATGGATTGCCGGGTCAAGCCCGGCAATGACGCAGAGCCTGACATTGACCATATCTCAGTCGGCCTTGATGTTGGCCTCATGCACCACCTTGGCCCATTTGGCGATCTCGGTCTTGATCCGCTCGCCGAATTGAGCCGGCGTATCGGCGACCGATTCGAAGCCGAGCTCCTGCAGGCGCTGCTTCACGTCCGGCAGCGCCACGAGCTTCACGATCTCAGCATGCCAGCGCTCGATGATCTCCTGCGGCGTGCCGGCGGGCGCCACCATGCCGGTGAGCGTATCGGATTCCTGATCCGGTACGCCCGCCTCCGCCATGGTGGACACATCCGGCAGCGCGGCAGCGCGTCGCGCGGCCAGGACCGCAAGGCCGCGCAGCTTGCCGTCGCGGATATTGGCGATGGCGGGCGGCAGCGCCGTGAAGACGATCGGCGTGTGCCCGCCGAGCGTCGAGTTGATCGCCAGCGCCGCGCCGTTGAAGGGCACCATCACCAGATCGAGATCGAACCTCAGCTTGAACAGCTCGCCCGCAAGATGCGGGGTCGAACCGGTGCCGGGCTGCGCAAAGCTGTATTTGCCGGGGCTGCGCCGGATGAGGTCGATGAGCTCCTGCACGGACTTGGCCGGCACCTCCGGGTTGACCGAGAGAACGTTGGGCGAGGAAGCCACGAGCGTGATCGGCGAAAAATCCTTGATCGGATCGTACGGCACCTTCGCGTACATGCTCGGATTGACGATGAAGCCGGTGCTCACCACCAGGATCGTGTAGCCGTCGGGCGCGGCCTTGGCCGCCATGGCGGTGCCGGTATTGCCGCCGGCGCCCGGCACATCCTCCACATAGATCTGCTGGGCGAAGCTTTCCGACAGCTTCTGCGCCACGATGCGGGCGATCACGTCAGTCGGGCCGCCAGCCGCGAACGGCACGATCAGCCGGACCGGGCGGCTCGGGTAGGTCTGCGCCGCCACCTGGCCGGCGGTGAGCAGCGCAAACGCAATGGCGAGCCCCCGGATGAGCGTTGTCATGGCGCCCTCCTTCGTGGTGTGGTGACGCCATCTTCGCGCCCGCGCGGGGCGCAGTAAATGGGGGCTGGCCCCGAGGGAAGGAACCGCGATGGCGAACAAGAAGCTCACCCGGCAGGATTTGCGCGAGGCCGCGGAGAAATACAAGAACTGGGGCAAATGGGGCCCGCAGGACGAGATCGGCACGTTGAACTACACGACGCCGGAGGACATCGTCGCGGCGGCGCGGCTGGTGCGCAAGGGCAAGGTGATCTCGCTTGCGCTCAATTTCGATCACACCGGACCGCAGGGCGCCAAGAGCAATTATCCGGCCATGGGCCGCACCAATCCGATCCATACCATGCTGCGCACCGGCACCGACGCTTATTCCGGCGTGCTCGACAAGCGCGGCATCCGCGCCGCTGACGACATGGTGACGATGCCGCTGCAATGCGGAACCCAATGGGACGGCCTCGGCCACGTGTTCTATGAGAACTCGATGTGGAACGGCTATGACTGCCGCGAGGTCACCTCGAACGGCGCGCAGAGATGCGGCATCGAGAAGACCAAGAACAGGATGGTGGGGCGCGGGGTCTTCCTCGACGTGGCGCGCGCGCTCAGCAAGGAGTGCCTGGAGGACGGCTACGGGATCACCTGCGCGGACCTCGACGCGACCGCCAAGCAGCAGGGCGTCACCGTCCGGCGCGGCGATTACGTGGTGGTGCGCACCGGGCAGATGGAGCGTTGCCTCAAGGCCGGCAGCTGGGACGGCTATCCGGGCGGCGATGCGCCGGGCTTTGCGTTTGAGACGCTCGAATGGGTAGCGCGCACGGAACTCGCGGCGCTTGCGAGCGACACCTGGGGCTGCGAGGTGCGGCCGAACGAGACCGAGCCCGGCATCAACCAGCCCTGGCACTGGATCACCATCCCGATGATGGGCATGACCATGGGGGAGATTTTTTACGTGGCCGAGCTCGCGCAGGACTGCGCCGCCGACAAGGTCTACGAGTTCATGTTCGTGGCCCCGGCGCTGCCAATCACCGGCGCGGTCGGCTCGCCAACCAACCCGCTGGCGATCAAATGAATGCCGCTTACGCGCGTTGCGGATCCAGCGTGGTGCCCCGATACAGATCGACGAGACAGCAGCTCAGTCCGAACTCCGGCATCGCGATCAAATCGTCGGGGTTGGTCAGGACTGCGGGCTGCCAATTGCTGCGCTTTGCGTAAATCTCCACACGGAATTCGTACGGCTCGATCACGACGGCGTAAAGATTTTCCTGCGCCTCGCGGTAGCGGCGCAGCTTTAAGTCGATCTCCCGGCGAGTGTTCGTTGGTGAGAGGACCTCCGCGACAAGCTGGAAGCGTTCCGAATAAAGCTCACGGCCGGCAACTCCCGGCACAACTACGACATCCGGCTCTGGCTGGAAATTGCGCACGCCCGGCGAGCGAACCCCAGCGTCGAAATAGGCAAATAGATCGAGATGCTGTGCCTGAAACGCGCTGTTGAGCAGCTCGCACATGTTGCGCACGATGCGCTGATGCGCATAGCTTGCAGGAGCCATCATCACGGCAACCCCCTCGATCAGCTCCCAATGCTCTTCGTCCGGCCGTGTTTCCAGGAAGGCCATGAACTCGTCTACATCCATATTCCCTGAGAGGGGTTGCGCGGGTACGTTCAAGTTCATCGCTCTCGCTCCGATCCGAACAACTATTTAGCATCTGCGGGCCCGATATGCGATAGCGGGCATCGCTAAACCGGGGAACCAGCCAACCATGCTCGGACATAACCGAAAGATGACCGGGGCCGAGTGCCTGGCCGAGATGCTCAAGGGCTACGGCGTCACCCATCTGTTCATGGTGCCGGCGGTGCTGCGGCGCACGTTTGCGGAGCTCGAGCGGCGCAGCAATATTGCACGCATCCATACCCACGGGGAGAAGTCGGCCGCCTATATGGCCGACGGCTATGCGCGGGCGTCGGGGCGGCCGGGCATCTGCATGGCGCAGGTGATCGGCGCGCTTAATCTTGCGGCGGGTTTGCGCGACGCCTGGCTCGCCCATTCGCCGGTAATCGCGATGACGGGCGGGCGCGAGCCCAGGACCAAGTTCCGCAAGGTCTATCAGGAGATCGACGATATCCCGGCGTTCGAGCCGGTGACCAAGCTCAATGCCACGGTCGACGACGTGGCGCGCTTTCCCGACATGGTGCGGCAGGCGTTCCGGGTCGCGGTCTCGGGTTGCCCGGGGCCGGTGCATCTGCAGTTCCGCGGCAACGAGGGCCAGGTCGATGCCGAGGAGGCGGAGCTCGAGCCGCTGGTCGAGCCGCTGTTCGCGCGAGTGCCGCCGTTCCGTCCTGAGCCGGAACGCGACAGCGTCCGTGCGGCGGTCACGCTCCTGCAGCAGGCCGAGCGGCCGGTGCTGGTTGCGGGCGGCGGGGTGCGCGCGTCCGGCGCCGCGGCCGAGCTCGTGGCGCTTGCGGAGACCTTGCAGATTCCGGTCGCGACCTCGCTCAACGGCAAGGATTCGATCCCCGGCAATCACCCCCTGTCGGTCGGCGTCGTGGGCACCTATTCACGCGAGAGCGCCAATCGGGTTGTCAATCGGGCCGACCTTGTCGCCTTCGTCGGCACCGAGACCGGCGGCATGACCACCCATTTCTGGGCGGTGCCGCCGATCGGCACGCCGGCGCTGCAGATCGACATCGAGGCGGAGGCGATCGGCCGCAATTATCCGCTCAAGGCCGCGGTCAATGGCGATGCCAAGGTGACGCTCTCTCGCATGCTCGAAGCCTCCGACCGCGCCAGCGCCGCCAAGCGGCGGGCCTGGATCGCGGAGGCGCAGGCGATCTGCAAGGAGTGGGAGGCGAAATATGCGCCTGCCCTGTCCTCCGATGCGTTGCCGATCAGGCCCGAGCGCATCTGCCAGGAGCTCACGCGCCACCTGCCGGAGGACGCGATCGTGGTGGTGGATACGGGGCATGCCGGCATGTGGATGGGCGGCATGTTCGATCTGACCAGCCCGCGGCAGAGCTATCTGCGCAGCGCAGGCCACCTGGGCTGGGCGTTCCCGGCCGGGCTCGGCGCCAAATGCGCGGCGCCGGAGCGCCCAGTGGTCACCTTCACGGGCGATGCGGGGCTTTGGTACCATATCGCTGAGATCGAGACGGCGGTGCGCTGGAAGATCAACGCGGTGACGGTCGTCAACAACAACAGCAGCGGCAATCAGTCGAAGCGCGGGTTCGACCGCGCCTATGGGGGCCAGCAGACCGAGCAGGCGCGCGAGCTTTGGACCTACAACAAGACCGACTTTGCCCGCCTGGCCGAGGACATGGGGGCGCTCGGCATCCGGGTCGAGAAGTCGGGCGAGATCGCGCCGGCGTTGGAGCGCGCGCTCAAGGCAGGGCGGCCGGCGATCGTCGATGTGGTGACGGATATCGATGCGCTCGCGCCGCTCGCGGTGAGCTAAGGCGCCTCGGCCGAGGACAGCACCTCATTGCCGTCGCCGCCGACGCTGATCATCTGCGAGCAGATGCCGTATTGACCCGCGCCGTCGGTGGCGCCGATGCGCACCGAATAGACCTCGCCGTCCTCGAAGGTTGCGCCGATGTCGGTGTGCGGGGGCTCGTGCAGGGCGATGCCCATGCGCTGAGCAAAGGCGCGCGCGGTCAGCGGATGCGTCTCACAGGGCGCGATCGATGCCCCAATCAGCGCTTTGATCTCATCCGCAGGCGTGCCGGCACGGATCACCGGAACGACCGCCGCCATCGCGGCCCGCGCTTTTTTGGCGAGCGGGTTTGCCTGCGGCCACAGCGCAAGCAGCGGGAAGCATTCGGCCCAGTAATTGTATCGGCGGACCGCCAGATAGAGCACAAGCGGATCGAGCCGCTCGGCGCGCCGGCGCGCGAACGGCTGCAGGGTGCGGCCGCCATCGAGGCTGAACAGGGTGCGCACGTCCTGCGCACCTTCGTGGTTGGCGGCAAGCTCGCCGGCGGAGATCACCTCCGTGACGCCCGCCCCCGATTTGAGCGCTGCAAGCATCACGGCGCAGGCTCGCCGCATCGCGGCGGCGGAGTCGCGAATGGCTGCAAGCTCGAAGGCCGACTTGCGGCGCATCTGCATCCACACATGCTCGGTCGCGTCCTGCACCCCCGGCCCGATTCCGGCCGCCTCCATGAGGTTACGGCGGAAGCCGAGCGGCATCGTATCGCCCCCCACGATCAACGTTCGCCGAATGGAGCCGCCGGGGCGGATGACCTCGATCAGGTCCCGCAAGGGCGAGAGCTGCTTGATCCAGGTCAGTGGCCGCGCCGAATCGAGCATGTTGACGCCGCCGCCCAGGAACAGACGATGCTCGCCGGTGCGGACAAGCAGCGCCGCCGCCGCTTCGAGCTTCGGGGTCACGTTGGAGAAATACGCAAGCTCGGCGTGGCGGTGGGGAGTGCCATACACGATCGCGCGCTCGGCCTGCGGATCGCGCCGCCATAACGCATCGATGCGGCGCGTGAATTCCTCCTGCGGCATGCGATCGCCCCGCCAATCGGCCGGCCCGATCAGCAGTGTGGGGTGCATGGTCAGCATGGCTTGGGAAGGACGGGAATGGGTAGCGGCGAGCGGCGATCTGTAGCATACGAGGCGGGCAGGAACAGCCCGGCCTCCTTTTTCGCGTCAGTTGAGCGGCATAACCTGTTTTTTCCTGGGCAGTTTGCTGCTTTGATCAGGGCAATTGCCCGAGAGCACTGACGCGGCCGCACCCCATGCCATCCTGGTTTCTCAGCTATAACTCGCACGATCTCGCGCTGATGCAGCGCCTGCAGGCTGCGCTGGTGCAAAGGGATCCCGCCGCCAGGATTTTCTTTGCGCCGACGAGCCTTCAGGCGGGCGGCTTCTGGCTGCCTGAGCTCGCCAAGAGCATCGCCGAGGCGACCGCCTTTGTGCTGGTTGTCGGGGAAAAGGGCCTCGGACCATGGCAGGTCATGGAATATTACGAAGCCCTCGATCGCCGCGTGAAGCAGCACGATTTCCCGGTCATCCTGGTGTTGCTGGACGGCCAGTCGGCGCCCGGGCTGCCGTTCCTGCGGCAGCTGCATTGGATCGTCACCGCGGACCCGGCCTCGGAACTCAGCGTTGCCCAGATCCTCGAGGCGGTTGCAGGAGGCGGAACGCTGCCGCGCCAGCTATGGCGACACACCGCCCCCTATCGCGGACTGGCCGCCATGAGCGAGGCGGACTCCGACTTCTTCTTCGGCCGTGGGCGCGAGACCGTCGAGGTGATCCGCGCGCTCGAAGGAGCGCCCGACAGGCTCCCGGTCCTGCTCGGCAATTCCGGCGTGGGCAAATCCTCGCTGGCGCAGGCCGGCGTGCTCGCGGCGCTCAAGCGCCAGGCCTGGCCCGAGGGCGCGCGCGCACCCAGTGCTTGGCCGCAGGCGTTTCACGACAGCCGGCAATGGTGCTTTCTCACCGTCCGGCCAGGCGCGGACCCGCTCAAGGCGCTCGTGGAGGCTTTCCTCGATATCTGGCAATACGCCGCAGCCGACTTCGAGCGCGTGAAGCAGCAGAACGGCTGGATCGAGCTCTTGCGGGACGACAAGGCGACGCTCGCGGACCTGATCGAAGCAACGGCGCGCCGCCGCGCCGAGCTCAAGCAACCGATGCCGCCCGGTTTCTTCCTCTACGTCGATCAGGGCGAGGAGCTTTATGTCCGGGCCGAGGAAGGCCAGCGCCGTCGTTTCTCCGACCTCATCGCCCGCGCGCTTCCCGACCCGCGGCTGCGCATCATGATGAGCATGCGCTCCGACTTCCTCGGCTATCTGCAGAGTGACGAGCCGCTCTTCCGCGCGCGCGAGCACATCGACGTCCCGCCGCTTCGCGAATCGCAGTTGCGCGAGGTCATCACCCGGCCGGCGCAGCTGTTGTCGGCGCGGTTCGAATCCGAAAGCCTGGTCGACATCATCACCCAGCGCGCCGCCGAGGATTCGATGCGCGACGTCGGCGCCCTGCCGCTTCTGTCCTACACGCTCGACGACATGTGGACGCAGATGATGCGGGGCCAGGATGGAATCCTGCGCCTGCCGGCGGAATCCTTCGAGCTCGGCGGGGTCCTGGTCAATCGCGCCGATAATTTTCTCGCGTCCCGGCCCGACGCGGAGCCGGCCCTGCGCCGCCTGCTGACGCTGCGGCTGGCGACGGTGCGTGACGACGGCGAGCCGACGCGGCGGCGCGCGCCGCGAAGCGAGTTCACCCAGGAGGAGTGGCGGCTCGTTTCCGATCTGGCCGATTATCCCAACCGCCTCCTCGTTACCGGCACGACCTCAACGGGCGAGTCGTATGCAGAGGTCGCACACGAGGCGATCTTCCGGCGCTGGGGCCGGCTGCGCGAGTGGATCGCGGCGGAGCGCGAATTTCTCATCTGGCGCAGCGGCCTTGAAGCCGCGCGGCGCGCCTGGGCGGCGACGCCGCAGCGGTCGAAGAGAGACGCGCTGCTGATGGGCTTCGCCCTGTCGCAGGCGCGCTCCTGGCTGCAAAAGCGCGGCGCGGACCTGCCTGCGGATGACCGCGAGTTCATCGAGCAGAGTCGCAAGGCCGCACGGCGACGGACGCTGCGCACCCGGCTGGTCATGGGAGGGCTGGCGCTGCCGATCGCCGCGGCGCTCATGTTGGTCGCCTATGTCGTGCTCCGCTACGCGGTGCGGGAAGTCGTGGTGGTGCGGATCTTCATGAACCAGAACGTTCAGCCCTACGTGCTTACTGCAACAGCCGAGCATGCGCTCAAGCCGATGGACACGTTTCGCGAATGCGCGACCCCGCCCGGTACGGATTACTGCCCGCAAATGGTGGTGGTCCCGGGGGGAAGCTTCACCATGGGCTCGTCCGAGATCAAGACCTACGCGGCGGTGTCCGCCGCGATGGAGGGCGTGTCCGCCGATCCGCTCCATCCGGTGTCCATCGCGGCGCCATTTGCGGTCTCGAAATACGAGGTGACATTCGACGAATGGGACACCAGCGTCGCGCAAGGCAATTGCGGGCGCGTTGAAGACTACGGATACGGACGCGGTCAGCGGCCCGTAATCGCAGTGAGCTTCGAGGGAGCGCGGTGTTATGTCACCTGGCTGGCCAAGGTTACCGGCAAACCTTATCGGCTGCTGAGCGAGGCGGAATACGAATATGCCGCGCGCGCCGGCTCGCAGACGACGTTCCCCTGGGGCGACCAGGTTGGCAGCAACAATGCCAATTGCAGCAATTGCGGCAGCCGCTGGGACGCCACTCAGACGGCCCCGGTCGGCTCATTCCCGCCTAATGCCTTCGGCCTCTACGACATGGTCGGGAACGTCAGCCAATGGGTCGAGGACTGCTGGCACGCCAATTACGAAGGCGCGCCGGCCGACGGCTCGCCCTGGGTGAGCGGCGATTGCAGCAAGCGGGTGATCCGCAGCGGCTCCTTCTACTACCCGTCGGTCGTGGTGCAGTCCGCCTTCCGGTATTGGGCGCTCCCCGGGACCTGGGGCAACAATGTTGGGTTCAGGGTCGCCCGGACACTTGCCGGGCCTTGATTCCATCTTCCGCCTCGTTTGCCGCTATGAGCTATTGAGACTGACGATGCACGCCGGTGCGCCGCGTTGGCGCGACGCGGGCGGCATTTGCATTACACGCCACTGACCACGCCGAGCGAGGATCGCTCGCGCGTCAAGACCTCCGCGCCCTGCGTCGTCATCAGCACCGGCTCGCCGCACAGGAGATAGCCGGTCTCCGGCAGGTATTGATTGGGATGGATCATGAACAACATGTCGGGCTCGAGCACGGTCGTATTGTCGAGGCTCACGTCGCCGGGCCGCACCGACGCGAAGCCGAGCCCGTGGCCGCGGCGGCGGATGTGCGGGGGATGGCAGTACTCGCCGTAACCCTGCACCTCCAACACAGCATTGATGGCGCGGCACACCTCCGCCATGGGGACGCCGGGCTTTGCCGTCGCAATGCCGTGATTCATCGCCTCGACCACGAGATCGTACTTTGCGGCGAGCTCGGCGTGCGGCTTGCCGATCACCACGGTGCGGCAGATCTGGGTAAGTTGGCCGCCCACGCTCGGTGTGATCTCGGCCAGCACAATATCGCCTTGCGCGAGCTTGCGCCCGGTCGAGGGCTGGACCGCGCGGTTGTGCGGGCCGGCGCACAGAAGCAGAAAATTGTCCTCGGCGCCGAGCGTCTTCATGTACCATTTGAGCTCGAGCGCAAGCCGATCCTCGGTCATTCCGGGCCCGGCGATCTGCAGAAGCCGCGCATAGCCGAGTTCGGCGATGCGCGCGGCCTCGCGGGCCTGCGCGATCTCCCGGTCGGTCTTGGTGCGGGCGGCGTCAAACACGACCTCGTCGCAACGGCGAGCGTGCCGGGGCGTGGCCATGACCCGGCTTGCCATCCCGGAGGGCAGTGACGCGAGGCCCGCCATGCCGACGTCATCGGCCCAGGACCAGTCGCGCCCGATCAGCGCAAACAACCCCTCAACCACGTCGTCGGCGCCAACCACGTTGGTGTCCGGGCATGCCTGCGCGGCCCGCTCCGCATCCCAGGCCGGCGTGACGATCAGCGCGGTCGAGCCGTCGCGGTAGAGCACGGCCGCCGCGGCGCCGATCGCTTTGAACCCGGTCAGCACCATCACGGGGTTCGGCTTCTCGATGAAATGAGCGCCGTCGTGCAGTCCGACGAGCAGCGCAAGCTTCTCGTCCTGCATGCGGGCACAGATGGCGGAAAGGCGATCGTGGAAGTTCATAGTGGGTGATTGTAGCCCGGATGGAGCGAAGCGTAATCCGGGACGGCCCATCCCGGATTACGGCGCCTTACGGCGCCTCCATCCGGGCTACGGCTCTGCACCATCAAAACTCTTCCAAGCCGCCGGAATCGCCGAGATCGGTATCATCGAACAGCTCGTCGAGCGGGCGGATCTTGCCGACCAAGCCCTGCTGATGGCAGTAGCGCTGCACCGTCTCGAGATTTTTCCGGTTCGCGGGCGTGAGCCCGAAGGCCCAAGGATCGCGCCCGAGAATCTCCTCCTGCTCCTCGACCGCGGTCCTGACCCATGCGAGCGGCACCATGCGCGGGTTGGCGACGCGCCGATAGGCGGCAAGCTTCGCCTGCTCGAAGGCCTTGACCAGGTTGGTGGTGACCCAGGGATATTTGTCCACGATCTCCTGCCGGATCGTGGTCACGTGCATGATCGGGAAAATACCGGTCGAGCCGAAATAGTCGATCTCGATCCGCTTGTAGTGCGGGAACAGGCGCGCGATCCGCTTGTCCCCCTGGGCGAACGGGCGCGGGATGGTGGGTGAGATCATGGCGGGGAGGTCGCCGTCCGCCAGCATGTCGCTGAGCGACTTGGCGCTCTCCTTCATCACGATACGCAGGCCCGGCGGGGGCGTGAACGGCACGTCCTCGCTGCGGTCAACCACCCAGGTGATCTCCCGATGCGGCACGCCATAGTGCTCTTCGAGAATGCCGCGCATCCAGATGTTGCCGGCCGGCTGGAAATTGGTGCCGCCGATCCGCTTGCCGATCAGGTCCTTCGGCGTCCTGATGCCGGCCGCCGCATTGATGAAGACGAAGCCGTGGCGGAACCGGCGGTGCAGGAAGACCGGGATGGCGGTGACCGGATCGCCGCGGTCGCGCGCCATGAAATAGGCGCCGACGTTCTCCTCGCAGACGTCGAACTCGAGCTTGCGGGCGAGCCGCCAGTGGCGCTCGCGCGGCCCCATGTCGGTGAGAAAGATGAGCTCCAGGCCGCCCGCCTCGACGGTGCCCTCCTTGAGCGCACGCACGGTATCATAGTCGCCGCAGGCAACCGTCAATCGCAGCTTGGACATTCGGGAATTTCCTTGCAATCGCTCAGGCGGAACGCCAACGGCTGAACCGCATCTCGGCGCGTCGCGCCAGCTCGTTGAGCGCGATCGCCATGGCGGCAAGCACGCTGACCAAGCCGAGAAGCCTAGTCGGATCAAAGCTCTGGGTGAATAAGGTGGTGAAATAGCCAATGCCGACGCTCGACCCATAAAGCTCCGCGAGCAGCACGCCCAGCAGCACCGCGCTCATGGCCAGCCGCATGCCGGTGAAGAAGCTCGGCACCATGTGCGGGAAGATCACCCAGCGGAAGATCTGCCAGCGGCTCGCCCCCATGGATTTGGCGCTCGTGAGCAGGATCGGCTTGATGTTCTGCACCCCGGCGATCACCGTCACGATGATCGGGAACATACCGTGGCTGACCCCGAAGGCGATCTTGGAGGCGGGCCCGATCCCGAAATAGAGCACGAACAGCGGCAGGATGGTGATCTGCGGCGTGCCGTAGAGAAGCAGGATGATCGGCATGAAGCTGCGGTGGGTGAAGCGGCTGAGCCCGACCGCAAGCCCCACGCTGAGCCCGATTGCAACCGAGATGAGGAACGCGACCGTCAGCTCGAAAAACGTAATCCGCAATGCCGCCGGAACCCCGGCGGTCGCGAACACAGCGTAGAGCCGCATGTAGACGAGCGAGGGCGGCGCCAGGAACATCTTGTCCACGAAGAAGCGCGCGGCAATCTCCCAGACTGCGAACAGGACTACGATGACGCCAAGCCGCGCGAGCCACGGCCGCGCCCGGAGAAAAGCCCCGACGCCTTGCCGGCCCGCGGCACCGGTCAAGTCGCGCGTGTCGTCGACGGCGGGAGCGTGCGCCATCAGCGTTTCCCCTTGGCTTCGAGCCACGACACCACGGTGTTGAGAAAGGCCGCGATCACGACCGCGAACGTGATGTAGGCGAACATGTGCGCGCGATCCATCTTCTCGTCGAGCTCGGCGATGCGATGCCCGAGGCCGGCGAGCGAGGCGAGCACCTCGCTGCCGAGAATGGCGAGGAGCGCCAGCGTGAAGCCCATGCGCAGGCCGGTCAGGATGATCGGGAGGGCCGCCGGCACGAGCACCCGGCGGAACAGCTGGTAGTTGGACGCGCCCATGGAGCGGGCCGATATGATGAAGATCCTGTCCACGTGGCCGAAGCCCGCGATCGTGTTGAGCACGATGGGGAAGAAGCTGATGGTGGCGCCAAGCGCGATCTTGGAAGGCTCCCCGAGCCCGAACAACAGCGAGTAGAGCGGGAGGAACAGGATGATCGGAATCGAGTAGATGCCCGCCAGCAGCGGCTCGAAGACCTCAATCAGGTAGGGCGAGCGGCTGATCAGATAGCCGATGATCGTGCCAAGCACCATCGAGATCGTGAACGCGGCCGCAAGCTCGGACAGCGTGGTCAGGAGATCGCCGACGAACTCGCCGGTCGTGATCACCTGGATCAGCTCGTGCAGCACGGCAAGCGGATTGGGCAGCAGGATCGGGCTGACATGGCCCCAGGTCGTGAGCCCATACCACAACACGAGGAGAGCGATCAGGAAGGAAAGCTGGACGGCGCGGCTCGCCCAGCGGCCGGCGCTGCGTTCGGCGCGCCCGCTCACGGACTTCCTCCCCGGCCAGTCTCTGTGCGATCGATCCGGGCGGATTCGGACACAGCCTTGCGGATCTCGTCGTGCAGCAGGGCATAGAGCTTGTTGCGGATCGAGGTGAATTTTTCCGAGGTGATGAACTCGGGTCTGCGCGGATGCGGCTCTTCGATCTCGATGATCTCCTTGATGGTGCCGGGGCGGGCCGAGAAGACCGCGACCCGGTCGGCCAGGAACACCGCTTCGCCCAGGCTATGGGTCACGAACACGATGGTTTTCTCGGTGCGCGAAAGCAGGACCGAAAGGTCCTCACCCAGCACCATGCGGGTCTGCTCATCCAAGGCCCCGAACGGCTCGTCCATGAGCAGGATCCCGGTCTCGAGCGACAGCGCCCGCGCGAGCGCGGCGCGCTGGCGCATGCCGCCGGAGAGCTGGCCCGGATAGTGATCGGCGAAATCGGCAAGGCCTACGGCGGCGAGCGAATGCCGGGCGCGTTTCTCCTGCTCGGGCCTGGGCACGCCCTGAAACAGCATGCCGAGCTTCACGTTCTCGATCACCGTGCTCCACGGGAACAGCGCGTTCTCCTGGAACACGTAGGCGATTTCCCGCGGCAGTGGGCCGCGCACCTGCTGATGGCCTACCTCGACGGCGCCGGCGGTGGGCTCCATCAGGCCGCCGATGATGCTGAGCAGCGTGCTTTTGCCGCAGCCGGATGGGCCGATCAGGCACAACAGCTCGCCGCGCGCGATCTCGAGCGAGGTGTCAAGCAGCGCGCGAACGAAACGGGCATCGCCCTTCTCGCCAAACTGATGGGAGACGCCGCTCACCCGTATGGCCACCTCGCCGGTCACGTTTTGGCGTCCTCCCACCGCGGGCGCAGGCACAGGGCCGGTTCGGCGTGGGCTTATTCTTTCGCCTCTCGCCGCCTTATCCTCGGTCGCTGTTCTCAATGAGTGTTCTTGGGCAAGAATGCCTCGGTGTAAAGCTTGGTCATATCCGGCTCGGACGGCAGCACGCCGAGCGTCACGTAGGATTTGGCCAGCACCGCCAGCGCCGGCGCGCTGAACTTTCCGTCGTCCGAGAACATCGGCATCAGCTCGTCATAGGTCCGGCCCATGATGGCCGCATCCTTTCCCATGACATCCATGGCGATCGCCACCGTCTCGCTCCGGTTCTGCCGCATGAACGCGATGGTCGCAAACCAGGCTCGCAGAAAGCCGCGCAGGGCGGCGGGGCGTGCGGCGATCACCTTGTCGGTCGCAAAGATCACATGGATGTGGAAGTCTTTGACGAGGTCGCCGAAGCGCATCAGGATGCGGGCCTTGCCGCTCTTCTCCAGATCGAGTGCGGAGGAGAGGTCGGCCACCATGCCGTCGGTATCGCCGCGCTCGAGTGCGACATATTGTGCCTGCGGCGCGCCGAGCGTGGCGATCCGAATCCCGTTAGGACCCCAGCCCTGCTGCCGCGAGGTCTCGCTGACCAGCCAATAGGTGAGGGAGCCGGCCGAAGAAACGCTCACCGTCTTGCCCTTGAGCTCGGCCACGCTCCTGGGCCCATCGGGCCGCACGATCACGGTCAGGAGAAGCGGCGGACCCGCCATGGCGGCGATGCCCTTGATCGGCGCACCCTTGGCGATGAACGCCATCGCCGGCCCGGAGCCCAGCGCCACGTCGATGCCGTCGGCCGCCATCGCTTGCTGCAGGCGCGCGTCGCCGCCGAAGACTGTCGGTTCGATCTCGAGGCCTTCGCGCGCAAACAGGCCCTTGCGGATGCCGATATCGAGCGGCACGAACGAGAACGCAACCCCGACCGCCTTGCCGACCCGCAGCGTCTCGGCGGCTTTTGCGGGCGATGCGGTCAGGCCGCAAGCGATGATAATGGCGGTCGTCAGCCTGGGCAGAGATCTCCACTGCCGCTCATTCCCGCGGAAGCGGGAATCCAGTTCTTTGCGGAAGAACTGGGTCCCCGCTTTCGCGGGGACGAGCGGTGGAAGCGCGAGCTTCATGCCGGGGCGGCTTTTCGGTTCGATCGCATAGAGGCGCGCAGCGCCTGGGTGTTCTTCTCGTCGACCGTGAGGTCGTCGTTGAACATCACACCATAATGCTCCCGCGCGGCAAGGCGCGAAACCAGCTCCTCCAGGACATCTGAGCGCACCTGCGCGGGGTCGCGGTCCAGGGGATCGCCCCAGCCGCCACCCCCGCCGGTGCGCACGATCGCGGAGGCATGGAGAGGCACCGGGATGTGGGCGCCGACGATCGGCTTGAAATCGTTCTCGCCCGGCAGCCGCAGCAGATAGCCGCCGGACTCGCCCGCGCGGCCGCCCCACAGGCCCCACGGCGGACAATTCACCCGCTTCGCCTGCTCGAAGTTCCAGTGTCCCTCGACCAGATTCCTGACCTGCACGTCGATGCCGAGCCCGCCGCGGTGCTCGCCGGCGCCGCAGGAATCCTGGCGCAGCGCGCGGCCTTCGATCACGACCGGGCATTTGAGCTCGATGCCTTCGATCGAGCCGTTGCGCACATCGCCCTGGCAGACCGAGACGGTGGCGGATTCGCCGTCCTCGGTCGGCCGCCCGCCCCAGCCGCCGCCTTCGATGCTCTGCACCACGAAGCGGCGCTTGGTCTTGGGATGCAGGCCGAAGAACACGACCGAGCCGCCGAGCAGGCCGTGATGGCCCGCCGGCACGACCTCGCGCATCGGCTTCGCCAGGGCTTTGACGATGGTGTCGACCACCGTCGGCACGATGATGCTCCAGCCCGACATGGGCGCCGGAAAGCGCGCCATCATGATGTTGCCTTCCGGGATGATCACCTTGAGCGCCCGGAACGAGCCTTCGTTGACGGGTTCAAGCGGTCCGGTGAGCGCCTTGTAGGCGACGCGGGCGCCCGCCAGCGTGCGCGAATTGATGCCGGCCTTGCGCGCGCCCGAGCAGCCTGACAGGTCGATCACCATGTCACTCTTGGCGATCGTCACCTTGACCTTGATCGGAACCGCCTCGCCCTTCTTGACGCCGTCGTCGTCCATGGCGGACTCCGCCTCGTAGACGCCGTCCGGGAGCCGCGCCACCAGGTTGCGGCACTTGGTTTCGGTCTCGTCGAAAATCTGCTCGATGGCGGCGAGGATCGTGTCGCGGCCGTATTTCTCGAACAGCTCGTCCATGCGCCGCGCCGCCAGCCGACAGGCGGCCATCTGCGATTTCATGTCGCCGAGCGAGGATTCGGGAAAGCGGATGTTGTCCTTGAGCACGCGATAGAGCGTCTCATCGAGCACCCCTGCGCGATAGATTTTCAGCTGATCGAGCTGCAGACCCTCGAACCAGGGATCGGCCACGCGAGGTCCCGCGCCGAACCCGGTCGAGCTGCCGCCCACGTCAATCCAATGCGCCCGCACCATGGCGAACATCAAGAGCTCGCCCCGGTGGAAATACGGCATGTAGATGACGATGTTGTTGAGGTGCTGGCCGGCGACCGCCTGATGATTGGTGATGATCACGTCGCCCGGCGAAAATCCTTTGGCGCCGTAACGCTGCATGCCGTCCGTGATGATGACGCCGAGATCGGCCACGAAGTGCGAGACGCCGCCGACATTCTGCGAGATCAGCTGGCCCTTGGTGTCGATCAGCGCGGTGCAGAAGTCGCGCACCTCGTAGATCATCATGTTGTAGGAGGTGCGCTGCAGGTCGGCCGCCATCTCGTTGGCGACCGCCGGGAGCGCATTGCGGATGACCTCGAGGGTGACGGGATCGAGCGCCCTGCGGGCGCCAAGCGCCTTGCGGCCGCCATTGCGGTTGCCGTTCGCACGAGCTGCGCGCTTGCCGCGCGTTGCATGCTTGCGGAGTTCCTGCATCACGCGCCTCCAACCTTGATGACCAGCTCGCCGGACGGCGCCACCTGCAGGTCGTCCTTGCGGAACAGGACCGTGGTGGTGCCGTGCTCCTGGACGAGCGCCGGACCGACGATGCGCGCGCCCGCCTTGAGCTCGGCGCGCTGATAGACCGGGCAGCGCACCGGCTTCCTTGCGTCCGTCAGATAGACGTCGCGGTGAAGCGGGCTGGGCTCGCGGCGCGCCTTGCCGAGGCGCGGGAAGGCCAGCTTCGCGCGCTTGCCGACAATGGCGAGCCGCATGTTGACCATCTCGACCGGCTCGTCGGGCGAATGGTGCGCATAGCGATGCTCGTACAGCGCATCGAAGGCCTTACGGATCGCCTTGCGATCGCCCGCCTTGAGCTGCTTGAGGGTCACCGGCACCGACAGGGTGAATTCCTGCCCGACATAGCGCAGGTCGAGCGCGATCTGCTCGTGCGCGCCGCGGTTATGGCGCAGGCTGGCGAGAGCCTCGGCGCGCATCTCTTCGTGCACCTCCACCAGCCGGGCAAAGTCGAGGCTCGCGAGATCGGAGAAATGTGTGCGGATGAAGTCATGGCGCTCGTCGGCGAGCAGCATGCCGAGCGCCGAGAAGTGGGACGGGAACAGCGGAATGATCACGGTCGGAATATGCAGCTCGCGCGCGATCGCGATCACGTGCAGCGGGCCCGCGCCGCCGGAGGCGACCAGCGCGAAATCGCGCGGATCGTAGCCCTTCTCGACCGAGACCTCGCGCACCGCCAGCGACATTTTCGAGATCGCGATCTCGACGATCGCCTGGGCGGCCGCCACAGTGTCCATCTTGAGGGGCGCCGCGATCTTCTCGGCGATGCCGCGCGCCGCGCCCTCGGCATCGAGCTTCATCTGGCCGCCCAGGAAATTGTCCGGGTCGAGCCGGCCCAGCACCACATTGGCGTCCGTGATCGTCGGCTCGGTGCCGCCGCCGCGGTAGCAGATCGGGCCCGGATCTGCGCCCGAACTCTGCGGCCCGACCTTGAGCGCCCCGATCTCGTCGATCCAGGCGATCGAGCCGCCGCCGGCGCCGACCTCGACCACATCGATCATCGGCAGCATCACCGGATGGCCGCCTGCGTAGCCGCCCACGTAATAGCCGGGCGCCAGAGTGGGCTCGCCGTCGCGCACCAAACTCGCCTTGGCGGTGGTGCCGCCCATGTCGAACGAGATGACATTCTCGTAGCCGAGCGCGAGGCCGACCTGGGCGGACGCGATGATGCCGCCCACGGGACCCGATTCCATCATGGCGACCGGGCGTTCGGTCGCGACCTCCGGGGTCATCACGCCCCCGTTCGAGCGCATGATCGAGAGGTTGCCGGCAAAGCCGATCTCGCCCAGGCTCGATTTGAGGCTGCGCACATAGCCGCCGACCTTGGGGCCGATATAGGCGTTGACCACCGTGGTGGAGATGCGCTCGAACTCGCGATATTCGCGCAGAATCTCGTGCGACAGCGAGAGATAGGCGTCGGGGAGCTTGCTGCGGATCACCTCGCCGGCGGCGCGCTCGTGCTCAGGATTGGCGTAGGAATGCAGGAAGCAGACCGCGACCGCCTCGACGCCTGATTCGGAAAGGAAACGGCAGGCTTCCTCGACGCTGGCGCGGTCCAGCCGCGCATGCACATCGCCGGTGGCCAGCACACGCTCATCCACCTCGCGGGTGAGGCGGCGCGACACCAGCGGCCGGTGCTTGTGGAACAGGAGATTGTAGGCCTCGGGCCGATTGCCGCGGCCGATGATGTAGACGTCGCGGGTGCCGCGGGTGACGACCAGGGCGGTCGCCGCGCCCTTGCGCTCGATCAGCGTATTGATGGCGATGGTCGAGCCATGGATGAGCTCGTCGACCGCGGAGGCCTTGAGCCCGCTCTTGTTGAGACAATCGATGATCCCCTGGACGAGATGGGCTGGCGTGGTCAGGCTCTTGGCCTGCACGAAGGCGCGGGCCTTCTCGTCGAACCCGATGAGATCGGTGAACGTTCCGCCAATGTCGATCGCAACGACGAGCACGCTTGCCCTCCTGGCCGTCCCCGTCGAATTGCGCGCCGGAGTTTCGCCAGCCAGCCAGGCAACGGGTTTTCGGGCTAATTGGATGCAGGCCTTATTGGGGCCAAGCGGGCCGATCCGTCAAGGCTGGTCCCTCGCCTGCCCTTCGCGCCGGGCAGCGGCCGGTGTATGGAGCAACTCCCCGCCTTGCCTTTCTTGAGCCAACCGCATGGGATCACGACCACGAGCGCGCATCGCCGCAGCGCCCCGCCTCCGGCTGGCGGCCGATATCGGCGGCACCTTCACGGATATCGCGGTCTTCGACGACGCCTCCGGCAAGCTCACCTTCGGCAAGGTGCTGTCGACGCCGGACCGGCTGGTGGACGGGATCAGCGCGGGGGTGGAGAAGGCGGGCTGCGATTACGCCTCGGCGGACCTTTTCCTGCACGGCTCGACGGTGGCGATCAACACGGTGCTGGAGCGTACCGGCGCCAGAACCGCGCTCCTCGTCACGGAGGGATTTCGCGATATCTACGAGATCGGGCGCATCAACCGGCCGGACGCCTACAACCTGTTCTTCCGCAAGCATGTGCCGCTGATCGAGCGGGCGCTGCGGTTCGAGGTGAAGGAGCGCGTGCTCGCCGACGGCGAGATCGATCGGCCCCTCGACGAGCGGGAGATCGAAGCACTCGGGGCACGCTTGGCGGAGATCGGGGTCGAGGCGTGCGCCATCCTGTTTCTCAACTGCTATGCGAACCCCGCACACGAGGCGCGCGCCAAGGCGATCCTCGAAGCCAATCATCCCAAAATGTTCGTGTCGGCCTCCCACGAGCTGTCCCAGGAATACCGTGAGTTCGAGCGCTGCTCGACGGTTGCGGCCAATGCCTATGTGGGGCCAAAGGTGCGCCGCTATGTCGGGGAGATCGACGATCATATCCGCGGCGCGGGGTTTGACGGCTCATTCCTGATCGTGCAATCGACCGGCGGGCTCTACGAAGCCAATCAGGCGCGACGCCAATGCGTGCGGATGCTGGAATCGGGGCCGGCCGCGGGCGTGATCGGCACGCAGGCGCTCTGCCGTACGCTGAAGATCGACAACGCGATCGCGTTCGACATGGGCGGCACCACCGCCAAGGCCGGAGTGATCCACAAGGGCGAGGCGCTGACCACCGGCGCGGCGCTGATCGGCGGCTACGATCAGGCGCTGCCGGTGCAGATCGCCATGATGGATATTTTCGAGGTCGGCACCGGCGGCGGCTCGATTGCGCGCCTCGAGGAAGGGGGCTTGCGAGTCGGGCCGGTGAGCGCCGGCGCGGCCCCCGGTCCCGCCTGCTATGGGCTTGGCGGCACGGAGCCGACAGTCACGGATGCCAATCTGGTGCTTGGACGGCTCGCCGCCGACCGGTTCCTGGGCGGGGAGATGCGGCTCGACACCGCGGCGGCACAGCGCGCCATCGCGGGCTTGGCCAAGCGGCTCGATCTGACCGTGACAGCCGCGGCAGACGGCATTTTGCGGATCGCTGCCACCGCCATGTCGCTCGCCGTCAAGGGCGTCACCACCGAGCGCGGGCTCGATGCCGGACAATTCGCGCTGGTCGCCTATGGGGGCGCCGGGCCCCTGCATGCGGTCGCCGTCGCGCGCGAGATCGGGATGCGCAACGTCATCATTCCGCAGGCGCCCGGGCTGTTCTCGGCGTTCGGGATGCTTCATTCCGATCTGCTCTACGATTACGTGCGCACCTCGCTGGTGCGCCTGGAAGACGCCTCGTTCCGCGACATCGAGAAGATCTACCGCGAGCTCGAGGCGCAGGGCCGCG
>Ga0126381_100002204_pt1 | contig 21102 bp, 19 predicted proteins | sample PanSoiMetPlot_28_FD_96465 | JGI IMG/M metagenome (GOLD analysis project Ga0126381, IMG submission 96465) | Tropical forest soil microbial communities from Panama - MetaG Plot_28 | ecosystem: Environmental > Terrestrial > Soil > Tropical forest > Bulk soil | place: Panama | collected 2016-02-17
CATCAAGTTGCACCTCGGTCCTGCGGTCGGTAAGGCCGCGCCGCGCCGCCGCGACAACGGTAGCACAAGCGCCGGTGCCGCACGCCAGCGTCACGCCCACGCCGCGCTCCCATACCCGCATGCGAATGTGTCTACGGTCGATCACTTGCGCGAACTCCACATTGATGCGGTTGGGAAACAGGGGGTGACGCTCGATGCGGGGACCCAACTGCGTAACGGGCGCTGCCGCTGCATCCTCCACGAACAGGATACAGTGAGGATTACCCATCAAAACCGCGGCGGCGGAAATGCTGATGCCGTCCACTGAAAGGGGGAACTTATTGGCATCCACCGCCTCGGCGAGCGGGATCTCGTTCCATTCAAGCTTGGGGATGCCAACATCGACCGTCACGAAACCTTTGCCCGCATCGCTGCACTCCAGCATGCCGCCTCGGCTGAACAGCGTCACGCGGGAGAGTCCGCGCTCGTCCATCAGCACCCGCGCCACGCAGCGCGTGGCATTTCCACAGGATTCCACTTCGCCGCCGTCGGCATTAAAGAACCGGAGCGAGGCATCGGCGTGGGCATTGCCCGGCGTAATCAGGACCAAAGTGTCGCAGCCCACGCCGAAATGGCGGTCGGCGATGGCACGGGCCTGGGTTCCGTTCATAGGTATGACGCGGTCGCGGGAATCGAACACCACGAAGTCATTGCCCAGGCCTTGCATTTTGCGGAATGGAGTCATGGGTCCGCCTTATAGGCAAAGGGGGCGGTTTTTGCCATTGCCCGATTGCGGCAAAATTCGCCAAGCTGGCACGTTCCTTACGGAGCCGCCATGACGCGCCTATCTTTGACGATCCTGGCCCTTGTGACCTTTGTCTTTGCCGGAGCCCAAGCCGTGACCGATCCTTATGCGTGGCTGGAAGATGTGCATGGTGAAAATCCGCTCGCCTGGGTCAAGGAACAGAACGGGAAATCGCTTGCGGTTCTCAAGGCCGATCCGCGCTACCAGAAAAATTATCAGAGCATCCTGGAAGTGCTGGATGCGCCCGACCGCATTCCCACCGGCAATCTCGATCATGGCTTCGTCTACAATTTCTGGCAGGACGCCGAAAATCCCAAGGGTGTCTGGCGGCGCACTAGCATCGCCGATTATGCAAAGCCGACGCCCCACTGGGACGTGATCCTGGATGTGGACGCGCTGGCCAAGACGGAGAAGGAAAATTGGGTGTTCGAAGGTGCCGAGTGCGCGCCCAAAGAGGCACGCTGCCTGGTCCGGTTATCTCGGGGGGGCGGCGATGCCGTGGTGGTGCGCGAGTATGATCTCAAGGCCCACCGCCTGGCCGAGAATGGATTCTCGTTGCCGGAAGCCAAGAGCGACACCGCCTATCTCGATGACGACACGGTTCTGTTCGCCAGCGATTTCGGTCCGGGCACGCTCACCAAATCCGGCTATGCGCGTATCGTCAAAGAATGGAAACGTGGCACGCCTATCGAGTCCGCCAAGACACTTTTTGAAGGCAAGGTCAGCGATGTGCTGGCTTCGCCCGCGACTTTTCACACCAGAGAAGGCGATTTCGGTCTGGTGATCCGCGCCGTGAGCTTCTTTGAAAGCGAATATTACGCCTTGGATGCGGCTAAAGGCACCGTCAGCAAGCTCGACATTCCGTTGTCGGCCGACGTCAAAGGGATGATTGACGGCGCCCTGATCGCCACATTGCGCGAGGATTATTCCACTCAAGGCGCACATTTCGCCAAAGGCGCACTGGTGGCGTTCAGGAAAGGGCAAACTCCGCAATCACTTTACGCACCAGGACCGCGCGCGGCCATCGAGTCGGTGGGCGTGGGACGCGATGCGATCTATGCCGCAATCACCGAAAATGTGATCGGCGCGATCCATGTCTTCACTACTGACGGGAAGGCGTGGCGCCAGCGCAGGCTCGAATTACCTCCGGGCGGGGCGGTGGATGTGGTGTCGGTCAACGATTTCGGGCCCGAGGCTTTGTTCAATTTTCAAAGTTATCTGATCCCGCCTACCCTCTATTTCACTGACGGCGAAAGTGCGCCACGTGCAATAAAATCTTTGCCGGCGCGCTTCGATGCTTCAAGCCTTGTTACGGAACAATTCGAGGCCACGTCGAAGGACGGCACCAGGATTCCCTATTTCGTCACGCGGCCGAAAAATCTCCACGGCCCCGCACCCACCGTGCTTTATGGTTATGGCGGTTTCGAAATCTCGCTTACCCCCAGCTACTCGGCCAATTTCGGCCGGCTCTGGCTCACGCATGGCGGCATTTATGTGGTGGCGAATATTCGCGGCGGCGGCGAGTTCGGGCCGGCCTGGCATGAAGCCGCCACCAAATTTCACCGCCAGCGTGCCTATGACGATTTCGCCGCGGTGGCTGAGGATCTGGAACGCCGCGGCCTCAGCACGCCCAAGCAACTGGGTATCATGGGCGGCAGCAATGGCGGGTTGCTGGTCTCGACCGTGATGGTGGAACGCCCTGACCTGTTCGGCGCGGTGGTGTGCCAAGTCCCGCTGGTGGACATGATCGCCTATAGTCATATCGGCGCGGGCGCGTCCTGGGAGGGTGAATATGGAGATCCCGCTGATCCCAAGATGCGCGACTACATCCTCACCTATTCGCCATACCAGAATGTGAAAAAGGATGTGCGCTATCCGCCGGTGCTGTTTGTCACGGCCACCAGCGACGACCGGGTGACGCCGGCCCATGCGCGCAAGATGGCGGCCAAGATGGAAGCCCAGGGCCATGATGTCCTCTTTTATGAGAACACCGATGGTGGCCATGCCGCGGCGGCCGACCACAAGCAGGCGGCGGAGACGTGGGCCCTGAGTTTCGTCTATCTGGCGGAAAAACTGGGGCTTAAGACCTAGAAAGACCTGCAAATTTGACTTTTTCGATGGGGAAAGCCTAAAACCCGTTCGTTTCCGGAAAGACCAAGGGCCTTTCCGGTCCCTGCCCTCGCGGTTGGGATCGCCCTCAGGCAGCGCGTGGCGCCCCCTGGGGCGTAACTGCTTTGAATTTCAACTCCTCATGCTGAGCCAATCGAAGCATGAGGAGACAGGATTCGACCTCACCCTTCGACAGGCTCGGGGTGGGGAGTGGAGTTTGGTCTTGTTCGAGAATCTTCAGTCCCGCCTCACCGGTGTGTTCGACAGGCTCAGAGGGCGTGGCGCGCTGTCCGAAGCCGACGTCGATGCCGCGCTGGGCGAGGTGCGCACCGCCCTGATCGAAGCTGATGTCGCGCTGCCGGTAGTGAAGGACTTCATCGAGAAGGTTCGCCCCCGTGCCGTGGGCGAGAGTGTGATCCGCTCGATCACGCCCGGCCAGCAAGTGATCAAGATCGTCCATGACGCGCTGGTGGAAATGCTGGGCGCGGAAAATGCCGCGCTCTCGGTGGGATCACCACCAGCACCTATCCTGATGGTGGGTCTGCAAGGCTCAGGCAAGACCACTACCACGGCCAAGCTGGGCCTGATGCTGCAGACTCGCGAGAAGAAGCGCGTGCTGATGGCATCCCTGGACGTAAACCGTCCTGCCGCGATGGAGCAGTTGCGCGTGTTGGGCGAGCAGGCTGGCGTGGCCACGCTCCCGGTGGTTGCGGGGCAGGATCCGGTCGCCATCGCCAAGCGCGCCTTGGCCTCGGCGAAAGTAGGTGGCTATGACGTGCTTATTCTCGACACCGCCGGCCGCCAGTCGATCGACGAGCAATTGATGGCCGAAGTGGCGGCAATCAAGGCTGCCACAAATCCACATGAGACTTTGCTGGTGGCGGACAGCCTTACCGGCCAGGACGCGGTCAACATCGCCAAGAACTTCAATGATCGCTTGCATCTTTCAGGCATCATTCTCACCCGCGTGGACGGCGATGCGCGCGGCGGTGCCGCACTCTCGATGAAAAGCGTGACCGGCGCGCCGATCAAGTTCCTGGGCGCGGGCGAAAAGCTGGAGGCCTTGGAGGCCTTCCATCCCGAGCGCGTGGCGTCGCGCATCCTCGACATGGGCGATGTGGTCTCGTTGGTTGAAAAGGCGGCCGAGACCCTCGACAAACAGGAAGCCGAGAAGATCGCCGCCAAAATGAAGAAGGGTCAGTTCGACATGAACGACCTGGCGGCGCAATTGAAGCAGATGAAGAAGCTTGGCGGTATGAAGGGCCTGCTCGGCATGCTGCCCGGCGTGGGCAAGATCAAGGATCAATTGGATGCCGCTGGGCTGGACGACCGGATCCTCACCCGCCAGGAAGCCATCATCCAATCCATGACCAAGGGCGAGCGCGCCGATCCTGACGTGATCAATGGCTCGCGCAGGAAACGCATTGCTGCGGGCGCTGGCGTGGAAGTCTCCGAAGTCAACAAGCTCCTCAAAATGCACCGCCAGATGGCGGACATGATGAAGAAACTGGGCAAAGGCGGCCGCATGCCGATGATGCCCGGCATGGGCGGCGGCATGCCGCCGGGATTACCGCCCGGAATGTTTCCGCGGCGTTGAAATTTAATGGAAGGAAAAAATTATGGCACTCCGTATTCGTCTGGCGCGCGGCGGCACTAAGAAGCGCCCGCATTTCAATGTAGTGATCTCGGACTCGCGGTCCCCTCGCGATGGCCGCTTCATTGAAAAGATCGGATTCTATAACCCGCTCCTCCCTTCCGATCATGCCGATCGCATCAAGCTCGACCTTGAGGCCGCCAAGGCCTGGATCGCCAAGGGCGCGGTGGCGTCAGACCGCGTGCACAAGATGCTGGCCAATGCTGGCCTGGTGAAGGCGCGCGTGCATAATAACCCGCAAAAGGCCCTGCCCAAGAAGAAGGCGCAGGATCGCGCGGCTGCCGCCGCCAAGGCCGCAGAAGAAGCATCCGCCTCCTGATCGAGAGGACCAGGTGGCGCGCGATATTCTCCTCGCGGCCATCATAGGCGCGCAGGGACTGAAGGGCGCGGTGAGGGTAAAACTCTTCACCGAGACGCCGGAAGGTCTTGCGCGTTACGGCACACTGAGGGACAGAAGCGGCAAATGCTTCGAGGTTACCGCCATCCGACCTGGAAAGGACGGAGAGGCGGTGATTTCTTTTTCCGGCGTTGCCGATCGTGATTCCGCAGAAGCGCTGAGGGGCACGGAGCTGTTTGTCGAGCGCCATAAGTTTCCTGCGACGGGTGAGGAAGAGTTCTACCATGCCGATCTGATCGGCCTGGAGGCGCAAGACAGCGAAGGCCGAATGTTGGGCAAGGTGGCCGGGATCCACAATTATGGCGCCAGCGACGTGATGGAGATCGCGCGACCCGACGGCGACAATATCCTCCTAGCATTCACCCGCGAGACGGTGCCCGTGATCGACATCCCGGGTGGACGCATCGTGGTGGCAGTGCCCGAGGACGACGAGGGCGGCGATCATGTGGAGTGAGCCGCAGTTCGCAGAAGCTGAACCACCTGTCCCATCAGACCATTTCGAGCGGCGAACGCCCCGAGCTGGGCTAGCTGGCATTTTCAGAATATGTGGAATTCGGCGATGACAGACAAAGGCTGGTCCGCCACCGTCCTCACGCTCTTTCCCGAGACATTTCCCGGCCCCTTAGGCGTTTCCCTGTTGGGCAAGGCCTTGGCGACTGGTCTTTGGTCGTTGGAGGTACGCGATATTCGCGAGCATGGAGTGGGCCGGCACCGGACGGTGGATGACACGCCCGCCGGTGGCGGCCCCGGGATGGTGATGCGCGCCGACGTAGCTGCGTCCGCCATTGACGCAGTGGAACGTAAGAACCGGCCACTGATCTACCTCAGCCCCCGAGGCCCGCAACTGACTCAGGCGCGGGCGCGGGAACTGGCCGCTGGCCCTGGCGCAATCCTGATCTGCGGCCGCTTCGAGGGGCTCGATCAGCGGGTGATCGAGGCGCGCGCGGTAGAGGAAATCTCCCTGGGCGATTTCGTGCTGGCCGGGGGCGAGGTCGCGGCAATGGCGTTGATCGAGGCAACGGTGCGCCTCATCCCCGGTGTCCTGGGTGACCTGACCTCCACGCAAGAAGAGAGTTTTGCAGGCCACCTTCTGGAATACCCCCATTTCACGCGACCTAAGACTTTCGAGGGCAAGCCCATTCCCGACGTCTTAACTAACGGGAATCACAAAGAAATTTCAAAATGGCGACAGGCTCAGGCTGAGGCGCTTACGCGCACCAGGCGGCCCGACCTTTGGACCCTCTATGAAAAGGATAAGGGCTAGGCTATACGCCGCGCCTCACGCGAACCGACGGCTTTACGGAGACCACCCGATGAACCTTTTGCAGACGCTCGAAGCCGAGCAGATGAAGGCTGTGCGCAGCAAGCCGCTGCCCGCTTTCCGTCCGGGCGACACGCTCAAGGTCAACGTCAAGGTGGTGGACGTCACCTATGACGAAAAGACCAAGCAGAACAAAACCCGCGAACGCCTCCAGGCATTTGAGGGCGTTTGCATCGCCCGCCAGGGTTCGGGACTGAACGAGTCGTTCACGGTGCGCAAGGTCTCGTATGGTGAGGGCGTGGAGCGCGTTTTCCCGATCTATTCACCCCTGGTGGATTCGGTGAGCGTGGTGCGCAAGGGCAAAGTAAGGCGGGCCAAGCTTTATTACCTGCGCGGCCGCACCGGCAAATCGGCCCGCATCTCGGAGCGCACGGAAAATGCCGGTCCGGAAGCGTCCGCCTGAAACGCTGAAAAGCCCTGAAAATACGGGCTTTCCGGGACTATCCCACGGAAAATGCAGAAAGCTCCGATTTTTCGGGGCTTTTTTGTTGTTTCCCCACTTGCGATCGCGAGAAAACCCGTAAAACTGGGCCTATCGTTGATTCGCTAAGAGGGAAACTCCCATGGCCACCGTTCCTGCCAGCAAACCCAAGACCGAAACCGTTTCCACCCGCCAGCTCGCAAGCCAGCTCGCCGAAAAGCACGAGCTTTCGCAGAAGAGCGCCAACGCGATGCTGGAAGACACGATCGCCTTGATCACCAAGCACCTCAAGAAAGGCGCCCGCATTCGCTTGAATGGCCTGGGCATCCTGGTCGTGCGCAAGCGCGGTCCGCGCATGGGCCGCAATCCCGCGACCGGCGAAGCCATCAAGATCAAGGCCTCCAAGAAGGTCGCGTTCCGCGCCTCCAAGGAGCTCAAGGAAGCGATCTGACGGTCGTCCGTTCCGAACAGAAAGAAAGGCCGGGCGTCATTCGTCCGGCCTTTTCTTTTGGCCGGACGAAAGTTAGTTCGATGGTCGCGCCGCTTGCGGATAACCGCTCCTCGCCCGTCCCACTTTTTCCAGACCGGCGCTCCGTCCGGCCTTTTTCTTTTTTTGCTGCCACGTCTTTTTTTCAAGGAACCGCCGCGTTGGTCTGCCACCTTGCTCCCCGGTCGCCCAAAGGCTAGGTAGCGGCCCGGTTTTCCATCAGGCAAAGGACTATCCTATGGCGCGCAAGAAAATCGCCTTGATCGGCGGCGGACAAATCGGCGGCACGCTCGCTCACCTGGTCGCGCTCAAGGAATTAGGTGATGTGGTCATGTTCGACATCGCCGACGGCCTGCCGCAAGGCAAGAGCCTGGATCTCGCTCAAGCCGGCCCGGTTGACGGCTACAACGCTAGGCTCATGGGTACCAACGATTATGCCGACATCAAGGGCGCCGATGTCGTGATCGTGACCGCCGGCGTGCCGCGCAAGCCCGGCATGAGCCGCGACGATCTTCTTGGCATCAATCTGAAGGTGATGGCGTCCGTGGGTGAAGGCATCAAGGCCAACGCGCCCGACGCTTTCGTAGTGTGCATTACCAACCCGTTGGACGCGATGGTTTGGGCGTTGCGTCAATTCTCGGGGCTGCCGCATCATAAGGTGGTGGGCATGGCGGGCGTGCTCGACTCCGCCCGTTTCCGCCACTTCCTGGCAGAGGAGATGAATGTTTCCGTCGAAGACGTCTCGGCTTTCGTGCTGGGCGGCCATGGCGACACGATGGTGCCCATGCCGCGTTTTTCGACCGTTGCCGGCATTCCCTTGCCGGAACTGGTCAAGATGGGCTGGATCAAGCAGGAAAGACTAGACCGGATCATCCAGCGCACCCGTGACGGTGGTGCCGAGATCGTGGGCTTGCTCAAGACCGGCTCGGCCTATTACGCGCCCGCTGCTGCCGGCATCGCCATGGCGGAATCCTATCTCAAAGACCAGAAGCGGGTGTTACCTTGCGCGGTCTATGTGAACGGCCCTTACGGCATCAAAGATCTCTATGTGGGCGTACCTACGGTGATTGGTGAAAAGGGAATCGAACGCATTGTCGAGCTGGAGCTGACTTCGGACGAAAAGGCGGCCCTGACCAAGTCGGCGGACGCGGTGAAAGGCCTGATCGAAGCCTGCAAGAAGCTGGAACCGAAGCTTTCTTAAGTTGCCCCCCACTCTAGGCATCGCAAGCGCTGCTCCGGGCAATTCCCAATCAGCGTGTTCACGCGCGCGACGGAAGCCGACTGCCCGCCAATCCGCAAGCATTGACCGGGCAGTGCGCGTCTTGGTCCTGGCAGCCGGGGGTAACCGATGATTTATCGCCGCCGCGATCTGTCCCTGTTCGTAGCGTCGCGATTTCTTTCCACTTGCGCCATGCAAGTGCAGTCGGTGGCGATCGGCTGGCAGATATACGACATGGTGCGCACACCTTTGGCGCTGGGTTTGGTGGGGTTATGTCAATTCGTGCCCATGTTCCTTCTCACTTTGCCGGCGGGTGAGATCACTGACCGCTTCAACCAGCGGCTCGTCTATGCGGTGGCAGGCGCGATGCAGGCACTCTGCTCGGCCCTGTTTCTTGGCCTTACATTGTTCGCGCCGCACCGCGCTTTTTTGTTCTATCTGGTGTTGGTGCTGTTCGGCGCCGCGCGCGGCTTTGCGGGCCCCTCCGGCCAGTCGTTGCTGCCGTTTCTCGTGGAGCAGGACAGGCTGCCGCGCGCCATCTCGATCAACTCTTCCGTCTTCACGGCGGCGGTGATCGCCGGTCCCGCGCTCGGCGGTTTTCTATACGCTCTGGGTCCGGTGCCGGTGTATGCGCTTTGCATCCTGGGTTTTGCGCTGGCGGCCCTGATCGTGTCGCAATTGGGCGGACGTCGGAACCGTCCCGACGCCTGTCCGGCCAGCCGGCTGGAACGCGTCGCCGAGGGAGTGGGATTTGTCCGCTCGCGACCAGTGGTTTTGGGTGCCATCTCACTTGATCTGTTTGCGGTGCTGTTGGGCGGCGCCACCGCGCTGCTCCCGGTCTATGCGCGCGACATTCTGCATGTGGGGCCAATCGGGCTGGGCTTTTTGCGCAGCGCTCCCGCGGTAGGCGCTTTTACAGTCGCCTTCGCGCTCACCCACCGCCAAATCGGGGCCAATGTCGGCGCCAAAATGTTCGCGGCCGTAAGCCTATTCGGTCTTTCGACCATCGTCTTCGGCCTTTCTACGTGGTTTCCGCTTTCGCTGCTCGCTCTGTTCGCGTTGGGCGCCAGCGACATGGTGAGCATCAATATCCGCTCCTCCCTAATTCAATTGGCGACACCGGACGCAATGCGGGGCCGTGTCTCCGCCGTTAGTATCCTCTTTATCGGCGCCTCCAATGAATTGGGCGAGTTCGAGTCCGGCATCACCGCAGCCTGGCTCGGCACGGTGCCCGCGGTTGTATTGGGCGGGCTGGGCACGCTTTTGGTCGTGGCGGGCTGGATGAAATTGTTTCCTCCGCTTCGCCATGTGAATCGATTTAGTGACGTCGCGGTCTCGTCGTGACACTCAGAAATTGTAACTGAGGTGGATATAACCGCTGTGCGGGGTGATTTCCGCGCCGTAATTCAGGCCGGGCGGACGATATCGGGTGGTAAAGATTTTCGAGAAGCCAAACGCAATTCCGGCGCTGGCTGCCACATCGTACCAGTGATGTTCTTTGGCTTCGACGCGGGTATAGCCTGTGTAAATGGCCGCTGCATAAGCGGGCACCCCATATTCCCAGCCATAGCGGTCCCACAGATACTGCGCCGGCGCGAAAGCGAGCGCTGCGGTCTCGGAGGGAAAGGAGTGGTCGTCGGCGCCGTTGGGCCGTTCTTCATGCACGATATGCTTGAGGGCAAAGGCCGTGCCCACCGTGGCCGCGGTGTCCACCGTGAGCTGCGCCAGTCCTACCCGGTCGTCCTGGTACAGGCTGATGCCGCCCGCAACCAAGGGAAGCGCGATCGCCACGGCCGTGCCGGAAGTTGCGACCGCGTCGGCGTGCGCAACTCCAGCGTCAGCCACCAGGATGAGGGCGGCCAAGGCTGCCCTGAATGGTAGGAATCCCCGAGACATTTCAAGCGTTTTAACGGCTTATCGGACGCCCGCAAGAGCTAACGCGCAGCTTCAAGGAGTTTGCGGGGTTTTCAAGCGGACCGCCACCTGGAATGGTGGGGCATAAAGGGGAGGCATTCATGACATTTCTGAGAGGCTGGACACCGCGTGAGCGGCACGCGGTGATCGCCTCCTATTTGGGCTGGTCACTGGACGCCTTCGATTACTTTGTCCTGGTTTTTGTGATCCCCGATGTCGCGGCGAGTTTTCATGCGAGCATCCCGTCCGTCGCCTTGGCGCTCACGCTCACTTTGGCATTTCGTCCGCTCGGCGCCTTCATTTTTGGGCGGCTTGCCGACCGTTACGGCCGCCGCCCGGTCTTGGTGGCCAATATCGTGCTCTATTCCCTGTTCGGATTTTCCACCGCGTTTGCCCCCAACCTGATTGTCTTTTTTGTCATACGGTCCTTGTTTGGGGTGGCGATGGGAGGCGTGTGGGGCGTCGGTGCCTCGCTCGCCTTCGAAACCATCGCACGCGACAAGCGCGGCTTCGTCTCCGGCCTGCTGCAATCCGGTTATGCCACGGGATATCTGGTATCGTCGCTGGTCTTTGGTTTTCTTTTTGCCCCGTTGGGCTGGCGCGGTCTGTTCATGGTGGGCGTCGTGCCGGCGATAATCCTGGTCTGGTACATCTGGTCGGCGGTAGTGGAGTCGCCGGTTCACGATCGCGGCCAGGCCTCGCAAATCAGCGTGCCTCTGCTCGCGCTACAAGTTGTGGGTATCGCGACTGCGGGTCTTCTCGCCTATTTGGCGGGCGCATACTTCCTGTTTCCCAATTTCGGCTGGTATGGCGTCGCGCTGCTGGTTCCGGCCGCAGCCATCCTGGCGTATTTTGTCTCCGATTATGTGCGGCGCCATTGGAAGCTGATGCTGTATGCCGTGATTATGATGACGGCGTTCAATTTCTTCAGCCATGGCACACAGGATATCTATCCACTATTTCTGCAAAAGCAGCGGGGCTTTGATCACGCCACCGTCTCGACCATTGCGGTCATTTACAACGTGGCCGCCATCGCCGGCGGGCTGACGATCGGCAGCCTCAGCCAGCGTCTTGGCCGCAAACGGGCTTCGGTCGCGACCGCTCTGGCCTCAGTACCTGTGGCGTTTTTATGGGCGTTCTCCTCAACCGCGGCGCTTTTGGGCCTAGGCGCGATCCTGATGCAATTTGCCGTGCAGGGCGCCTGGGGCGTGGTGCCCGCTCATCTCAACGAGATTTCGCCCAAGGGCGAGCGCGGCACTTTTCCTGGCACGGTCTATCAATTGGGAAATCTCATCGCCTCGGTAAACGCGGTCCTCCAGACCAGCATCGCCGAACGCACCGGCGGAAATTACGCGCTGGCGCTCGCCCTGGTGGCGATCGTCTCGGCGCTGGTGATCGCGCTGTTCATGGGCCTGGGACCTCAGGCGCCGGATGTGGAGATGGGCAAAGCCGGGCTTTAGGCCTTGACGTAAACGTCCACACGATCCGCCGGGCCCGAATCATCTGCGCCGCCCATGGCGCGCACATCGATCCGTTCAGCCGGTACCCCGTCGTCAATCAAGACTTGACGGATTGCGAGCGCGCGTTTGAGCGACAGGCGTCGCGCGTCCGAGCTCTTGTCGCCGCGATTGCCACCATAGGCCTGAATCTGCACTCGGGCCGAGGCACTGGTCATCGCGGCGCTAAGATCACCGGCGAGGAATTTGATCGCGCCGAGCGCGGACTGCGCTGGATCGGCGGCATCGGGCGCAAACAGGATCACGCTGCGTTTGGTGAGGCCGGGCGTGGCCGCTTCGGCGGCAGGTGCCGGGGCCGCGCTGGCGGGCGGGGGATTGGCCTTCGCCATCTGCTTGGGCTGAGGCGCGGGAGGTGCGATCGGCTGGGCCGGCGCAGGGGCGCCGAAATTGAGTCCGGCGGCACCTTGGTCAGTGTAACCCCCAAAACCGGGATTGTAGGCGGGCTTGTTAGGCGGCGCCGTGGCAATCGGGCCCGCCTCAGCCTTGGCCTGTTTGACTGGCTTGGGCTGCGCTTTCGGCACCGGTTCGGCTTTGGCTTCCCTGGCCGGAGGCGGGCGCTTCGGCTCAGGCTTCGTTTCGCGCTTAGGCTCCATCCGCGCTTTCTTGACCGGTTCGGGCGACGCAGTTTCGTCAGCGGAGGCTTCTCTCTTGCGTTCGGCCAGCCTGTTCTTGGTGGGCATGTGGAGATGGATCACGCCCGTGTCCTTGACGGTTTCGCCGGGCTGAAGTAACGGGCGAACCGTTCGCATATAATCGCCGCCTGGATAGAGCAGAGTGGCCCCGCCCGGAGCGACAGGGTTGACGGTCACGTCATCGCCGCGATCCACATTTTGACCGAAAGCCAAACCTGGCCAGACGAGCCAGGCGCTGGCCAGCAAGGCGAGTTTCAAATGACGCATCCAACTGGCCCGGTTTTTGACAGAGCTATCCCCTTCTTAGCCTAGCCTCAATCTAATGCTTTGCAACAACTACCAAATGCCGCAGATTTATTCGCCATGCGCCCTTTTTCGCCCGTACCGCCCCGAGAATTTCCAGCCCGGACGTGACGTTTAGGAGATTTTGATGAAATCCCGTGCCGCTGTTGCCTATGGCCCCGGTCAATCCCTGGTAGTGGAAGAGGTCGACCTGGAAGGTCCCCATCCCGGCGAGGTGCTGGTCGAGATTAAGGCCACTGGCGTCTGCCACACCGACGAATTTACCCGCTCCGGCGCTGATCCCGAAGGATTGTTCCCCGTCATTCTGGGGCACGAGGGCGCAGGAGTTGTGGTGGAGCTGGGGAAGGGTGTCTCAAGCGTGAGGCCGGGCGATCATGTGATTCCCCTCTACACGCCGGAATGCCGCCAGTGCAAAAGCTGCACCTCGCACAAAACCAATCTCTGCACAGCCATCAGGGCCACTCAAGGCAAGGGTGTGATGCCCGACGGCACCAGCCGATTTTCGCTCAGGGGTAAGCCCATCCATCATTATATGGGCTGCTCGACCTTCTCGAATTTCACGGTGCTCCCTGAGATCGCGCTGGCGAAAATCCGTCTCGACGCGCCATTCGACAAGGCTTGCTATATCGGCTGCGGCGTCACTACAGGCGTGGGCGCGGTGATCAAGACCGCGAAGGTCGAGCCCGGCGCAAACGTAGTGGTATTCGGCCTGGGCGGCATCGGCCTTAATGTGGTGCAGGGCGCGCGAATGGCGGGCGCCGCCATGATCGCGGGCGTGGACCTCAATTCCAAGCGCGAGAATCTGGCGCGGCAATTCGGGCTCACCCATTTTATAAATCCCAAGGATGTGAAGGGCGATTTGGTGGCGCATCTGGTCGAACTGACGGGAGGCGGCGCCGATTATTCCTTCGAGTGCGTAGGTAACGTGGACCTGATGCGCCAGGCGCTGGAATGTACCCATCGCGGCTGGGGCATGTCGGTGATCATTGGCGTGGCGGGCGCCGGGCAAGAGATCAAGACAAGGCCGTTTCAGCTGGTGACGGGGCGGGTTTGGAAAGGCACCGCCTTTGGGGGCGTGCGTGGGCGGACCGAGGTGCCATCCATCGTGGATTGGTACATGGATGGGCGGATCGCGATCGATCCGCTGATCACGCACAAGCTGCCTTTGGACCGGATCAACGAGGCTTTCGACCTGATGCATGCGGGGGAAAGCATCCGCACCGTTATCGAGTTCTAGAACTTCGCGCTCTTCAGCAATTTCAGCAGCTGGGTATGAAGATGTTCATTGGCGCAGACCACCGCGCCGTTGGTAAGCATGTGATCGCCGCCGCTTATATCGGTCACTACGCCGCCGGCCTCCCTGACCATTATGATACCCGCGGCCATATCCCAGGCCTGCAGGCCATGCTCCCAGAAACCGTCGAAACGCCCTGCGGCGACATACGCGAGATCGAGCGATGCCGCGCCCATGCGGCGGATGCCAGCGGTCGCATTCATCACCGCGGCCATTTCGGCAGAGGCGCGTGCATGTCCTTCCTTGCCCATGAAGGGGAGGCCAGTCGCGATTACCGAAGGCCCCAACTCCTTTCGCGCCGCCACGCGCAGCCTTTTGTCATTCAGATAGGCGCCATGGCCTTTCTCGGCGGTGAAAAGGTCATCCGTGACGGGATTGTAAATCATGCCCGCCACCAAATGCCCTTCGCGCTCCAGCGCGATCGAAATGGCGAAATGAGGAATGCCATGCAGAAAGTTGGTCGTGCCGTCGATGGGGTCGATAATGAAGCGGTGGGTCTTGTCGCGGCCTTCCACCGCGCCGCCTTCCTCGCCCAAAAAGCCATAGCCAGGCCTCGTCTTGGTCAATTCCTCGATCAGGATGCGCTCGGTGCGCTTGTCGGCGGTGGTGACGAAATCGGCGGGGCCTTTCATCGAGACCTGGAGATTTTCGAGCTCGCCAAAATCGCGAATCAGGGGGCGGCCGGCTTTGCGAGCGGCCGCGATCATCACATTCAGCGCGGGAGAAAGGTACGGCATCAAGTTTCCGCGCGGCGGACGTACGAGCCATCTTCGGTGGCGACAACGATTTTCTCGCCCGCCCCGATGAAAGGCGGGACTTGGATCTTCATCCCATTCTCCAGAACCGCGCCCTTGTACGATGGCGCTGCCGTGCCGCCCCTGAGCACGGGCTCTGCCTCCGTGACGGTCAACGTCACCTGCACCGGCAATTTGATGCCGATAGGGCGTCCCTCATAAAGCTGCACCAAGGTCTTCATCCCGTCCTGGAGAAAGCGCGCCTGGTCGCCCACGAAATCCGCGGACAGCTCGATCTGCTCGTATGTTTCCATGTCCATGAAAGTGAGCATGTCGGCCGCGCCGTAGAGGAACTGGAAGTCTTTTTTCTCCAGATAGACCTCTTCGACCGTCTCGTCGGAGCGGAAACGCTGGTTGAGCTTGGTGCCCTGGGTGACGTGCTTGAGCTCCACCTGGTTATAGGCGCCGCCCTTGCCGGGCTTGACCTTCTGGGTCTTCACCGCCATCCACAGCCCGCCATCGAATTCGATCAAGGTGCCTGGGCTGATTTCGTTGCCGGTAATCTTGGCCATGGAAAAAAAACGCCTCCGGCGTTGGAATGGTACGATCAGCAGGTTCAAAGAGCGCGCGGGTTCTAGCAACCGGGGCACTGAATGTCACGCAGTTGCGGCCGGAGGGTTGAAAATCCGAAGGGGGTCAAAAAAGCGCGTTAAACGCTTTCACCGCCGCCTCGGGACCGTCCGGATGTTCCCAAACCCCGGCTGAAACGGCGAGAAAATCGGCGCCCGCTTCCACCAAGCCGGGCGCATTTGCGACCGTGACGCCGCCGATTGCAACGCACGGGACCACCATCAAATCCGACCACCAGCTTAGAAGCTCAAGATCGGCTTGGGCCTTGGGCTCCTTGGTCTTGGTGGGAAAGAATGCGCCGAAGGCGACATAGTCCGCTCCTGCTTCTGCCGCTTCAATGGCCAGATGGCGGCTGTTGTGGCAAGTGACGCCTACGACGCGCGAGGGTCCCATCGCGGCGCGGGCTTCGGCAAAGGAGACGTCTTCCTGGCCAACATGCACCCCGTCGCAGCCCAATTCGGCGGCGAGATCGGGCCGGTCATTCAGGATGAAGGCGGTGCCATTGGCTTGGACGGCGGGACGCAGCGAATCCACTGCGCGGCGGATCACATCGTCCTCGGCATCCTTTAGCCGCAGCTGGAAGCTCGCCACGTCACCGCCACCCAGTGCCTCGCGTAGCGGCGTGACAAAGTTCGCGGCCGAAAGTCTCGGCGGCGAAATCAAGTAGAGACGACAGTTTGACATTTACCCCCTCCGCCCTTCGCACGATTGAGAGCGTGCTACGTACGGGCGGTGAAAGGTCTGACCCTTTCGCTGCTCGCCCTCTTCCTCCCCCGCCAAGAGTGCTCGCGCGCAGTGGAGGTAGGCCTGTGCGCGCGTCACGATCGGCTTATGCCGCTTTCTTTTCGTCCGCCCGGGTCCACTTTCCCAGTGCCGCAAGGCTATTCATCAAAGCACGGTGGGCGAAGGCGGCTTGCGCCTTGGCCACGTTGTCCGCCTTGCCGCCCCAAGCCACTTGCGGCGCGTGCTGCAGCGCGCGCCCATAGGAGAAGGTCACCGGCCATGGCAGGCCGCCGATAGCGTTAATTGCGGAGAGATGCGCGGTGGCGTCTTCGTCCGACTGGCCGCCAGATAGGAACGCGATCCCTGGCACTGCTGCCGGCACGCAAGCCTTTAGGACTTTGACCGTCGCCTCGGCCACCTCCCCAACTGAATTCTGTTTGGAGCACTTCATCCCCGGCACGACCATGTTGGGCTTGAGCACCATACCTTCCAGCGCCACGTCGGCATAATAAAGTTGCTGGAACACTTCCTTCAGCACCCAGGTTGTGACGGCCTCGCAACGCGCGATGTCGTGGTCGCCGTCCATCAGCACTTCCGGCTCGACAATGGGGACGATGTCATTTTCCTGGGCCAGCGCCGCATAGCGGGCCAGAGCCTGAGCATTGGCATTGAGGCAATTGTAGCTGGGAATGCCTGGGCCAATATCGATCACCGCGCGCCATTTTGCGAAACTCGCGCCGAGTTTGTGATATTCCTGGAATCGCTCGCGCAGCCCATCCAGGCCCTCAGTCACCACTTCGTCCCGGCTCCCGGCTAAGGGCTTTGCGCCCTTGTCCACTTTGATGCCAGGCACCGCACCCTGGGCCTCGATCAGCTTGACCAGCGGCGTGCCGTCCTTAGCCTTCTGGCGGATGGTCTCGTCATAGAGGATCACGCCGGAGATGTGGTTTCTCATCGCAATGTCCGTGCGGAAAAGGAACTCGCGATAGTCGCGGCGATTCTCCTCGTTATTTTCCACGCCGATCTTGTCGAAGCGTTTCTTGATCGTGCCGGTGGATTCATCGGCAGCCAGCAAACCCTTGCCGGGAGCCGCCATCTTTTTCGCAATCCGGTTCAATTCACTGAGATTCATGGTCAACCTCTTGGCTCATTTGGTCCTTGCACGGGCTGCCTTCAGTGCTTCCACGCCGGGCAGCTCCTTCCCTTCCAGCCATTCCAGGAACGCCCCACCTGCGGTCGAGACATAGGAAAAATCATTTTCCACTCCCGCATGAGCCAGGGCGGCCACGGTATCGCCGCCGCCAGCCACCGACAAAAGATTGCCCGCCTTGGTCGCCGCCGCAACCGCTTTCGCCGCGGCCACAGTTCCCTGGTCGAAGGGCTGCACTTCGAAGGCGCCCAGAGGTCCGTTCCAAACCAAAGTCTTGGTCGTGACCAGGCGGTTCTGGAACGCCCGGACGGTGGCTGGCCCGACATCCAGCACCATTTCGTCGGAAGCAATGTCCGCCGCCGGGATAGTTCGGCTTAAGGCACCCTCCTTCAATTCCTTGGCTACCACCACGTCACTGGGGAGAAGGATTACAGCGCCGCTTTCTGTCGCCATATGCAAAACCTTGCGCGCGGTATCCAGATGATCGGCCTCGTAGAGCGATTTGCCCACCGCGACACCTTCGGCCGCTAGGAAGGTGTTGGCCATGGCGCCTCCAATCACCAATACCTCGACCCGCGTCACAAGATTCTGCAAGAGCTCGATCTTTGTCGAGACTTTCGCCCCGCCCACCACGGCCAAAAGCGGCCGCTCGGGATCGGCAAGCGCCTTCTTGAGGTGGGTGAGTTCGGCCTCCATGGCGCGCCCCGCCGCGGAGGGTAAGAGGTAGGCAAGCGCTGTCGTGGTTGCGTGGGCACGATGGGCAGCAGAAAAAGCGTCATTGACGAAAATGTCGCCCAGGGATGCCACCTGTTCGGCAAAAGCGGGATCGTTCTTTTCTTCGCCGGCATGAAAACGGGTGTTCTCGAGCAGAAGGACTTCGCCTTCTTCCAGAACATTGACCGCGCTTTCAGCCGTGGGCCCCACACAATCTTCCGCGAAAGCGACCCTGCGGCCGATCGCCTGGGACAATGGGGCTACCACCGGCTTCAGGGACATGGACGGCACCACCTTGCCCTTGGGCCGGTCGAAATGGCTGAGCAGAATGACGCGCCCGCCTTTCTCCGCAAGCTCGCGTATGGTCGGCGCCTGGCGCGCGATGCGGGTCGCGTCCGTGACCATGCCGTCCTTCAACGGCACATTGAGATCCGCGCGCACCAGAACGCGCTTGCCCTTCACCTGAAGATCGTCGAGCCGATTGAAATCCATGCGCCATTCCGGCCCTAGCGGGCTTAGAGATGTTTTCCCATCGCTACCGCAGTATCGCCCATGCGGTTGGAAAAGCCCCATTCATTATCATACCAGGTCATGACCGATACTAGATTGCCCTCTATCACTTTGGTCTGGTCGAGCGCGAAGCTGGACGAGGCGGGGTTATGGTTGAAATCCACCGACACCAGCTTGTCGCGCACGACATCGAGGATACCTTTGAGCGGACCCGAAGCGGCGGCGATAATGGCCTGGTTCACTTCCTCCACGCTTGTCGCCCGCTTGGAGACGAATTTCAGGTCCACGAGCGACACGTTGGGCGTGGGAACGCGCACCGAGATTCCGTCCAACTTGCCCTTCAATTCCGGCAGCACCAGCCCCACAGCCTTGGCCGCGCCGGTCGAAGTCGGGATCATCGAGAGCGCAGCGGCGCGAGCGCGATAAAGATCCTTATGCAACTGGTCCAGGCTGGGCTGATCGTTAGTGTAGGAATGGACCGTAGTCATCATGCCCTTCTCGATGCCGATCGCGTCATGCAGAACTTTGGCCACCGGCACCAGACAATTGGTGGTGCAGGAGGCATTGGAAACAACGACGTGATCCTTGCTGAGCTTGTCGTGATTGACACCATAGACGACGGTGATGTCCGCGCCGTCGCCGGGCGCCGACACCAAGACGCGCTTGGCGCCCGCCTCCAGGTGCAAGGCGGCCTTGTCGCGCGCCGTGAAAATGCCAGTGCATTCAAGGGCGATATCCACGCCCAATTCCTTGTGCGGCAGTTTGGCCGGCTCCTTGATGGCGGTGACTTTGATCTTGTGTCCGGCGGCAAACATCACATCGCCTTCCACCGCGACTTGTGCGGGAAAGCGGCCATGCACGCTGTCATAGCGCAGTAGATGGGCGTTGGTCTCGACCGGCCCCAGATCATTTACCGCGACGATCTCGATGTCGCGCCGCCCGCTTTCCACAATCGCCCTAAGCACCAGCCGACCGATACGGCCGAAGCCGTTGATTGCCACCCGTACCATCACCCTGCTCCTAACGCTTGCTCAATGCCGTCTTGGCCGCTTCCGCCGCCGCTTCGGGCGTAATGTGAAAATGTTTATAAACATCCTTGGCCGGCCCGCTCGAGCCGAAAGAATGCATGCCGATGAACGCGCCATCGGCGCCGATATAACGGTCCCAACCCTCGCGTACCCCCGCTTCAATGGCGACTTTGACCGTGCCGGGACCCAGCACCCTTTCACGATATTGCGGGCTCTGTTCCTCGAACAAGACCCAGCAGGGCATGGAGACTATGCGCGAGGCAATGCCGTCCTTGGCCAAAAGCTCCCGGGCTTGAACCGCCAGCCCCACTTCCGAGCCGGTGGCCAGGAAGGTTAGCTTGGCATTCGCGTCGCCGACCAGTTCATACGCGCCCCTAGCCGACAGATTCTCGGCGGTATGAACGGTGCGGACCGTGGGCACGTCCTGACGCGAGAAAGCGAGCAGGCTGGGGCGGCCTGTATGGTCTAGAGCCAATTGCCAGCATTCGGCCGTCTCCACGCCGTCGGCGGGACGCATCACCAGAAGATTGGGAATGGCGCGCAACGCGGCCAAATGCTCGACCGGCTGGTGGGTGGGCCCGTCTTCACCCACGCCGATGGAGTCATGTGTCATCACGAAAATGGTGCGGATGCCCATCAGCGCCGCCAACCGGATGGAAGGCCGACAATAATCCGAGAACACCATGAAGGTGCCGCCATAGGGGATCACCCCGCCATGGAGTGCCATGCCATTCATGGATGCGGCCATATTGTGCTCGCGGATGCCATAATGGATGTAGCGGCCAGAGAAATCGCCTGGCTTCATTTCGACGATATTTTTGGTCTTTGTGTTGTTGGACGGCGTGAGATCGGCCGAGCCGCCAATCGTGATCGGCATCTCGCCATTGATCACTTCCAGGGCTTTCTCCGAATGTTTGCGGGTGCCGGCTGCTGGCTTTTCGGCGCTCATCTTTTCCTTGAGCGCGATCAGGCCCTGGCTTACTGCGTGTGGAATATGCGCCGCGATGGCGTCGTCGAATTCTTTCTTCCTGGCCGACGTATTTTTGCGCGCAGCCCATTCCGTACAGGCATCTTTGCCTCGAGCGCCAATGGCCCGCCATTGATTAAGAAGATCGTCCGGCACGATGAAAGGCGGATAATCCCAGCCCAATTCCTTGCGCGTCGCCGCCACCTCGTCCGCGCCGGGCGCATCGGAATGCGCCCTTTGCGTGCCCTGCCGATTGGGCATGCCGAAACCGATGATGGTTTTGCAAGCGATCATCACCGGGCCTCGCGCATTCTGCGCGACGGAGAGCGCGCGAAAGACGTCGGCCGCGTCATGACCGTCACACGCATCGGTGGTCCAGCCCGCTGCCTTGAAGCGCTCGATCATGTCGGTCGATTCCGACAGCGAAGTGGAACCGTCGATCGTGATTGAATTGTGATCCCACAGTACGATCAGATTGTCCAGCTTGAGGTGCCCGGCAAGCGAAATCGCTTCGTGGCTGATGCCCTCCTCAAGATCGCCGTCGCTGGCGATCACATAGATTTTGTGATCGACCAGCTCTTTGCCGAAGCGGGC
>Ga0126381_100002205_pt1 | contig 21101 bp, 44 predicted proteins | sample PanSoiMetPlot_28_FD_96465 | JGI IMG/M metagenome (GOLD analysis project Ga0126381, IMG submission 96465) | Tropical forest soil microbial communities from Panama - MetaG Plot_28 | ecosystem: Environmental > Terrestrial > Soil > Tropical forest > Bulk soil | place: Panama | collected 2016-02-17
CGTATCGGGCTCGGTAATCCGGCGCGCCACTCGATAACCTGTGCCCCCTTCCGCCCTTCCGCTCCGTGGCCTAAGCCTATCGCATCTGGGTGGCGGTGTCAACAGGGCTAGCTATCATCATCTCTCTTATGTGTGTGAGCCTCTAGGTCTGTCCGATGTGTTACCACCAGCCATATCAGAATGACCAGGATAGCACTATCAGCCGCATTATGAATGAGGTTCTATATTGATACCGTCATTACCTGTACCCGCGCCGTAGCTCACCCATAGCAGAACCGCTACCCATTGACCCGCATATAACAATGTCAGGATACCAGAAACGTGCCACCTCTTCACTACGCTTAACCTCTTTCACTACGCTTATCTCAGGATCATAAACACTGATAGGATCATCACGCGGAGCGAGAGTCATCACTGGCTCATCCTCTTTTGTTAGCTTTACCTCTGGGTGAATGTGGGTATTCTCGTTTACATCTGGGACGTGGATAACGCGGTTACCTTTGCGAATAATGGCCATGTCAGTTTACCTGTATCCATGCCGCGCCCACTGGCCCTAGTGCCTCACCCACATACACCACACACAGGCCATTACTGCCTGACCCACATGGTACGTCTTGCCGTTGCTTATTGTTAAGGTCATACTCTCTGGTAGCTGTACTAGAGCCTACCCACTCTACTCTTACTACGCCACCCTGCACACATCCCAGCCTAAGATGTCCCGCATACTTAGGGATGGGTAGCGTAACCTTACCGTCCTCACCTACAGGGCTAAGTATCATCTCGGTATCCTCTCCATACGGGTAACTTACTGGCTCTGGCTTAGGAGGTGCCGCACCTTCGCCTGCCTGGTATTCATTAGCCATTCTCAGTAGCTCTTGCATAGGCATCTGCCCACAGTCATGATGACTGCACCCATTGCTGCCCAGATTCTTATGCTGACAGACGCCTCTAGCACTTCCCTGGGCCTGGCTATCGGTCAGCCCTATTAGCGGAATACTGTACTGACTAGACTGATCAGCCAGCCACTTAGCCATATTCCGCATCATGAGAGCCTGATCATTAGACCAGTACCCGCTAGACCAGTTATTAGACGCACCACCAGGCGTGCAAAAGACACAGCATAGAGCTTCATCGTTAAAGCCACACTGAGCCCATGCCCCGTCATCTTCATACACGTACTCATAGGCTATGCCGTCCATGTAGTTATCTACTGAGGCATGATAGCTGACGCCATTATGACCAGTCAGATAGTTTTTAATGCTATCGTTAGTCTGGGCACCTTCAGTAGTATGGCATACCAGTAGCCTGGGGTTACTCCCTATCGCGTTAGGGCTATAGGAAGGGCTGGGATACCATTTATAAGTTAGGAGTGACACGGCTGGCATCCCTCCATGTAGTAGGGTCAGCAGTATCTATCCAGTCTCGCGCGGGTATCTTGTCTGTGTTCCATGGCTCATTAACCATGCCATGCGGGTAAGGGTCAGGTGACACCCTCTCTAGCTCCACCTCTTCACCCTTCTGGTAGCTGTCTCCCTCGCGTACTCTTCTACGGTCCGATCGTTCCTGCATTGATATTCCCCACAAACGTGTCTAGGTTGGCTTGTGCTACAGATTGACTAGCGTTACCTCCTGGCAGAGTGACGTAATTACTAAGATCCCACGTAAATTGAGGATGCCACATATTATCGTCTGTATCAAACAATAGCTTAAACTGTGCTGGCCCACCCGGATTACTGATATTCATCCATGATCCGTCAATCAACTTGTGATAGAATGCATTAGCCATTAGTCTACCGTCTCTATCAGCATATACCGCATGGTTTGCTGTGCCGCATTATTGTTAATCATGCTCAATAGTGACTGTCCGCGTGGCATCTGGATATATTGGTTTATCTGTCCGGCGCCATCGCTTTTGTAACTGACAAAGAAATCTTGTCCAAACTGGTCCGCTGCGTTCTGTATCTTTACAGTCATATCATTAGTACCTGAGCTAGTTAGCGCAAACAGCCATGCCTGGCCAACATACATACCCAAACACGTAACGTCGGTAGCTCCTGCTGCAATTACTGCGGCTGCTCTCCTGCCCTGAATCAGAGCAGCTGGCTCTATCAGTGACAGGTTAAACGTGTTAGCAAGTGCTGGCATGCTCTGTGTCTCAAACTGCCACTGGTCATATATCTTGCTATTCAGGTAAACCAGCATCTTCACGATTCGAATATTAGTTAGATAGGCTCCTATCTGAAAAGTGCATTGCAAACCGTCTGTTGGTCCCTTGGCATACAAAGTATGAGGATTTCCGGTAGTCCCTGCATATACCCAATAGTTATCATTGCTCAGGAAGTTGCTTGCTCCGTCTAGCCAGTTTATTGTAAATCTGCATACCGATGTAGGTCCTGCTGCGTCTACTTGAAATACGATCTCCATGCCGGGCTGATTTAGCAGCAATGGTGAGCCAGGAAACGTAGTGCTGGTATTCACATTTATCGTAGTGTTAGGGGTTACGGTCAATACTAGGTTACTAAGGTTGAGCAATGGCACACCCGTTATTGCCATGTTATTAGGTATGTTGCTCTCTTGCAATACTTGCCTACTGAGCGTTGCCGGTCCGTATGCGGGATTATTGATCGCTGCGGTACCGGCAACCTGATTAGTAGCTGTAGCCAATCCCAGAGTCGCTATCTGTGTGGCTATCTGTGCAGGGCTAGGGCTGATCTGAGAGCTAGCTGACACAGTTACATTAGCTACAGGCAGGCCTGCTGCCGCACTAGCATACAGAGCCACTGAGCCGTCTAGGGTAGCATTAGTCAAAGGCTGTACTGGTATCGAGTTACCAGGCGTAGGTGTAGGATTAGGTGACACATAAAGCACGTTAGCTATATCACCATTGTAAACGTTAGCCTGTCCACTACCACGCGGGACTAGGATAAACCCTGTCACCTGGCCTATACTCTGATAGGTCACAGGCTGCAAAACCTTAGGAGTAGTCACGTCACCTCCTAACAGGAGAGGGCCAGCCCTGGCACGCTACAGGGCTGGCCCTCTCCGTTCTAGGGAGAGCTACCGGCCACGCCTGCCAGTACGCTCACTCTCCTGGTCTCCCTCCTGGTCTCCCTCAAGGTCACCCGTGCCCTGAGGTGCCTGGTCTCCGCCCTCCTGGCCACCCTCCTGGCCCTGAGGTGCCTGGCCGTCCTCACTGCCCTCTGCCACCTTTTCTGGCTTAGGCGGAGGTGACATCGGGGCAAACTTGATAGTGATGGTACCGGCTAGGTCTCCCTCATTCTCCTGGTCAAGGTACCAGTACGGTGCCGCCTTAAAGAGGGTGCAGGCACGCCTGACAACCTCTTTCATCTCGCTACGATCTCCCTTGTCAATCGTGTAGCGGTACGTGGGTGCCTCAGGGTTAGGGTCAACTTTCCCTGTCTCTTCATTGAACAGTGGCTCTGGCTTGCCCTTGCTTTCCCACTCGGCCACCATGGGCTTAACCACAGCATCTACTTCTAGCTGAAACGGGGTACGCTTACGGCTACGGGTGATGGCACCCTTAACCTGGGTGTCCTCAGCAGGGTTGGCCCTGAGAGTGATAGGCATGGCTACCTCCTGGTAGTCTCTGGCCTGCCTGGTGGCTGGCCCTCTGCCATCATCCTACCACACTCTATGAGTACCAGTCATCTCCTGACTTATTACGGCCAGAGCCTCTGTCCCTGTCCCTGTCCCTGTCCCTGTCCCTGTCCCTGTTGCGTGGCTGACGCCTGAAAAAGGCGGAACTATCATCATCATCATCATCATCGTCGGACCCTTTGACGTACTGGGGTACTGCCCGGTAGCCTTTACGGGTCATATGCTGGTGTATGTACTGCCTGCGCTCCTGACCTGACAGGTCTAGCTCATCTGCCATAGCTGAGACACGCTCTAGCAGGTCATCATCCTTATCTGCCACGATTCTTATTCCCTCTACTAGGCTTGCTGGTAATATGCCATGCCTTATGCTGACCACACCAGTACTTACGTACTGGCACCTGTCCGGTAGCTCGTTGCTTTATCCTTTGCATCGCTGCGTTAGCCTCAAAGGCTAGCAACGGTGTTTTCTGACATTTCACCTCCTACGCTTCCGCCTACGTTTAACCTTACGCTTCCACCCTTTAGTAGCGTAACATGCTCTACGTTGCCTGCCTTTATATTTACTGCAAGGCATATATTTCATCCCACACTGACACAGACCCGCCTGTACCTGTGCCGATGACATAGAGAGGCTGTTGGCTTTCCCAGTCAGGCAGGCTACCTACAGCATTAATGGTGAAACCCTGAGGTGTAGCACCCTGCAAAGGGTCTAGCCTATTATTAAATATCAGAGAGGTACCCGCATTAGTTACCACTAGCTTAGCTTTAAACCGTGTAGGTTGTCTCTGTAGTATCTGTACCGGCTGTCCTACACCCACCTGAGGTACCGCCCAGGTCATGCAGCTAGAGTGCTCTGGTCTCATCCTCCCTGCTAGAGAGGGTTTCTCAGCTAGCCACAGGGCACCTCTCTCTTCCCAGGGCTCATCCTCTGTGTAACCTGCTGGTAGCTCAGTCATTTAACCGCCATTCCTATGCCTTTAAGCTTTTCCCCAGCATGTTTAGCTGACTGGTTAGCTGCCTGCACAGCGTTACCTACAGCCGTATCTTTAGCCATGGCATTTAGCCCTACATACAGCAGAATGAGACCCGCTATCACCTCACCCACCCTGACCCATGTATTTTTTTGAGTCAGCCTGTTAGCCAGGTCACCTATGGCTGCCACGCCTGCCAGTGGGTTAGGCACATTGACACCTAGAGCCTGAGCTATTGTGTCACTCGCACCAGGAAAGCCACCTGCATTCATGTCAGCCAGGAATTTATCAGCCGTGGCTTTATCCTTAAACGGGCCACCTGCTATCACGCTTGCCCCGAATTGGGTAACGTGTTTGCTGACATACACCTGAGCCGTAAGACGATTAGCTGACTGAAATTCAGCGAACGTGCTAGAGACAGGCTGACCGCGATACCCTCCGCCTACAGGTGTGCGCATCACCCACCATGACATTATCCGCTAGCCACCTCATCATAAGAGGGCAACGGATGCAGCGCACCGTCAGCCATGGAGATAGAGCCAGGTGCCTGCATGGTACCTGTGTCAGGGTGAACCGCGTTTGCATGCTTATAGGCAAAGTCTATCCCCACGATGATAGCCCCACCCACCAGGAACGTATCCCATGACCTGACGAAACCAGAGATAAGGGCAGTGCTAGCTACGCTTACCAGTAGAGCCGTCCTCTCACTACCCTCAATAAGAGGGTTAAACTGGTCTCCTGTTTTCACGTCAGCTATGGGCGGCATGAAGTGCTGAAATATCAGGAGGTTGGCCACTCCTGCCAGTACTCCTACTTCTACTGCATGACGATTGATAGGCATAACTCTCCCTCTAGACTAGTACCCTGGTACCGCGTGGTATCGGTTTACCTGACCCGTATAGGTGCATGAGGTTAGGATTCCATGCGATTAGCTCAAACTCTGTTATCTTATTGGCACGGCTGGTAGCTGCCAGGGTCATGGTGCCGTTAGCCGTAATAATGTGGGTGGGCTCTGGCCCGCCTGTGCCTGGCTTACCTTGTGGCCCTGGTTTACCTTGTGGCCCTGTTGGCCCTGTTGGCCCTGGTACAGGAACACCATACCCATAAGCACCTGCCCCGCCTACGTAGGCAGGCGTGAAACCTCCATATCCGTAGCCGTACCCATAGTAACCCTGTGGCGGGCTGCCATACCCGTAAGCATACTCACCTGGGGTACCTGCACTAGCGGCTGCCTTTTTCTTAGTACTACGGTAAATCAGGTATCCGGTAACCGCCACAGCCGCTACACCACCCATTAGGACTGCACCTCTGGGCATATTCCCTAGCCCAGGAACATGAACGTCAGGCATAGAAATTATCCTCATCTGTGTAGCCGTAGTTTAGCTGTGCCTGGTCTGTGTCACCTGTTCCTATGTACGGGTCAGGCGGAGGTGTCCTCTCCACAGCATAACGGTAACCAGCTTCATTGACTTCCATTAGCTCAGGTTCGGCTGTACCCGCCTGGCGGTACCAGAATGGGCGCGCGTAAGTAGCTGTTTGCTCTTTAGGGAGCATGTCATACAAACGTTCCCCTGTAGAGTATCGTTTTTCTTTCATGGCTACCACTCTAGAGTCTATAGAGGCTCTAGGCGGGTCTGTGCCACGCTCTACGGCCAGGTCATTAGCCCTGACCTGATAACGTTGCTGCATAGACGTTTGCCTGGTTAGCTGATTATCGCTAGAGGGCTCTGCATCGCTAGGGTAAGTCTTAGGCTTATTCCGCCAGCCCTCTGTAACCGTCTCACTAGGCGGATTAACAAAGTTATCCGCATACCACCTGTAGGCACCCTGCCTGACCCTGCGCCATCTATCCCTATAACCGCCTGTGGCGTTAAGTGGCGGGAATCCTTTAGGTGTAGCCCACCTGGCCTGCCTGTCCTCTGACGGCACATCATAGGGCTGCCTGGCATCGTACTCTATACCCGTATACCTGCTATCGTCAGGCGGGTAACCCCACAAGTCATGAGCTACTAGGTACTCTGGTACAGCATCGTAGGGTGCCCTGGTAGCTATCTCTCCCTCTCTGGCAGCCAGGAGAGCTAGCCTGTCAGGCGGAGACCCGTAATAAGCATGGACATCGTTTATGCCTGTGCCCCATACGGCTGCCGTACCACCTGAGTAGGACTGGCCGTAAGTCCTGGCCCATGCACCCTTAGTAGGTAGTGCCATTTATGCCTCTTCCGTAGTAGGGCCAGGCTGAGACAGGCCGCTATTCCTGCCATGCGCGTATTCTGCATAGGTTATGATGCCCTCTACTGCTGCGCCAGCTATCATAGGCACAGAATACTTTTTGTCAAAGAATATCGTTACACCTATAAGTAGGGCACCCTCTAGCAGACCGATAACTACCCACTTCATCATCGTAGGCGCACGTTTCTTAGCATTAATTTCTACGGTCTGAGGTGATGAGCAAGCTTTAGCCACAAACTCTGCCATGCTAGCTGCCCCGATAACAAAAGCAATGCCTTGCCCGTAATCGTTACCGTTAAGAGCGAACGGCATATCTGGCTAGCACCTCCCTAGTCAGAAACCATGCTCCCGTTAGGGTGGCTGCCCACATCGCTATTAGAGCCCAGTTTGGTAGCTGTGTCTGCATCTCTCCACCTGTCTGCCTCTAGCTTTCTGCCCTCTTCTACGTCTATAACAAACGCTGTCACAAAGATGGCAGCCGCTAGCGAGTAGAGTACTGTGCTAACTTTCACCCTGTCTCAGCCCTCCCCAGCACAGTGCTAATACCTGCACTAGTGTTAGTCAGTAGCTTAGGCAGACCCTTGGAATGCAGGCCAAACGCTGTGACTATCCCTATCAGGACTACGCCACTAACAAATACTTTAGCCTGCCTCTGCATGGCTAACCCTTTTCAGCCGTGCCCAGTACGCCTGAGACAGCCTGGCCGGTAGGCTTAGGCAGCTTAGCTAGCTGGTCAGCATGCAGGCCAAACGCCGTGACTAGCCCGATGATGACGATACCTGACACTAGGGTCTTTACTGCATCCACTTATGCCGCCCTCCTGATAGGCGTAGCCTTAGACCTAGGCTGAGTAGTAGCCTGGTTGCCCCACTCAGCCAGGGTGCCTATAGCTGACTTACCGTTAAACTTAGTGCTGGCTGCCGCTATCAGCACCATGATACCTAGAGCTATTGAACCATTAGGGGCTACTTTTGCGAACGGTTCCATAAGAGCAGCCGCTAGCATGGTAGCTATAGGTACCCGCCAGTTGACTTGTCTGGTCTGATACCATTCATTTACAAACGTCATGGTACCGGCTGTCAGGACTAGGTAGGTGCCTGTATTCAGGTTAGCCACCTGGGGTTACCGCCTTAAGTCTCCGCACAAATAGTTTTTCAGCTACCGGGGCACCACCAGCTATAGTGGTTACTTTAGTGCCCAGGTTGGGGTTTAGGGCAGATATCATATGCTGACCGCCATCTATGATGATGCCCATATGTGTTTGCCATACGGCTAGGTCTCCTGGTGCGGCATCCTTATGGTTTATGGTAAACGCACCTGTCCATACTAGCCAGACTCCTGTAGTCGGGCCATGGCTTTGCCCTGTGTACTGGCCTGCCTTAGTCAGAGGGATAGCTAGCCCCATGTCATGCCCTATTACCCAGTTGGCGAAACTAGAACAATCCCAGTTTCCTATACCTTTAGCTGGGGCACCTCCCCAGACGTAACCAGCCCCAGCGTACTGCTCTGCATCTGTCGCTATGCCTATGCCTACCACTGTGCCCTGAGGGTTAGCACTGACACCTGACCCGTAAGCGTAAGCACTAGGGCTGGTGGTTATCGGGTAGGCTAGTGCCTGATTCTGAGGATTATGGCCTGCTATGAGGTTACGGAATGCCTCAGTTAGCCTCTTGCCTTTGAAACCTGACCAGAGGACTAGGGCACCTCCGCCTGCCATTAGCAGGTAAGCTGGCTTAAGTGGCATTAGTACCAGTTATTAGCTTTCTCATGCTCTTCCGCATGGATAGGGTCACCGTAACGGCTCTTAATATATGCCAGCCCCCATGCTATTTGCACTGAGGCTGAGTTAACAGGTGGCCTGCCTAGGATGGGTAGTTTAGTGGCGGGTAGTGCCTGGGGTATTCCGTAGGCACCTGAGCTAGGGTTACGTGCTTTATTATCCCAGTTGCTTTCTTGCATCCACAGGGCATAAAGGCTAGCCCATTGCTGACCTGCTGACCAGCCGTAGGCGGCTGCCAGGACTTTGCCTATAGCTATATTCTTTGCCTGGGTGCCGCCTACGGGCTGGCCATTACCGCTGGGGTTACTGGCCTGTGACCCATACCCGTAGGCGGCAGGACTGGTAGCGATGGGTAGCTCGTTACCTTTGGGTGGCTGGTTTGCTATCAGGTCTCTTACTGTGGTGGTCCATTTATGGCCCTTGACACCTGACCATAGAACTATGGCACCTCCGCCTGCCAGGAGAAAGTAGCCAGGTTTGAGAGCCACGGCAGGGTTACCCTCCGCCGTTGCCGACCCGCGGCAGGGAGATACCTACGCCTGTGCCTCTGCCTAGAGTGTTGAGAATGGCTGGCCCTACCATCATGCCAGCCGCCATAAGGGTGATAGTTGCTACTGGGTGTGCTTTCATGAAGCTAATAGGGTGCATGGGTTAACTCTCCACATCTGCCCACTGAGACTGACCTGGCGGTTCTGCCTCTTCTGGCGGTACGTATGCCTCAGGGTCAAAGGATGCCCACTGTTCTGCATCTTCCCCATATGGCCCTTGCCGTTCCTGTTCATAGCTCTCTGTGGTGCCGTCAGGTGCCTCTAGGTAGGCTTCTGACCCTCTGGGGAACCTGTTAACCACAAACTTACGTGCCCTGGTTTCTGACACGGTAGAGAATACGGTACGTTTATTGTCCCTGGGGTGGGAGAGACGTACCCGCCACCTCTGGGTAGGTGGCCCGTCCTCTTTCTTAGCTGGGGCTGGCCTGGCTGGTGCGGTACTGGTAGCTGTGTCCGGCATGGGTCACTGTCCTCCTGTCAGCATTGCCGTGTCCTGGTGCCTGGCCTGTGCGTTACCCGCACCACCTCCGCCACCAGGAGCTACGTAGTTAACTACGGAATAAAGGTTACCGGCAACACCCATGTTACCGTTAAAGATAAAGTTAGACCCTGGGGAAGTGACGAGATAGCCTCTCCTGGTCTCGGCTCCTGGCCGTTGCAGGAAAAAGTCCTGGTTAAATTCGACCGTATAGACGCCATTCTCTTTACCTGGGATGACGCCTGTGCCTGCCGCACCTCTAACGTCCATGGTGGTAGCCATGTAACCAAAGCACCTGGCGATATCACCCTGCCAGTCTGCTTTAGTGTACTGGGTTAGCAGGAAGTTAGCCTCAAATTTGAGACCGATTAGCGGGTCTGGCCAGTTAGTCTCACCTGAGCTACGTGCCCCGCCTGTGCCCCGGTACATAAACATGTAAGTACGGAATGGGTAACCTAGCCCTGTGATAAGTTGCTGGTTAATGACACCTGCTGCCGCTACTGGCACACTGCCCTGAGTCCAGTACTGTGTAGTACCGCTAGCTGGTGGTGCCCCAGCAATAGGCCTGTTTTGCTTATCTGTCTTACGCGGTTCCCAGTAAAATTCCTGGGTACCTCTCACTCTGACAGACCAGGCTGTAGCTGAGGGGAATGCTGTAGCAGCCGCATTAAGCTGCATGATGAGGGTAAGCGTAGCGGTATTGTTAACAGAGGCTACCGGCCCGATAGGGTCACGGTTAACTATTTCTAGGGGTATTTGCAGGATATACGTGCCAGCCGTACCGCTAGCCGTGTAAACGGCGTTAGTGGCTGGGTCATCTGCAAAGTAGTAACCGCCGTACTTATTGGTCACAAACCATGTGTAACCATCGAACGGGCCAAAGATAGCCTCATTGTTCACATCGTTTAGCTGTACTGAGCTAAAGATAGTGAACGGGCTGTCGGCCCCTAGGGTGCCTGCCGTAGTGGTGTAATCCACCCTGAGCCAGAGGCGTGCCAGCCAGCCTGTAGCCTGTAGCGTCCATGGTTGCAGTGACCCGCCAGCCGTATTGCTAAACGTCTGGTCATAGTCACCACCCTCTAGGACATCCTGTGTGCCTACCAGGAATGAGCGAGGACGGGGCTGTGCCTGTGGCCTGCCTGCACCCATTCTAGGCCTAGCTGGTGCCTGTGCCCGGTACCTGTGCGGGTCTAGCTCCTGGTTAACGTAACGATAGCTGTGCCTCATCCTGCACCCTCCATGACGGTATGGCTACGGGTGATAGATCACGCTGGGGTTAGGTGTCTATCACATACATACCGCCCGAACGGCGGATATATAGAGCCTGGCTTATCGTCCTCCCATCTTTAGATCGCTCGGTTTTGAGGTGAGAGCATAGCCATTGTATCTGGTCAGGGTCAGCACAGCCAAAGTCAGAGTATCGCCTACGGTTATCGGCATCATCATCGTAGAAAATGATAAGGTGCTCAGGTGCGTTATACGTATGGTAGCTCAGGAACCTGCCACGCTGGCCCTCATTCCACACAGCATTATCAGGGCCACCTCTCATGAGAGGTGCCTCTACATCGCGTCTGAGTTTAAGGTCTTCCTGGGTCTGGTGAGCCTCATTAATATGCGTGATCGTAGGACGTTTAGTATTACGGTAATTCTCACTAATAGCATGTTTGAACGCTGCCTTTAGCCGTGCCTCTTCCGTAGCTGGGTCTGAGGGTTTCTCTAGCGGTACCAGAATATAGCCGTTCCACTTACGTTTACGGTCTAGAGTCTGGCGGCTGTGTGTTGGTAGCTCAGGCACTATCCTCAGGTGGTAGCGTCGGGCGGCACGTTCTATAACAGGGTCTCTGCCTTTAATCTTCCCATGCAGGCTGGTTACCTGCCTGTCAGGACTGATTACCTCTCCTAGCATCTGGAAACAGAGAGTAGACTTACCTCTGCCTGTGGGTCCGAACAGGGAGACATGCTGACCACTGTGGTAGTCCTGGCTAAACGCATGGAGAAAGTCATCACGCGGTACTATCTCTACTACGTCTAGCCGTTTATCCCTGTCCTGATACGCCTGTCTTAGAACCATTGACAGTGCTAAACCTTACCCTCTGGGGTGGTGTATCGTCTGAGTAGATGCTAGAGATAACAGGATCATCATTATCTATGTTATGCAGGGTGCTGTGTACCTGCCGTCTGAGGTGGATAAGCTGCCTCTGGCATTTGACGGCACACAGAACAGCTGCCGTAGCTGCCAGTACTGATATCACATCGGTCAGGACAGTGAGCCTGTCTAGCATACCTACGATTACACCTCCTGCCAGCACCAGAGGTGACCACCTGGGCAGCGTGATAACTAGCTTACGCTGGAACAGGTCAGGTATCTTACTCTTACGCTGTGGTCTAATTCGCATACGGGTTTATCCTGCCTCTCATAACGTCATGGCCGTAGGTGGAGAGAATGAGAGAGGGCTGACGCCTGGCACCTGGCTCTGCCATAGGTATGCCTGCCTCTCTGGCATAGCGGCAGAAATTCAGGAGTAGCTGACAGTCAAGGGCTGACACTCCACCCATGGCCTGACGAAAACAAAAATAAAAATGCTGGGTTTCATCTGTCCATTTAACGGCATCTGACTTACTATCATACAACGTGCCGTTAGTGGTGCCGTCCTCTAGCTTAAACGCCATATAGCCGTTTACTAGCTCTTCCCAGGTGTGAGAGATTACTTTAAGGTTGATAGTCTCAGCCATACGCCTGCCTGCATCCTCTACCCGCGTGCACTTGTGGCAGCACACTAGATGATGAGCTAGGCATAGGTTACTTCTGTTCTGCATCTACTCTCACCACCCTGAGCCCCAGGTCAGACAGTGAACGCAACAGTTTAGGGTCAGAGAATACGTAATCGGTCAAGTCTTTAGGCTCTCTGGTCTGAGTCCTCAGCCCCTTAAAGATAGCACCCAGCCTAACCTTAGGGTTAAACCGTATCGGTATGGCCCTGCCAAAAATGTGGGCGGTAAACCGCGGCGGGTCATTCTTAGACGCCTGCCGTATCATCTTACGTTGCTGACGGCTCATCCGTATTTTGTCAGGTAGCTCTTTCATGCCCTCTTCATGGTTACGCCATATCTGTGAACCAAAACCCATGGCAGCGAACAGGAACAGCAGATACGGGTTACTGGGTGACGTGAGAAAGTCTATCGCTGCTTTGGCTCTCTTGTCAGCCTCAGCCAACTGGCCTACGGCTACGCCAAACTGAGGGCCATGGTAAAGGATGGCAGCTGCATCTGGCAGGTCTCCGCTCTGTATGGCCATAAACGTGAGAGCTTTAAGCATAGAATAGGTTTTATCTCGCGCCTCTCTGCTGGTGGCAGTAGACTTAGGCTTAACTATGGTGGTGTAATCGGCTGCCCCGAATATAACCTGCCAGTCTGGCTCAGGCTCAGGCTGCCCGTTACCCAGTGGCCCGTAATCTTCACTGCCATCTGTGCCTGGCCCTTGCGAGTGTACGTGTATGCCCTCAGTCACGTTACCCCTTAAGATATGGGAGTGGGCGGGTCTCCCCAGAGAAAGAGACCCGCCCACGCTATCGCAACGGCAATAGTCCTGGCCGGTACCGTGCGAGTGACCACACTGCCAGTATAGCTGAGAGCTAGCCATCATGCAATGATCTTGAGAGCCGCCCTCTGGTGATCATGGGCGGAGGGTGGTAGGGTGGAGAGGTGCCGTACCCTGGCCGGGCGGCATGAGCCTGGCCACGGCATCACCCAGAGAGGCAGACTCCTATGTCGGAGACTCCTAGCACCTCAGCCCCAGCCGAGACACCTAAGGATGGGGAGGTGCGATCAATAGGACTGTATGACAAGTTCCATGCAACCATGCTGGAAAAGGCGTTGACCCTCCATAACGATAAAGAGAGGGCTAGGCGGGTCATGGCCAGTCAGACAGACCGTATCCTCACAGCCGAGACAGATGAGGACATCTGGGCGGCTGACATGGGCGGTACGGTACAGGCCAGGGATGCGAAAAGGCTAGAGGTTCGCATCTACGATTATGAGCCTGTGCTGTCTAATAACCCAGACATCACAGAGGGCCATGGCTATTACTTTAGCATGAATGCCACCTGTCTGGGCGGGCCAGAAGAGGTACTGATCAGCAACGGTCTAGAGCTAGGACAGGATTTTGTCCTGCAAACTGGGGCTGAGCTATTCACGTCTAAGGTGGCAGCGTTTGCCAGCCGTGGCTCTCTCCCTAAGGATGGGGTTATCTTCCCTGTCCCTAACACTAAGGGTATGCTTAAGTTCTACCCTCTCAGTAGGCGGGTAATACCGGCGGAGACAACCGAGTAACCCGATAGGCGTCCTCAGGTGGCGCGTCGGCTGGGTTTCTTTGAACGTGTAGGCAGGGCTATACGTAATGCGGCAGAGAGACTACACATTGTCGCGCCACCTGAGGCACCTGAGCTACCAGAAGGGCCTAGGCGGAGAGGCGGTCCGCCTATAGACCCGTTTGCTCAGGTCTATGTAGAAGAGACCCTGAGACGACCAGGCACCCAGGAATATCAGAGGCAGGTTAGTTTCATACGTGACCTGTATGGCTTTGAACGGGAAGACAGAGAGACTCAGCTAGAGATATGGCGGGAATATCTCAAGTTTAATAAGTCAGGCGGGCCGCGGCGAAATGATCCCAGTCACCCATTCTGGCGTTACACGGGTATAGACCCGCGTGATTTTGACTGGCATGGCTGGCGGGAAGCGATGGGATACAGGCATGGTGGGCGCAAGGGACGATACGTCTAACAGGGTGTTCCTGCCTACAGTGCTGGTAAGGCGGCAGCGTAGGGTCAGGGAGCTAGCCAGACTCAGAGATGCCAGGCGTAAGTACCGTAATCCTGACAGGAACCATCACAGTAGCTATGCGGCTGAGAATACTGCCAGGAATGCTAAGCGAGATGTGACCCGTACCACTGAGAAACTTACCGCCATGTTTATCATGTGGGATGGGGAGAGCCCGCAGGACTCAGGTTACACATTCTTTGCTAATAGCGTGGGCGGAGAGATACTGCACCCGTACCTGAGTACTCTTGAGTGTTTGCAGCTTATTATGGATACGGCCCTAGAGTATCCTAGGGCGGTACATATCTCGTTTGGGTTTAACTTGGACGTGTCTTACATTCTTAAAGACCTGCCACGCCGCCAGCTTAGTGCGTTGCATACGTTTAACCGTTGTGTCTGGGAGGACTGGCAGCTACAGCACATCCCACATAAATGGTTTGAGGTAAGACACGGTGAACAATGTGTCAAGATTTACGATATTCACACTTTCTTTCCAGGCGGGTATGTCGGGGCATTGATACAGTTTGGTATTGGTACTGAGGCTGAGCGTATCCGTATGGCTCAGGAGAAAGCCAAACGGTCAGAGTTTCTGTATAAGGATATAGAAGAGATTGCCGATTATTGCAGGCTAGAGCTACGACTGGGTCCGTTGCTGGGTGAGGCTCTGAGAGCCGCCCTCCATGCTGGGGCTAACTACGTGCCTAGGTCATGGCACGGGCCAGGTGCTATAGCCCGTATGGCCCTGCACAGGCATAAGATGTATGACTGCATGGCGGAGGGTCCGCCTCAGGTGAAAAGGGCGGCACGGTATGCTTTTGCTGGTGGCAGGTTTGAGCAATTTCTGGCGGGTCACGCTCAGGCGGCTGTATTTGAGGCTGACATTAACTCTGCCTATCCGTATTACGCTACGCTATTGCCTAACCTGGCTAGAGGCAAGTGGCGTTATACCCGCACCTATGAGGCTGGCACATTTGGTCTGTGGCATATTCGCTATGAGGCAGAGTACGACAGAGAGAGACCGTACCCACTTTTCAGGAGACTAAAAGACCAGAGTATTTGCTGGCCACACAGGGTAGAGGGCTGGTACCACACTCCTGAGGCTGAGCTAGTGGTCAATGATCCTGCTGCCAGGTTCCTAGAGGGCTGGGTATTTGATGAGGATAACCCTGCTGACAGGCCATTTGCGTGGCTGACTGAGTATTACCGTAGGCGTAAGGTAGCTGATAGGGCGGGTAGTATCGCTGCCTACACGTTTAAGATTTTGATTAATGCTGTGTTTGGCCAGTTGGCTCAGCGTACTGGGTGGGATCGTAAGAGGCGGCAGCCGCCTAGGTCTCACCAGCTAGAGTGGGCTGGGTTTATCACTTCTAGTTGTAGGGCGGCTGTGCATAAGGCTGCCATGCAGTGTGGTGAGAAACTAGTAAGTATTAATACTGATAGTGTGCAAGCTCTTGCGCCTCTGGACTTCCTAGATGTAGGTAGTGAGCTAGGGCAATGGAAACTGTCAGAGTATGAGGATGGGATATTCTGGCAGAGTGGTATCTACTCCCTGAGAGAGCCGCTAGGGTATGCGGAAAGTCTAGGGTATGGGTGGAGTAAGGCTAAGACTAGAGGTATCCCTAAGGGTAGTTACACACCTGAGGATATGCTAGAGTGCCTGGCTACAGGTGAACCGTTGCGGCTTAGGAAAAAGGTGTTTGTTACGTATGGGCTGGCTGACTCTGGTAGATGGGATGAGCTAAACACCTGGGTAGATGAGCCGCATGAGTTTAAGATGGGAGGTAGCGGGACTAGACGGCATAACCTGGGTATCAAAGGTGCCTATTGCAGGGAGATATGCACTAACCTGCATAGGCTAACACAGGTGGTTATGGAGGTACATATAGAAGAGAGTATGATGAGTGAGCCTCACTGGCTGCCCTGGCTAGGGCCAGCCCCGGATAACAAGCTAACCATGGATGATCTTATGCTATTCGACGCTAACCACCTAGAGTGGGATGATCAGTGGGTGAGTGATTATGTCTAGTTCTGTGATACCTCCGCCTGTGGGGCGTACCTGCCAGCTACATGGCGGAGAGGCTGAGAGGTTCGGTACCCTTATAGACCCTAACGGCCATAGGTGGTTTATCTGCGCTGAGTGCATTAATGAGCTATGGCACAGGCGTCAGGCCATGGTTATGGATGAGGACTTTAAACAGAGAGCAGTAGAGTACGTGCTAGGGCTACTGGGCCAGCTACTACTAGAGGGAGGTAGTTTGTAATGGCATACGATACGATAGACGTAGTGATACCCGCGCGAAATGAACAGGGCACGATAAGTGACATCCTGACGGTACTGTCAGGGCACCCTGCTATCGGTAGCATCATCGTAGGTATAGATGCGGACAGCATAGATAACACAGAGACATTGCTTATACAGAAGTGGTGCCACCTGCCTAACCTATTCCTGACGTTTGGGGAAAAAGGTAAGGGCCAGGTGGTTAAGAAATGCCTTAATCTGGTGATGAGCCCCAGTGTCATGTTTTGTGATGCCGATATCACAGGACTAACCTACGATCATGTTTCTGAGCTACTAGCAGATACAGTGATAGATGATGATGCTAACCATGCAGGCATGACCATAGGCGTGCCTGACTTCCCGCCTAACTACCCTAGGCAGAGGATGTGGGCATGGCCCTGGGTGTCAGGTCAGAGGGTAGTACCTACGGCTCTGGTGCGTCCTCTTAACCTGCATGGGTACCTTATGGAGGTGCAGATTAACACAGCGGTTAAGCATGCTAGCCTGCCTCTGCATTTCGTATGGCTAGAGGGTGTCAAGTCTAAATACCAGATGAGTGAGCTACGGGTAAACGAGATGCAGAGAGATGCCCAGTGGGGCAGAGAGCATGGTGTGTTGTGAGTAGCAGAGGGCTGGTAGCCAGGCTGCCGCTAACTACAGTGCTGGCTGACTGTGGCTGTCAGGTCAGTTACCGTAACGCACCACCCAGTAAGGGTGATTGGCTTACGTGTATTACTCACGGCGCGGTACGGGTTAAGAGGCGTATCAAAGTTGACAAGAGGACTAGACCCGTATAAGCTGGTGGCGTAGCCACCAGAGAGGATACATACCATGGCTAACACACTTGCTGTCCCCTTTTGTGTGTACTGTGAGGCTGACAGCGTGCCCCTGACCACCTCAGAACTGGTCAAAGATGGGCTTAGGTACCCAGGCGTCCAGATGATGTGTGAGGACTCAGACGCCTGCCAGTACCGAATACACATTAACCTGCATGAGATGGGTGATGTGCCCGAGTGCCTATGGTGTGCAGCCACCTACCTTTACACAATCACCTGCTGCACTGACCTGCCTATCTACCTGGGTGCTGACTCCTACTGCATCTGTGGGTGCAGGTTCACAGCCAACCAGGATGCTAGGGGCTCTAGCGTCTCCGCTACCCAGTCCTGTGAGGACTTCACCTGTTTTGAGAGGCGGTAACCATGCGACCTGTGCCACTGACTCAGCAAGAGCTAGCAGCCGTCTGGCGTATGCTCAACCCGGCATACGGCCAGTGGGCAGCTACACATGAGCACCAGGCACCTGAGACCTGGCCAACTGACGTTATTCTCCGCATGATCCGAGAGGACATCCGTAAGGCATACCCGCATATCCCAGAGAGAGCTAGCCTACGATGAAAAAGACAGTAGACATCCAAGTACAGCAACTGACTGAAGACGGTAAAGTCTGGCGGCAATTCCGCTACTACAGGGCAGAGGATGAGCTAGAACAATCTCTAGACCGTATCCGCCTGGCTTTTAACATGGAACATACCCGCATACTAGTCAACGGTGAGGTGACTCAGTGAAAGGTACTCTCCGCACCACTCAGCATTACTCACGTACTATCACCCTGACCCGCCATGGCTGGCTGACTAACCTGCCACCTAGGCAGCGCAGGGAGGTGCTAGAGCAAGTGTTTGATACGGCGGAAGAGGTAAATGCCGTTATCAATATAGAGGGCCAGAAGTGGGAGAGGGTGCAGGTTATCCCTCGCGTGATGAGGTTACGGTGACTGTCAAGTATGCTGCCATCCTCCTGGGGCTAGGTGCCCTGGGAGGGTGGCAGTTGCATAAACTCTACCTCAGGCGGCTCTATAAGTGGTATGTGAGCCTCAGGCGTAAAATCTTTAAGGGTAGGTGAAAACATGGAGAGCCACGATGGCGAGTTTTCAGAGGCAGGCGGGTACGCCATGGCTAAAGAGGGCTCAAACATAATACCTGCTAGCTGGGCTGTCACGTTTATGGGTGCAGAGTGGTACACCTGTGAAGCTCACCTAGCCGTTACGGCAGGTCATGCCGTACTGCTACACCCTCAGCTTAAGGCAGAGGTGCGGTACCTAGGGTCAGCAGAGCCTAGGTCATGCTGGGGTCATGCAATGAACTGGCCGTTTACTGTTCGGTCTCTGAGAAAGAGAGTCAGAGATCGTGGCTAAGCGCGAGGTGGTGAAAATAGAGAAAGCACATTCTAGCCTGGTGTCTATCGGCAAGGCTGGGATAGGGCTAGTGCTACTGGGTGTCCTGTTCACCGTTTACGGTCTCCTGCCGTATCTTATCGTGTTTACGGTAGGGTTTCTTATCGGGGCAATCGGCATGCTAGTTATCCGCCGTAGGCATGAAGGGCCACGGGTAGAGTACAGGCAGCTAGATGATTGACTATCTAGTAGCTATCGCTATAGCTTTCATCCTCATATGCGGAATAGTAGGAGGGTGGCAGCTTAGATACCTAAAGTCAGGGAGACTTGAGCAGACAAAGTTTGCTCTGGACTATGACAGGATAGCTCAGCTAGAGGTTAGCCTGTATGGTCATAGGTTCTACTGTGATGGCTCACCCTGGCCTGCCACTACTGAGACTGACCTGGCAAAGATACAGGCAGCTAAGGATGAGATTATGGAGAGGCTGAGCCCTGTAGACAGGCAGGCTCAGGAGAAATTCTATGCGAGTAATCCGCCGTGGCAGGATTACACAGGTGATCAGCATGGCTGACTGTGCCCACCAGGCGTATACGGCTGAGATAGATAACGGCAAGGCGGCACGCTGTCTTAACTGTGGACATCGTATACTGGACTACCGAGGTGGCAAGTGGGTGATGCCCAGACAGACCCGCTATAGTCCTGGCAGGTGGTTTACTGAGCTACATCGTAGGAAGGTGGCCCGTGCCTGGTAACTATCACTGTGTACCTGTCTGTTTCGAGTGCAGGCAGGCTCAGTCATGCCCTAAGGCAGACCAGCCGCTAGACCTGACTCTGCCTGCCACTCACGCTACGCCATGGGTGCTCAAAGACGTGAGAGTTAGACGTAGCCCTAATGCAGACTGGGCACCTAACAGGGAGACTCTTATGATGCCCTGTGGGTGTTGGGCTCTGCCACTGGAACTGTTCAGAGGGCTGGGTGACAGGTTTGATTCATTCATCTGTGACAGTCATGGAGTGGTTAAGGTAACGGACAAATGGCGGAAGGATACTAAGAAGATAGTAGCTAACTTTGTCAGGGTGCCGTCAGAGTACGGCTATACGGTGGAGGTGCAGGATACGCTGTGAAGCTATCGGCAGAGGCGCGGCGAATCAGAAGACTGGCTAGTCATGCTAGGTATAATCGTAGCTCTAAGGGTAAGGCTAGATATCAGAGATATGAGGCTGCCCACCCTAATAGAGCTACATGGAGTCCTCTACTAGCGATTAGGAGGGATAGAGTATGAGAAACGTAGATGTGCTACCTCTACCACCAGGACTAGCTAGAGACCTGAGGGAGACCCTGATATTCTGGTCAGGATGTAAGGATGTCAGGGTGACTAACGATTATGGCGGTATTCTCCTGACATGGCGCGGTAAAGAGTATGAGATTAGGAGGGTGGTGCATAGAGATGAGTCATAGCCGTGGCTGGTTTAAGCCAGCGTGCAAAGGTAACTATAAGAAACGTGGCAAGGCACGCGACGGTTACCAGCAATGGTGGTGCGGCAGGTGCGGTAAGGTCATACTTAAAAAAGTACGGCCATGTTTCTGGCAGCCGCACAGGTGGAAACTAGACAGGAGGTATAAGCCAGCAACAGTTAAGTGTGTCCGATGTGGAGTGACCCAGCAAATACCAGTTAGGAGAGCAGCGTGAGAATTAACATCTATTCACAGGAACTAACAAAAGAGGTAGAGGTAGTCAGTAAAGTAGCTGACACAGGCATACAGTACTACGGTATACGGCTATACCTAGCCAGCCCAGACATCCTACATCACACAGCAGAGGATGATGACAGATCAGCTATCACATTCTGGATACCTAACGCTAGGTCATTCACTAGGCTAGACCTGGCTGACGTATTCCGTAGTATGACTGTACTTACCGAGTTTGCCCCAGACCCACCCACAAATGACTAATGGACATACACAGAGATGCAGCTATGAAAAAGACTAGTAAGGTCAAGGCGTCACCTCCGCCCACGTATCCGGTACAGGTTATGTGGATAGCACCAGAGGCTATAACCGTAGCTGCCAGGCTAGTGCAAGATAAGAGGCAGGCAGGATGGGAGGGTGTCAAGTCACGGCTACAGGAAGATGGGTCTATCCTGGTGGTGAACAGGTAGTAAGCTGGGAGGGTCCCTGTCTGGGTCTTGAGCGGACAGGGGCTCTCCCTTGAC
>Ga0126381_100002206_pt1 | contig 21095 bp, 22 predicted proteins | sample PanSoiMetPlot_28_FD_96465 | JGI IMG/M metagenome (GOLD analysis project Ga0126381, IMG submission 96465) | Tropical forest soil microbial communities from Panama - MetaG Plot_28 | ecosystem: Environmental > Terrestrial > Soil > Tropical forest > Bulk soil | place: Panama | collected 2016-02-17
CTCTCGGATTTCTTGCGGTCCCACACGAGTTACAGGCGAGCATGGCCGCAACTCACTTCCATCTCGTCACTGACTGGGTATTTGATGCGCCGATCGAAGCCGTGTGGCGGGCGCTGAATGCGCCGGAGGAATGGCCGTCGTGGTGGCCGGTCGTGGCCAAGGTCGAGCGCATCGCCGAGGGCGATGCGAACGGGGTCGGCGCGGTGCGGCGCATGACCTGGCGGACGGCTCTGCCTTACAACCTCGTGTTCGACATGCGCATGACGGCGATCGAGCCCATGGCGCTGATCGAGGGGCGTTCGGAGGGCATGCTCAGTGGGCTGGGACGCTGGCGGCTGTGGCCGGAGGGCGCGCGCACTCGGGTGCGTTACGAATGGATCGTCGAGGTGACGCAGCCATGGATGCGGCTTGTCGCGCCGCTGGCGCGGCCGCTGTTCGCCTGGAACCACCGGGAGGTCATGCGGCGCGGTTATGTCGGGCTCACCCGCAAGCTTGCGGCGCGCTGAGAGCAATCCTCGGTAACACGCAATAGATGTATATTTGAGATAAAGCAAGCAAAAGATGCTTCGAGCAGAACGAAGGTAACTCGAATTCTGCCTGCGGGAGCAACGGTTGGCCCGGCCACGCCCCTGCACCCTTTGCTGATCGGGGAACCCTTCCGGGCCCCGTCTGGCTCGCGGCATTGCTGGCCTTGGGGGATCGTGTCGACCTGAGCCGCATCCCCTACTCGTCATTCGCTATTCGCCGCTCGCGCCCTCAGGGTTTCCCATTCCCTAAGCCGCTCTCCCAAAGGCTCCTAAGATTGCGCGCAGCGGGCGAACGAAATGCTGGGAATTCACCGTCATAGTCGCCCCCGCCGGTTCGGATGGGAGCGCGGACACCGCAGATGCAGACTGTGATCAAAGCGGAGGACGGCGATCTGGTCACCGTGCATGCGGACGACCTGTCGATCGAGCAGCTGACCATCCGGCTCGAGCTTGAGAGCGCGGCCTATGGGGCCATCGACTTCGATTCGCTCACGCTGTCGACGCGGTGCGCCCGCGAGCTTGGCAAGGCGCTGATCCAGGCGGCGGGGCTCGTGGAGCTCAACGCCCGCAAGCTTTGCGGCACCCAGCATTTCGATTTCATCGCCTCGAGCGGCGCCGCAGGCCGCCACGGCAAGACCTGAACCGCCCGCACGGGCAGATGAACCCACACGCACGGGCAAAACAATCATGCCGCGCTACTTCTTCGATGTGATCAACGAGACCGGCCGCAGCCACGACTACCAGGGGACCGATTTTCCCACCCCTGAAGGAGCCAAGCGTCAGGGCGAGCTCATCGCGCTCGACCTGCAGCTCGAGCAGGAGAACGAAGGCCGCGTCAGCGGCAAGGTCTCGGTCTGCGATGTGATGGGCCGGGAGCTGTTCTCGATCCCGGTGCAGGGCCAGACCGTCTGACGGCCCCTGGCCGTCTGCTCCCTCCGGCTCTCTGGAAAAGGCGCTCGCCAAGGCCATCCAGGTATCCGCGCCAAGCAATGTCGTGCGCCGCTACCGGGGGGAGCCCGACCCGCTTGTGCGCAGCGGCGACGGCAGCTGGCGCAGCGGCCGCTTCGACGCGGTGCTGGGCGGGATTTCGATCTGCTGATGGCGGAAGAAGCCTGAAGCTACAGCCCGTAGATGCCGAAGATCCCCAGCAAATCTCGCAATATGGCGGCCGCGCAGACGAGCACCACGAGCAGTTTCAGAAGCTGCTCCAGGCGCCGGTCCCGCACGAACTTGTCGATCGCCCAGAAGCAGATCGCGCCGATGACGACGATGATGAGAATATGGATCAAGGCGGTAAGCATGCTGTCACCCTCATGTCACGACGCAATGAAGCGCGCTTGGTGTGCGCCGCAATACCACGCCCGCGGCCCGCGGAGAACACACGCCTCACGGTCGAGCCGAGGCGGGAATCTCACCGGGCATACGCCTCCATGCCTCTCGCCCGGATGGTGATCGTGGCAGATGACAGGAACCGCAGCAGCGCCATGGCGCCGTCCCGCTCGTGGGCGCCCGCAAGCACGCCGCCGGCCATGCGGAACTGCATGCCGGGAAGATCGGGCAGCGGCTCAAGCATCTCGACGCCCTTGAGCGAGATGAAATTGCGGCGCTGCGCGACGCCCAGCTGCGCGCCGCCGGAAAGAACGAGGTTTGCGGCCGCATCGCCGCCCTGGGTGATCTTGATCTTGGGCTTGAGCGCGTCCGCGATGCCAAGCCGCGCGATGAGACCGACGAAATAGACCCCGTCCTGGGCGCCGCCGGCGGCATCGGGCTGGGCGATGCTTTCGGCGGAGAGCAGCGTGCGCTTGAGCGCCTCGACCGAGCCCACATCGGGCTTGGGTGCGCCGGCGCGGATGCCCACCGCAAAAGGCGAGCGCGCGATCCGCACCATCGTGCCCTCCTGGATGCGGTCCTGCCGCAGCAGGTCCTCGAGCACATAGATCTCGTTGATCGTCACATCGGCGGCCTCGCCTGCCTGGACGCGGTCCCGAATCCTCGTGGTCGAGCCGGTTTCGATGACGAGCTTGTGGCCGCTCGTTCGCTCGAACTCGGCGGTCAGGTCGCTCAGGATCGACGACATGTTGCCGGTGCTGAGCACCTTGATCTCGCCGGCGCCGGCAAGGGAACTCATGCCCGCTGCCAGCAACAACGTGATCGCGCCCGTGATCAATCGCTTCATGGAAACCCCTCTCGGCAAGCTTGTGCGCCCGACTGCGATCAGCAGCCTGAAATCCGGGCTTTGTGATGTCGCTGGATTGCGGTGGCGCAGCGTCCTCGCGCGCCCCTGTTGCGGCAGCAGCCGCTGCTAGCGCGGCGGGCGCTCGCTGAACAGCACGCCGCCCTTGGCCTTGCAGGTGGGATCCGCCTCGACGATCTCGACCGTCACCGCGTCGGCGGGGGCCGAAAAGTGGCGCACCACCGCTTCCGTGATGTCCTTGATCAAGGCGCGCTTCTGCTCGAGCGTGCGTCCCCGGACTGCGTGAACGTAGACTTCCGGCATATTGCCCTCCCGCGGAGGCTTTCGTCGGCTGACGCTCACCACGAGCGGGCCCAGTCCGCGCCTCCAAACAGGGATGGTACCACGAAGCGGGGAGAAGCAACGCCGCTGGAATTGCCTCGCGCGGAGTCGGCGAAGGCCTCCTCCCTCGGGCGCTCTTTGCGCACGGTCCTGGCCGGCGCCTTGGGTTTGGCCGGGCGGGCTGCCGGGGGCGCCTTATCCTCCGCCGCCGAAGGACTGCCTGCCTGTGGCGCCGGCTCCTCACGCTCGGACAGGCGGTCGGCGCGGCCGATCGTGACGGTCGCAAGCTTGTGGCCCGCGCGGGCATGCGCGAGCCGCGCCTTGCCGAGGCGCCCCGAGCGACATTCGGCCGCCAGGAAGGCGGTCGAAAGATCATCGCAGGCACCCTGCGCGCGCGGAGGGACCTGCATCGGGCGCGCCGGGATCGCCGGCGAGGCCTCGGTGGCCACCGGCTGCGAGGCCTCGCTCGCGGCCGGCTGCGGCGCTGCCGCAATCAGCGGCTCCCCATCGCCAATGCCCTCGATCGCCGGGCGCAGCATCAGGGCAAGCGCCGTACCCGCCGCAATGGCCGATCCGACAACCGCCGCCACGGCGGCCTTGCGGAGCCTCTGCCGCAGCAAAGGCGATGGCAAAAGATAGCCGAACTCGGGATGGAAATGCTGCGCAAGCGGAACTTGGACCGGATAGAACCGGGGCGCCTCGGTAATCTCAGGCACCTCGCGCGGCATCACGGTCTCCTCCGATCGCGCGCTCCGCGCTCGAGGTTTCCCCGCGCCCGCCAACCAACACGCCAACAGCCGCGGCGTTCCCGCTTTTTTTGAACTGACATCGATCGGTCGCATCTGTCGGCTAGAAACTCTCAAGCAGACGACTTGAGCGGCGTGGCGCGTGCCCTATCCCGAGGACCGCAGCATCCGCGAAAATCCGCTGCATTCGATTAAGTTATGCAGCATCAATTGACTCAAATGCGATCTAATGGCGCAGGACCCGCGTTCGTAATTTTGTCGACTTTGCATGGTGAGATTGTATGGACGGTTAGGTCAGGATTGCTGCTTTACTCGTTCGCGAGTTGCGTTAGCGTGCCAATGAGGGGGACCGGACAGAAAGCGCGTCGGGGGAAAAAATCGAAACGTTGGGAGGTATCACCCCATGGAATTGAAGACCACGAGCCCCCGCGACTACCGATCGGCCAGCCCCGTCAACGAATGCGCTCAGTGCCGCAAGACTATCTTCCTGCCGGAATGGTCGGAATATCTGGATGCGCGGCGCGTACGCCATCTGTGGGAATGCGAGGCGTGCGGATATAAGTTCGAGACGCTCGTCTGCTTCCCCGAATAGGCTGGCCAGCAATTAAGATCAAAGAAGCCCTCGCAGGGCGGCCCATCGCGGCGCCCTGATGGTGGCCGCCTGGGCGCCCAAAATGGGCGCCCCGACGCCTATCAGGCGCGCCCGGCTTCCACGAGGCGCCCCCCGGGCGGCTCATTTAAGATCATTCAAGGCAAGAGCCGGTGGGTCTCGCGATCAACGCTCAACCCACCATGAACCGAGTTTCTCCGCTTCAGGCGACAAACCAATCGTGACGCTCGCGCACGGGTTCTGCCACCTGCTCCTGCACGCGCGCTGCGCCCGCTTCGGTCTCGCTCTTGGCCCGCGGCGCCGCCGGCATCTGCAGCACTGTTGCATGCTGATTGTCGCAGAGCGAGGTCAAGAGGACGACCTGACCGTCGGGAAATTCCAACGCATCGTGATGCATGGTCGGCTGATCCATGTTGATCTGCCGGAAGCGGGCCACCCGCTGCCCGATCTTCTTGGTCGGGAAGATGGTGAGCGCGGGCTCGCATTCGACGTCGCGATCGAACGCGAGCTCGGTGCCGGGCAGCAGGCACACCGCAACCCGCGGATTGTCGATGGCTGCAAAGCCGCGCGTGATGGAATTGTGAAACTTCGTCGTCACAAGCCTGTCTTCGATTTTTGCGGGGCGAGTGGCAACATGATGCAGACTGTAATCGCACATGATGGTGCTCCACTTCTTCTTGTGAACAGCCGGGCTCGGTTGTCCTTCTGCGGGGAATCGGATCAAGGCTTGGTGGCTTTCTTTTGTCGGCTGCTGGCGCGCTTCCATCACAAACTCGCGATGCCTTGTTGCACCGGCAACCTTGGTGCTAGGATGTATCGAGTGCGTTGCGCAGGGATATCGATTACGGTCTCCGACTGCGGGATGAGAGTATTGTCTTTTTCGCTTCAGGCCTGAAAAGGCAAAAGGCCAACCTGAAACAGGGGCACGCGCCATGAATCATGATCGGAATCAGGATCGCAGACAGCTCCTCGCATGCATCGCGGGCGCGCTCGCCGCCCCCACTCTCGCCCATGCCCAGTCGCCAGGCATGAGCCGCGTCACAGCTTATGCTTTCTCGTTTGCCGGCCTTGAGGGCGGCGACATCCGGCTGTCGGCATACGCCGGCAAGCCCGTGCTCATCGTCAACACGGCCTCCCTGTGCGGTTACACGCCGCAATATGCCGGGCTGCAGCAGCTGTGGACGCGCTATCGCGACCGCGGGCTGATGATCATCGGCGTGCCGTCGAACGATTTCGGCGAGCAGGAGCCGGGCGGGCCGTCAGATATCCTCGAGACCGCACATGGCGAATACGGCGTGACATTCCCGCTCACCGCCAAGGTCGAGGTCAGGGGTCCCAACCTGCATCCCTTCTACAAATGGGCCGCGGTCGAGCGTCCCTTCGAGATTCCGCGCTGGAACTTCCACAAGTATCTCGTCGGCCACGACGGCCGTATCGCGGCGGTCTTCCCGACCGAGATCGAGCCGATGGACGCGCGCGTCATCAACGCGGTCGTCAAGGAGCTCGACCGCGCGGGATAGATCGCCCGCGCTCTGCGCCGCGCAGAGCCGACCCATGCCGCGAGGGCATTGCCCGCGCTCGATTCCGGCGTATCCTGCCGTCCCCTGCCCCAAATCATTTGCAACCCCAAAGTCCTGAAAGCGAGGATCAAATGAACGTTCAATCCAAGCTGCCAACCGACGTCGTCGGACTGGCCAAGATGATGCCGCCGCTCTCCCGCCGCGGCTTCATGTCGGCATCCGCAGCAGCTGCGGCCGGCTACACGCTTGCGGCCGGCCCGGTGCGCGCGGACGCGATCAAGACCGACACCAACGGCCTCAACGTCGGCGACGCCAAGGTCAAGGTCGCGGACGGTGATATGCCGGTCTATTTCGCGCGGCCTGCCAATGTGGCGAATCCGCCGGTCATTCTGGTCGCCATGGAGATTTTCGGCCTGCACGAGTACATCCGGGACGTCACCCGCCGGCTCGGCCATCTCGGCGCATTGGCGGTTGCCCCCGATTATTATTTCCGCAAGGGCGACCTGACCAAGATGACCGAGGTCCCGCAAATCCTTCCAATCGTCAATGCCAAGCCCGACAAGGAGCTGTTCTCCGATCTCGATGCCACGGTAGCCTGGGCGAAGTCGCAGGGCGGCAACACCGACCGGCTCGGCATCATGGGCTTCTGCCGCGGCGGCCGCACTGTATGGATCTACTCGACCCACAACCCCAGCCTGAAGGCCGGGGTCGCGTTCTACGGCACGCTCGCCGATCCGGAAAACGATATCTGGCCGAAGAATGCGCTCGACCTTGCGGCGGAGGTGAAGGAACCTGTGCTTGGCCTCTACGGCGCCGAGGATACCGGCATCAAGGTCGAGCAGGTGAAGGACATGGAGGCGCGTCTCAAGGCCGCCGGCAAGACCGCGCAATTCCATGTCTTCGACGGCGCGCCCCACGGCTTCCATGCCGACTACCGGCCGAGCTACCGCGAGCAGGCCGCCAAGCAAGGCTGGGCGGAGATGACGGCCTGGTTCAAAAAATACGGCGTGCTGACCTGATATTGTCGGGGCGGCCGTAAAGGCCCGCCCCGACAGCCGCTCGGCAATTCCTGGGGCGGCCCATAGACCGTCGAAGACGGGCGTAAACGCCCTTTAGGGCGGGCCGCCCGCCTTTGTTTATAGGACGCCCCCAATGCCGGGCCCCACCCGCATCGAGGCCTATGCGATTATCTCGGAGGACGGGATGCTCGCCGATGCGCAGCGGCACATCCCCGCGGCCCTTCAGGTCAAGCCAGACCAGGAATACTTCCGCCGCGGCCTCGATCGTGCGGCCGCCCTCGTGCATGGGCGCCATTCCGGTGAAGGCCCCCCCGGCGACCGCGAGCGCTACCGGCTGATCGCCACCCGCACCATCGCCTCGATCGCCCGCGACCCGGCCTGGCCGCGCGCGCTGCTGTGGAATCCCCAAGGCACCTCCCTCGAAGAGGCCTGGAACGCGCTCGCGCCGCCGCCCGGCTCGCTTGCCGTGCTTGGAGGTCCCGAGATCTACGCGTATTTCCTGAAGCGGGGATATGACGAGTTCCATCTCTCCCGGGTGCCGCATGTGCGCCTGCCGGGCGGACGGCCGGTGTTTCCCGACATAGGCCCGAGCAGGAGCCCGGAGGACGTATTGCGCGCCCATGGGCTCGAACCCGGCCCCACGCAGCTGCTCGATGCGCGGCTCGGCGTGACGCTGGTCAGCTGGACCCGGATACCGGCTTCACCAAACAGTTGACGAATCACCTGCAAGATGCGGAACTGCCGCCCGACAGGCGGTTCGCGACCGCCGCTGGGTTGAGGGTTGATCGGATCACGGTTCCTCCCTGAGTGGCGTGATCAACTGGGCGGCCAAGCGGCCGCCCATTTCGTTCCATCGCGCGGCTCGCTTCGGCGGCGGTCCACTCATCGATCGTTTACCGCGCCCTAAAGCATGATCCCGAAAAGTGGATACCGGTTTTCGGAAAAGATCATGCTTCATCAATAAGCTAGCCTAAAGCGAGATGACGAATCGAAGAGAAGTCATCACGCTTTAGGAGAACTCCGGAACCGGGGGCACTGGCGGAAGGCGGCGATCATGGCGCGCGGCTGCGGTCGCAAATCCTTTCTTCACCATTGCCCAGCCATGCTGGCGCCCATCCCGCTCGCAGGCGACGGCGTGCCATGACGGCCCAATCATCGCTCATCGACGAGCTCGAGCGCGCGCTCACCGCCGGCACGACCGCGCAGCGCGCCGAGATGCTCTCGCGCATCACCGACCTGTTCCTGGCCGGCGCCAGCCGCTATTCCGAAGTTCAGATCAATCTGTTCGACGAGGTCATCAGCAAGCTCGTCAACACGATTGAGGCCAAGGCCCGCGCTAAGCTCGCGGTGCGGCTCGCCGCGGCCGCAAGGCCGCCCGCCGGCGCGCTGCGCATGCTCGCCTTCGATGACGACATCAACGTGGCGCGGCCGGTGCTCAAGGATTCCGAACGGCTCGCCGAGGAGGACATCCTGGCCAATGCCAGAAGCAAGGGCCAGCCGCACCTCCTCGCCATCTCGGAGCGCAAATCCCTGAGCGAAGCCGTCACCGAGGTCCTGGTGACGCGCGGCGACCGGCAGGTGGCGCACTCAGTCGCCCGCAACTCCGGCGCCCGCTTCTCCGATGCGGGCTTTCGCATCCTGCTCAAGCGCTCGGCGGGCGACGAGACGCTCGCGATGCACGTGGGCGCGCGCCGCGACCTGCCGCGCCAGCACTTTCTGTCACTGCTGCAGCAGGCCTCGAGCGCAGTGCGGGCGCGCCTTGCGGTCGAGAACCCGCATGCGGCGGCGGCGGTGCAGAACGTCCTCATCGAGGTGGTGGGCGGAATCCAATCGGAGACCCGCAAGGTGTCCGACGTCTATGCCCATGCCCGCGAAGAAGTGATGGCGCTCAAGCGCGCCGCCCATCTGGGCGAAAGCGAGGTCTACCGTTACGCCCGCGAGAACCGCTTCGAGGAGACCGTGGTGGCGCTGTCGGTTCTCTGCGATATTGAGATCGACGCGGTCGAGCAGGCGCTGCAGGACCGCGGGCACGACCTCACGCTGATCCTGGCCAAGGTCGCAGGCTTTTCCTCGACCGGCGCCAAGGCGCTGCTGCTCCTCAAGACCGCCGAGCGCGGGATTTCGACCCAGGACCTCGACATCGCACTCAAGGCCTACGAGAAGCTGCAGACCGACAGCGCGGAGCGCGTGCTCGGCTTCCACCGCGCCCGGATCAAATCAGCGAGTTAGGCTTATCGCTTGGCAATCGCCTCGGCAATGAACCGCGGCAGCGCGAACGCCGCGCAGTGGACTTCCGGCGTCCAATACCTGGTCGGGAAACGTCCGGCGCGCTTGTAGCGTTCCGCGATCGTCTTGACCGGCACCGCGCGCAGGCGCGCGTTGTCGCTCGCCCAGCCCATGGCCATATGGCCGCCCACATAGGTGGGGATCGAGGCCACATAGCAGCCGCCGTCGGCGAACAGCTTGCGGAAGTGGCCCACTGAAGCGACAAGCTCGGCGGGCTGCAGGAACGGCACCCCGTTCTGGGTCACCATCACGCCGCCCGCCGTCATGCAGCGCTTGCAGGCGGCATAGAACTTGCGGGTGAACAGGACCTTCCCGGGGCCCTGCGGATCGGTCGAGTCGACGATGATGACGTCGAAGCGCCGGTCGGTCTCGGCGACGAAGTTCATACCGTCGTCGATCACCAGGTCGAAGCGCTTGTTGCCCAGCACCGGCCTGGTGAACTCGCGAAAGTGCTCCTTGGAGAATTCCACCACCGAGGCGTCGATCTCGACCTGGGTCAGCCGGGCAACCGATTTGTGCTTGAGCACCTCCTCGGCGATGCCGCAGTCCCCGCCTCCCACGATCAAGACCTCGCGCGCCCTGCCATGGGCAAGGATCGGCACGTGGGTCATCATCTCATGGTAGATGAACTCGTCGCGGGTGGTGACCTGGGTCGCCCCGTCGAGCATCAGCATCTTGCCAAAGAACTTGTGGTCGAAAAGGACCAGATGCTGATGCTCGGTCTGCATCTCGTAGAGCACCCGCTCGACCGCATAGCTCATGCGGAAGCCGAGCGCCTCGAACAATGTCTCGGGGATCCAGCGCTTGGTGGCCATCTCGATCCGGGGATGGACGACGCAGGACGGACGACGGATGAGCTGTCGTCCGTCCTCCGTCGTCAGTCGTCCGTCCTCCGGCCTCGCAACAACTCATTCACCGCCACGCGCTTGGCCTTGAAGGCCTCGCGCAGAATCGGGATGCATGCGTCGGGATCGGCCTTGCCGCACATGAAGACGTCGAGCGCCGCATAGCCGGCGTCGGGCCATGTGTGGATCGAGATATGGCTCTCCGCCAGGACCGCCACGCCGGAGACGCCGTTGGGATGGAAATGATGGAGATGGATGTGCAGGAGAGTCGCGCGCGCGGCGGTGACGCAGCGGCGCAAGGTCGCCTCGATCAGGTCGATGTCATCGAGGCCTTCTGCTCCGTGCAGGTCGACGATCAGGTGCACGCCGGCGCAGGGCACCCCGTTGCGGAGCGCAAAGTGATCGTCGCGCTCTTCCGCAGCAACCGGCGCCACCACGGCCATCGGGGCTTTCTTGCGGGCGGTACCTGGAGTCCCCAAGCCCTTCCCCGATCGCAAGAGGGCGTTCTGGCGCATGGCCGTCCTCCCCAACCAGAGATTCCAACCGAGTGCCGGCGCGCCGGAAGCCTCGGAATACGAATGCCGCCGACCGGCCCGCATTTTTCGGGCTGATGACAGCGGCAAGTCCCCCAAATAAGGCCAGCGCCCCCGGAGTCAAGAAGATTCTACGCGCCGGCTGAGATTCCGCGGGCCGCGCCAACCACTCGGCGTCGTCCCTGCGAAAGCAGGGACCCATTACTCCGTGTCCTCTCGAAAGTCTGCGGCGTATGGGTCCCCGCTTTCGCGGGGACGACCGGAGTGCTGCCTGGCAGGCGCTTGCGGTCCACCAAGAACGGCGGACCGTCACTCCCTCCCCGGCAGCGCGAGGCGGATGTGCAGCTCGCGCAGCTGCTTGGGAGTCGCCTCCGAGGGCGCCCCCATCATCAGGTCCTCGGCGCGCTGGTTCATCGGGAACAGCACCACCTCGCGCAGATTCTCCTCCCCGCACAGCAGCATCACGATCCGGTCGATGCCGGGCGCAATGCCGCCGTGAGGCGGGGCGCCAAGCGAGAGCGCATGCAGCATGCCGCCGAACTTCTGCTCCAGCGTATTCTCGCCGTAGCCGGCGATCGCAAAGGCCTTCTTCATCACGTCGGGCCGATGGTTGCGGATCGCTCCCGAGGAGAGCTCGATGCCGTTGCAGACGATGTCGTACTGGATCGCCTTGAGGGAGAGGATCTTCTCCGTATCGGCCGGATCGAGCGCCAGAAACTCCTGCGGGGCAACGTTGGGCATGGAGAACGGGTTATGGGAGAAGTCGATCTTCTTCTCCTCCTCGTTCCATTCGTACATCGGGAAATCGACGATCCAGCACAGCTCGAACCGGTCCTTGTCAATCAGTCCCAGCTCCTGAGCGATCTTGTTTCGCGCCGCGCCCGCGAATGCCCGGAACCGCTCCGGGTTGCCGGCGACGAAAAAGATCGCATCGCCTTCGGCGCCGCCACCATGCGCGCTGGTCTTGCGAATTTGCTCGATCAACGCCCCGGCTCGCTCCTTGCCGAGGTTGCTGGCGATGGGCCCGCTGCCCTGCCCCTCCCGGATGATCATGTAGCCAAGACCCGGCTGACCCTCGCCCTGCGCCCAGGAATTCATCCGGTCGCAGAAGGCGCGTGAGCCCGCCCCCGGCGCCGGGATCGCCCAGACCCGCGCCTTGGGGTCTCTCTCGATCATGCCGGCAAAGACCTTGAAGCCGGACCCGCGGAAATGCTCGGTCACGTCCTGCATCTTGATCGGATTGCGCAGATCGGGCTTGTCGGTGCCGTAGGCGCGGATCGCCTCCGCATAGGGGATCAGCGGGAATTTCGCCGTCACCGGCTTGCCGGAGCCGAATTCCTCGAACACCCCGCGCAGCACCGGCTCGACCGCCGCAAACACGTCCTCCTGGGTGACGAAGCTCATTTCGATGTCGAGCTGATAGAACTCGCCGGGCGAGCGGTCGGCGCGGGCATCTTCGTCGCGGAAGCAGGGCGCTATCTGGAAATAGCGGTCGAAGCCCGCGATCATGGTCAATTGCTTGAACTGCTGGGGCGCCTGCGGCAGCGCATAGAACTTTCCCAGATGCAGGCGCGAGGGGACCAGATAGTCGCGGGCGCCCTCCGGGCTCGAAGCCGTGAGAATGGGCGTCTGGAACTCGAAGAAGCCCTGCTCTTTCATGCGCCGCCGCAGCGAATCGATGATCGCGCCCCGCTTCATGATGTTTTGGTGAAGGTGCTCGCGACGGAGGTCGAGGAAACGGTACTTGAGCCTTATGTCCTCAGGATATTCCTGATCGCCGAATACCGGCATCGGCAGCTCGGCCGCCGGTCCCAGAACCTCGAGCTCGGTAATGAACAGCTCGACCTCGCCGGTCGGCAGATCGGGGTTCACGGTGCCTTGGGGCCGGTTGCGGACCTTGCCGTCGAGCCGCACCACCCATTCCGAGCGCAGCTTCTCGACCTCCTTGAAGACCGGCGAATCCGGATCGGCCACGCACTGGGTGATCCCGTAATGGTCGCGCAGGTCGATGAACAGGAGCCCGCCGTGGTCGCGAATGCGATGGCACCAGCCGGCAAGCCGCGCCTGCGCTCCGATATCGGCCGCGCGAAGCTCGCCGCAGGTGTGGGTGCGATAGCGATGCACGTTCTGCTCCCTGGAAAATTCCGCGGGAAAGGCACATGCGTCCGGCCGCTTGTCAAGGCGCGCTTCCGGGCGCGTCAAACCCGCCCTCGACACGCCTCCCCCCGATCTGCACAGTCCGATTTGTTTTCGATCGGGCGGGCGGGGGAGCGCAGAACTCACGTGAACTCAGCTTCGGATTCCAAGGCCCTCATGACCACGGCGCAGGCCACGGTCGCGGCCCTCATCGCGCACGGGCTCGACACCATCTATGCGCTCCCGGGCGTCCACAATGACGTGCTGTTCGACGCGCTGTTTACCGCCGCCGATCACCTGCGCACCGTGCATACGCGCCATGAGCAGGGTGCCGCCTATATGGCGCTGGGGGCGGCGCTCGCGACCGGGCGTCCGCAGGCCTATTCGGTGGTGCCGGGGCCGGGGCTCCTCAATTCGTCGGCGGCCCTCCTCACCGCCTACGGGACCAACGCCCCGGTTCTGGCCCTGATCGGCCATATCCCGCAGGCCGCGATCGGCCGCATGCTCGGGCATCTGCATGAGGTGCGTGACCAGGGGGGCATCATCGAGCGGCTGGTCGACCATTATGGGCGCATTGATTCGCCCGCCGAGGCGCCCGGAAAGGTGGCGGCGGCGATTGCCGCCATGGGGCGAGGCCGCCCAGGACCCGCCGCGCTCGAATGCGCGATCGATGTCTGGGGGCTGAAGGGACCGGTGCCGCCGATTGCGCCCTTGCCGCCCGACGCGGCGCCGCTCGACGAGGACGCGATCCGCGCAGCCGCCAAGCAGCTGGGCGCGGCAGCGCGCCCGCTGATCGTGGTGGGCGGCGGCGCCCAGGACGCCGCGGCGGAGGTCACCGAGCTCTCGCGGTTGCTGCAGGCGCCGGTGCTTGCCTTCCGTCGCGGCCGCGGCGTGCTCGACGGCCGCGATCCCTTGAGCGTGACGCTGCCGATCGGGCACGAGCTGTGGGGGCAAGCCGACGTGGTCGTCGGAATCGGCACCCATCTGCATGTCCCGCTGAACCAATGGGGCATCGACGAGAACCTGGCGGTGATCCGCATCGATGCCGATCCGGAGGAGCCGGCGCGCCTCAAGGCGCCCGCGATCGCGCTCACCGGCGACGCCAAGCCGATCCTGCGGCGGCTTGTCGACCTCGTCCCGAAGCACAATCTTCCCCGCCCCTCGCGGCGCGACGAGATGGCGGCGCGGCAGGCCAAGCTCAAGGCGCGCCTCGCGAGGCTTGGCCCGCTTGCGGCCTTTCTCGAAGCGATCCGCGCCGCGCTGCCGGAGGACGGCATTCTGGTCGAGGACGTGACCCAAATGGTGTTTGCAGCGCGGGTCGCCTACCCGGTCTACAAGCCGCGCACCTATATCTCGCCTGGCTATCAGGACAATCTGGGCTGGGGCTTTGCTACCGCCCTTGGCGTGCAGGACGCGCGGCGCGAGGTGCCGGTGCTGGCGATTACGGGCGACGGCGGCTTCATGTTCACGGCGAACGAGCTTGCTACCGCGATCCGCCACCGGATTCCCCTGACCACGATCGTCTTTGCCGATGGTGCCTTCGGCAACGTGCGCCGCAACCAGGAGGAGCGCTACGGCAACCGGCTGATCGCGAGCGACCTTGCCAATCCGGACTTCGTGCGCTTTGCGGAAAGCTTTGGAGCCGCCGCCGAGCGCGCCCGCACTCCTGGCGAGCTCGGGGCCGCGCTTGACCGCGCGTTCAAGCGGCGCGACGTACCGACCTTGATCGAGGTGCCGGTTGGCCCCCTCCCCTCGCCCTGGGAGTTCATCCGTCTGCGGCGCAACCGCGGCGTATCGCAGCCCTGACAAGGCCATGGGCCTTGAGCTATAGGCTTACCTCAAGCCAATGCAGCCGATTACCACCACCAAGAAGCTTGCCGATGCCTGCGCCCGAATGGCCAAGCATCCGTTCGTAACGGTCGATACCGAGTTCCAGCGCGAGACCACCTATTACCCCAAGCTTTGCGTCGCCCAGATGGCGAGCAGCGAGGAGGCGTTGGTGGTCGATGCGCTTGCCGAGGGCATCGATCTTGCCCCGTTCTTTGCCCTGATGGCGGACGAACGGGTTCTCAAGGTCTTTCACGCCGCCCGCCAGGACATCGAAATCTGCTGGCACGAGGCGGAGATGATCCCCGCCCCCCTGGTGGACACCCAGGTCGCCGCCATGGTGCTCGGCTATGGCGATTCCATCTCCTATGACCAGCTCGTCCAGCGCATCACCGGCGACAACCTCGACAAGTCCTACCGTTTCACGGATTGGACGCGGCGGCCTCTCTCGGAGGCGCAGCTCGCTTACGCGGTCTCAGACGTGACCCACCTGCGCGACGTCTATCTCAAGCTTGCCGCCGACCTCGAGGAGCGCGGGCGCACCGAATGGATGCGGGAGGAAATGTCGGTCCTGACCTCGCCCGACACCTACCGGCTCGAGCCCGAGCACGCCTGGGAGCGCCTCAAGACGCGGGTGCGCAAGCCCAGGGAGCTTTCCGTCCTGATGGAGGTCGCGGCATGGCGCGAGCGCGAGGCGCAGACCCGCGACGTGCCGCGCGGGCGCGTCCTCAAGGACGAGGTCCTCGGCGATATCGCAGTGCAGGCGCCTTCCACAATGGACCGGCTCGGATCCCTGCGCTCGCTCCCGCGCGGCTTCGAGCGCTCGAAATGGGGCGAGGCGATCCTGGCGGCGGTCGCTCGCGGGATTGCGCGCGACCCCAAGACGCTGCCGAGCCTGCACCGTCCCAAGCCGGCGGCCAACGGGCAAGCCACCGTCGAGCTCCTCAAGGTGCTGCTGCGCATGACCTCCGAGCGCCATGGCGTCGCCGCCAAGGTGATCGCCACCGTCGACGACCTCGACCGCATCGCCGCCGACGATCACGCCGACGTGCCGGCCCTTTCCGGCTGGCGGCGCGAGCTCTTCGGCGAGAGCGCGCTCGCCCTCAAGCACGGCCGCCTTGCGCTCGCGATCGAGCGCAATCGCGTGGTGGCCGTCGAGCGCGAGTGAGCTCGACGGCGGCTGGCAAGCGGAGCAACACTGAAGCCGTTGGGCTTAAAGAAAATGCGTGTTGCGAGGCCGAGCGCCGGTGAGCAGCATGGTCAGCCCTCGCGCGCGCGGTCAGCGACATGCAGCAATCGAAGGTCTTCGTCGATCGCGTGGCCAACGGATGGAACGGGATTATGGATTGAGGCTCTTCCGCAATAACCTTATGCTGCAGTGCAGCAACGACGCGAATGACCCCACTCCCTCCGTCCACACCCAGCACTAGACACGGAAGGTGTTGGGGGTTGAGCTTCCGTCGAGGGAGCCCGTTCGGAGCGTGATTCACACACACCCCACCAGGCCAGCAATGTGGTACGTTTAGGCGTCCTGGCCTCACCCTTGGGGGCAACATGCGACAGCGCGAGCTCATCACCGTTCTCGGCGGCGCTGCAAGTCACTGGCGTTCCGATCACTGTATTGCCGATCTCGGCCGATGGTGCTGAAGGGGAGGACCCATGTCCGCACATGGAGGCCTCTTCGGAGGAAGCGTTCTGTCCGGCCTCGTAATAGCCGGCAGCTTCAGCTTTTCGGCGATGGCCGAGCCGCCGAATTTTGCGTCCAATCCAAGCATCGGATGGCGCGCGTACAGCGCCATCTTCATGCCGCCTGCGAGCGGGCCCGGACCGGTGCAGCAGGACCCAGCGCATCCTTACATCACGAATGACGAGTTCAGGGTGACGGGAAAGCAACCGACCCAGCGCGTCGGGGACCTCAGCAACCCCATCCTGCAGCCCTGGGCCAGGGAGGTGATCCGCAAGCGCAACGAACTCGTGCTAGCCGGAAAGCTCGTTCCCTCACCGCACGCGAGTTGCTGGCCGGTCGGCGTTACCCTGTTTCTGCTCTCGTCGATGACCCAGCCTATGTACATCGTTCAGGGACGGCAGGAGGTGGCGCTGATCCTCACCGCCGGGAATGACGTTCGCCACATCCACCTGGCGGACAAGCATTCTGCGAACCTCAAGTCCTCCTGGTATGGCAATTCCGTCGGCCACTACGAAGGTGATGCGCTCCTCGTCGACACGATTGGATTGAATGATCGGACGCCCATGGACGGGTTTGGAACGCCGCACACGACCAGGCTGCACGTGACCGAGCGCTTCCATTTGATCGACGACGGCAAGGCGCTGGAGGCGAATGTCCGCGTCGAGGACCCGGGCGCCTTCACGACTCCGTGGAACGCCATCCAACGCTTCCGGCCATACGACGAGGCGGCGCGAAAGGTTCCCGTCGAACGGCTGATCCAGTTGGCGACCGGCACCATCGAAGGCCCACTGCCGGAGGAGATCTGCGCCGAGAATCCGCATTCCTTCTTCGAAGGGGTGCCGTCCCTGCCGGTCCCGCAGGCGGCCGTGCCAGATTTCTGATGGACATCTTGCTCGATGGACGCCGACGAAGCATTGAATAGTTGGGAGCAAGGCCTAAGTTGCTGCGCTGCAACGACGGCAGCATGGATAGCCGGGTCCAAGCTTGGCAATGACGACTGCTATCAAGACGCCTTGGCGGGCGTGCGCGGCCGCACGAGCCCGTCGAGATGCGCCTCAACCTCGGCGAGCTTCATGACGTCGGCGTATTTGTGATGCATGTCGAACAAGTTGACCTTGTGGGTCAGCTCGGTCTGGTCGAACGTGCATTCCTCGATGATCGCGATGTTGAAGCCATTCGAATAGGCATCGACCCATCGCCAACGAAACTGCGGCGGCAAATTCATGTGTCCTCGCCTTCCATCCTTACACCAGATTTTCAGGTGTTAAGGCCACCTTGCCAGGCGGCACGATGATGCCTGCGTTTGGGATTTTGGTGGAGTGTTGTTCATTTGCCTGACGATCCCGATATGCAGACCTCCTGTCCCTACCCAGGAGCGCGTCATGCCCGGTATCGATGCACGCCCCACACTCGAAGCGCCCGATGACGATCCCTATCTCTGGCTTGAAGACATTGAAAGCCCTCGCGTCCTTGAATGGGTCGACGCACAAATTACGGCGACTCTGCAGCATTTCAATGACGCGGGCGTGATAGCCGACCGCGATGTCCTCAAAGCCATTTTTGATCGTCCGGACAATATTCCGTTTCCCAACCGGCGCGCCGGGAAGCTCTTCAATCCCTGGCAGGATGCCGCCCACCCCCGTGGCGTCTGGCGGGTGACCACGCTCGACAGCTATCGGGCCGATTCGCCCGACTGGGATGTGCTCATCGATGTCGATACGCTCGCCGCCAAAGAAGGTGAGGATTGGGTGTGGCGCGGCGCCGTCTCGCTGCCACCGGAGCACAAGCGCGCGATCGCACACTTGTCGCGTGGCGGCTCCGACGCGGTCGTGCTGCGGGAGTTCGATCTTTCGACGCGCGAATTCGTATCCGGTGGGTTCAATCTGCCCGAGGCGAGGAGCGACATCAGCTGGGTCGACCGTGACACGCTGCTTCTGTCTTCGTCGCTGGGGACCGGCATGGCGACGCACAGCGGCATTGCCCGCATCATACGGCTGTGGCGCCGCGGCAGCGATCCGCTCACCGCTCCGGTTGTGTTCGAGACGGCGGAAACCTCCATGGGCGTGTGGGCCGAGGTGCAGCGGAACCTCGCCGAGGAGCGCATCTGGTTCATCGAGAAGCCGGGCATGATCCACGCGAATCTTTGGATCGGTGACCGCCACGGACCGCGGACCCGGATCGATCTTCCAACGGATTGCTGGGCCCAGGTGGTCGGCGACTGGCTGGCGGTGAAGCCGCGGACCGCCTGGACGGTTGGCGGCGAGACCTACGCTCCCGATGCGGTCATCGCCATGCGATTCTCAGCGTTCCTGGCCGGTGATCGCCGCTTCACGCGCGTCTTCGAGCCGGAGAGCCGCCGCGCCGTGCAAGGGTTCTTCTGGTGCGGAGGCCGGCTCGTCCTGTCGATCCTCGACAATCTGAAACCGATGTTCGAGGTCGTCACGCCCGGTGACAGCGAATGGTCGCGCGAAACCATCACCGGCCTGCCCGACCTTGGAGCCGCGCATGTGTGGCCGCTCGATATTATGCCCGAGGAATCGAACGGCGATCTGCTTGCGACCACAAATGATCGCCTGACGCCGCCATCGCTGTTTCTGATCGAGCCCAAGGGGGCGCCACAGCTGTTGAAGCGCGCCCCGCAGGTGTTTGATGCAACGGGCTTGGTCGGCACCCGGCACGAAGCGGTGTCGACGGACGGAACGCATATTCCGTATGTGCAGGTCGGGCCACCTGGCGAGACCGGCGATGCGCCGGTTCATCTCCATGGCTATGGCGGCTTTGGAATCTCGATGCCTCCCTATTACAACTCCGCCATCGGCAAGCTTTGGCTCGAGCGCGGCGGCACCAGCGTGAATGCGCACCTGCGTGGCGGCCGCGAATTTGGAACCCCTTGGTATGAGGTAGCGCGCCGGGAAGGAAGACGGCTCTCACACGACGACTTCGCGGCCGTCGCCGCCGATCTCGTCCGCCGAGGGGTGACTCGGCCCGAGCGTATCGCTGCGGAAGGCGGCTCAAACGGCGGCCTGCTCATCGCCAATATGCTCACGCGCTATCCCGAGCGGTTTGGCGCGCTGTTCTGCACGATGCCCGTCATCGACATGCGTCGCTATTCCAAGCTTCTGATCGGTCCCGCAATTACCGATGAATACGGCGACCCGGACAAGCCCGAGGACTGGCAGTTTCTTGCCGGGATTTCCGCCTATCACGCGGCGGCCCCGGGTCACATCTATCCACCGATCTTGATCGCAACGAGTCGTCGCGACGACCGGGCCCATCCGGGACATGCCCGCAAGATGGCGGCCAAGCTGCAGGCCATGGGGTACCAAGCACATTTTTACGAGCTTGCGACTGGAGGGCACAGCTATGGCAAGAACCACGAGGACATGGCGGCCTTTATTGCGTTGGGTTACGCCTTCCTGCGCCGTGCAATTGGTTGGGGTGCAATTTGACCATCATGGCATCGAGATGCGCCTCAACCTCGGCGAGCTTCATCACGTCGGCGTATTTGTGATGCATGTCGAACAGGTTGACCTTGTGAGTCAGCTCGGTCTGGTCGAACGTGCATTCCTCGATGATCGCGATGTTGAAGCCATTCGAATAGGCATCGACCACGCTGGCGCGCACGCAGCCCGAGGTCGCCTCACCGCACACGATCAGGCTCTGCACGCCGAGCACGTTGAGGTGGGAGATGATCGGCGTGCCCTGGAACGCGCTGGCGCGCTGCTTGAGAATGAGAATGTCGCTGTCCTGCAGCGGGAATTCCTTGTAGATCGCATAGTTCTCCGCCGTCATCGCACGCCCCCTGCGCTTCGTCGAGACGGCGCCCATCGGCCGCGCGTGGGCGCGGATATCCTGCGTGCAGAAGAAGATCGGAAGGCCTGCGCTGCGCACCGCCGCGATCAACCGCTTGGTCGGCGCCACCGCGCGATGCGCGTAGATGCCACAGCTCGACGGATAGTCCGCCGCCAACTCGATGGGAGGCCGCGGACCGCCGTCGTAGACCTGATTGTAAAGGTCTATGCAAAGGAGCGCTGGATTCGGCCCCACCGCGGTATCGCGCGCATAGGGCGCGTAGATGCGCATGTCGGCTTCCGGCACCACGTCCTTCCAGCAGTGATCCTCGAATTCGTCGATCGATGCCATGACGGTTTCCTCACCTCGATGCGGATTGACATAGCATTTCCCGCGGGCCGCTGCGCGCGGTGTTGATGAGACGCTCGCAGTCAGCTAGGCGCCGGGGGATAGGGGTGAACGTCGAGGCTTCAATTTCCCCCAATCGCGGCGCGGGCGCTCCGCACGATCTCGGGCGGCGTCGCGTATGCGCGGCCGAGCGCCTCGTCCATCTGCGGTCCGTCCATGACATCGAGATCGAGGTCGAGCTTCTTCGCCTCGGCGAGGAACTCGCCGTCGTTTGTCATCTCTATGAATGCGTTGCGCAGCGCGGCAACACGGTCCTTGGGCACGTCAGGCGGCAGCGCAAACGGGCGCCCCCAAAGGCCGCCGGCGAGGATCAGATCGAGCACTTGCCGTTGTGTGGCGTCGTGAACGAAGTCGGTGACCAGCGGCAGGTCGGGAAGCTCGTGGCTCTTCTTCAGCGTCAGCGCCGCCAGCAGGCGCGCCTTGCCGTCTCTCACCCACGGCGCCACGATGCCCTTGTCGCCCGACCAGCCGTTCGAGACGCGCGCTTCGAGCTCGCCGCGCTCCATGGCCAGATAGCAGTCGACAGAGCTGCGATAGCCGCCGACCAGCTTGAACTTGGTCTTGAGGATGCGGTTCATCGCGATGGTGAGGAAATCCGAGGACGGCCCGGTCGAGCCGGCGATGATCTCCGTCGTCAACAGATC
>Ga0126381_100002207_pt1 | contig 21093 bp, 13 predicted proteins | sample PanSoiMetPlot_28_FD_96465 | JGI IMG/M metagenome (GOLD analysis project Ga0126381, IMG submission 96465) | Tropical forest soil microbial communities from Panama - MetaG Plot_28 | ecosystem: Environmental > Terrestrial > Soil > Tropical forest > Bulk soil | place: Panama | collected 2016-02-17
GGCCTGACAACGTACTCGAGCAAGTGTCACTCGGAGCGGAGGGCCACGACGGGATCGAGGCGAGCCGCTTTGGCAGCGGGATAGATGCCGAAGAACAGGCCGACGCTGACGGCGACGAGCAGCCCGGCGAGCACGGACCAGAACTGTACAGAACTGGGCAGCGCGGTAGTCCAGGTGACGATTTTCGCGAGGAGAATTCCCAAAGCAACTCCCCAGACTCCGCCGACGGCCGCGATGGTGGCCGATTCGATCAGAAACTGCAGGCGAATGTCGCTTTGGCGCGCGCCGAGCGATTTGCGGAGACCGATCTCGCGGGTGCGCTCGGTAACCGAGACCAGCATGATGTTCATGATGACGATGCCGCCGACCACGAGAGAGATGGAAGCGATCAAGATGGTGACGCCGAAAAACGCGCCGCTGAGCTTGCCCCAAATGGAGAGGAAAGATTGGTTGGTCTCGATGGTGAAGTCGTCGGGGGCACCATAGGCGAGATGTCGCCGGCCGCGGAGGATCATGCGCACTTCGTCCATGGTGGAACCGAGCGCGGAGGTGCCGTCGGCTTTGCCCCAGATGCGCACGGAATCGTCGCGGGCGTAGATCTTGCGGTAGGTGGTGATGGGCAGAATGATCCAGGCGTCGCGCGACATGCCCATGACCGAGCCGAGTTTTTTGCCGACGCCGATTACCTGACAGGTGCCAGTGTCCACGCGGATTTCGCGGCCGAGCGGGTCGCGCCCCGGAAATAATTTGTCGGCGATGTCGAAGCCGACGGTGCAGACGGGCGCGGCCTGAGAAACGTCGGTGCGGTTGATTTGGCGACCGGCGGTGAGATCGTAGTCGTAGAGCAGGGGCATTTCGGGCGTCCAGCCATGGACTTCTGAATTGGAAACGTAGTCCGTTCCGTATTTCACTTGGGCGCCGTGGAAGTCAATGGAGGCGCCGACGGCGACGCAACTGCGGCAGGCATCGCGGAGAGCCTCGTAGTCGTCGAGGTAGAATTTTTTGCGCTTCTGGGTGGTTTGGTACTCGTCAATATTGGTGATGATGGCCGGACCGCGGCTGACGAGAAAAACGTCAGCGCCAAGGTTGAACAGGTTCTCGGCGACGTAACTGTTCAGGCCGTTGATGACGCTAACGACAGCGATGACGGACATGACGCCGATGACCACGCCGAGCAAGGTGAGCACGGTGCGAAGCTTGTGGGCCCACAAGCTGGCGGTGGCGATACGCACGGCTTCGCCGAAGGGCATGGAGGTGTGGCGCGGCATGAATTCGGGTCCGGCTATTGATTATACGCGCGGAGCTGGGGCTTTAATCGGCGCCGAAAAGGAGCCGGTAAACAAAAGGGAGCCCTAACGGCTCCCTTTGTTCGTTTCGCGACAGAGCTTATTTCAAGCCATCCAGGCTAGAAGTTGAGCTTCAGCACCAAGGTGACGATGCGGGCGTTGCTTCCAAAAGTCTTGTCCGCTCGATCGAAAGAGGCCGCAGTGGGATTGACATAGTTCGCGACCGCCCCGCTCTGGTAGATGGGCACTTGCGTGTTGGTGTTGCCGTCGTCGACCCGGTTCACAAAACCCGGAATGAACTGAGGGTGATTGAAGAAATTGCTGAACTGTGCCTGGAACTCGGTGCGGAAACGCTCGGTAATGTTGAAGTTTTTGGCTATGGTGAGATCGACGTTGTTGATGGGGCGCTCCTGCTCGGTATTACGGCCAGAGTTTGCAAAAGCCCCAAGGCCAGCCTGAATATAGCGAGCGTTCGGGCGGGTCGCTTGGTAGGCGACGATCTGGCCAGCGCTGTTTGTCAGGGCCGTCACCGCGGAACCGAGAGAGGAATCACCAGCAGGGTTGATAATGGTGCGGTCGCCGGCGGTGTCGCCGTTCTGGTTGGAGTCGATGGAGCTTTGCACATCGAAGAACCCGCCCGATTGATAGGTATAGATCGGAGCGATGAGCCAGTTACCCATGAGGTTTCTTCGAACCCAACTACCGGACTTGAAGTATGGCAGGTCGTACAGGGCGGTGATGGTAATGCGGTGGCGGTGGTCGAGAGAAGAGGCCGACCAGTCGGAATTGATATTCTGGAAGTCCTGCGGGCGGCGGGGAGTCAGCCGGGTGGTGAAGAAATCGGCGGTACTGTTATCTTGCGCGTGGCTCCAAGTCCAAGCGCCGTTCAGCGTCAAGCCGTGCTCGAGACGGCGGGTCAACTGAAGGGCCATGCCGTGATAGATCGAGCTGCCTGCCGGAATATCCTCGGTGATATTCAGCTTGTTGAAGCCGGCAGCGGCAAAAGCAGGGACGAAGCTCGATTGCGCCTGAATGGCCGTCAAAGTGAGAGGAAGCGCATTCAGAGTGGCCTGGGACGGAGTTGTACCAATGTAGGTCGGCAAAGAGTGGCTGGAGGTCACCACCGTTTGCCTATTGATGCGGCTCTGCACGTCGAGGTGATAACCGCGAGTTCCCAGGTAGCGAACTTCGAGAGTGTAATCCTTCGCAAAAGTGTGCTGGACGCTAAGGTTCCAATCGACGGCGGTGGGGACGACCTGATTGACCGGCAAAGCGTCAGAGGTTGCGGCTCGTGCAGCAGCTACCGTTGGAAAGGTGGTCAATCCGTTGCCATTCCCTGGAGGAATTCCGCCCTTGGCCAAAAAGCCAGTGATGACTGGCGTCAGAGCATCGAGGGTGCTGCCTACCTGAGGGGGTGGCGCAAGAATGCCGATATTGTCGTAAATGACGTCATAGCCCATGCCGAAGCCGGCGCGGATGGAAGTGGCGCCGCTGTGTCCGGGGGACCAAGCCAGACCAATACGCGGGGCATAATCGCGAGTTGGGGCCTTGGGCTCGCTGAAGTCAATCACGCCCGGAACGCTTGCTGCGGCATTCAAGCTTTGTCTGCGTTCACCCACGGGAATGGTCACGTATTCGTAGCGGAGGCCGAGATCGACACTGAGGTTAGGTCGGAGGCGCCAGACATCGCTAGCATACCAATAGACCCCGGCCTGGTCGCCGTAATAGGTGGAGTTACCGTTGGCGCGTTCAGCCAGCGAATCGGGAGTGATATCTAACAAATACAACCCGACGCTGTTGTAATCGTAATCGCCACGGACGCGCTGAGTGAAATTCTGCGGGGAAATGAACTTCAGACCCTGAATGCCGAACTTGAAAGTGTGGTTTCCGCGAGTCCAAGTGAGATTCTCGCTGAGGGTGTAGTAATTCTGAATCGTGTACTGCGGTGCCTGGGAATCCGGACCAAGCTGCAGGTTCAAATCCGAGAATTGAAGGTTGGGAAACATATCGAGGCCGGGAAACTGAAAATTTCCGGCGGAAAAGATCTGGGAAAAGCGGTTGAAGCCCACGCGGAGCTCATTGGTGAGATTGGGTGTGAAGGTGTGGTACTCGCTGAGAGCCACCAAATGAAAACGCTGAGGCAATGGCAAAAAGAAGGCGGGGAGATTCGCGGCGATGTCGGGAGCGGTGTAGCGGTTGTAGATGTAGCGTCCGCGGACCTGGTCAGAGCTAGAGAGGTCATAGTCCATAGATGTGACAAGGTAGTACTGGTTAACGAAATTTGGGGCGGAAAAGGAGAGCGTGCCCACTGGAACCGGTGTGTTTCCTACGAAAATGTTCTTGCCCGTGTTATCCGCACCGGATGGCGTCGTGGAGGGTACCGAAGCGCAGTTGCCGGCCGTGGCGGCGGGAGCCAGATATTTCTGAAGAATTCCGAGATTGGTTTTTGAAACTCCCGGAAGGCCGGCAATTAGCGAATAGCCGGCAGAGGTGGGGGAGCAGATGCCACCGGCCGGAGTGGAGGCCTGGCCGAGTGGATTGTATTCACCATTGGCAAAGAAGAAAAGCTTGTTCCTGCGGATGGGTCCGCCGACTTGAGCGCCGACGCGGTTAAAGTCGAAGCGGGGATTGGAAGTAAGGCCCGACTGAATCACGCTTTGATCGATGGCGTTCAAGTGGCGGTTCTCGAAATATTCGTAAAGCTTGCCGTGATACTGGTTGGTGCCGCTCATAATGATTGTGTTGTATTGACCGCCGGTAGAGTGCCCGAACTCAGGGTTGAACTGGTTCTGAAGGGCTGAGAATTCCTGAACGGCGTCATTGGGAACATAAACGAGGGGACCAGTAGTGCTTTTTTCGTTGTTGTCGATGCCTTCGATCATGAAGTTGTTGTTATACGGCCGCTGTCCACCGACGCTGGGGCCGGCACCGATACCAACGCCTTGGGCAGAGGAAACGCCAGGCTGAAGCAGCGCCAGGTTCAACACACCATCGCCACGACCGCTGACAGTGGGCAAGTTGGCGTTCGCTGCAGTCTCGAAGGTCCCCTCGATTTGAGGATTGGTGGTGTTGATCAGAGGCGGAGCCGACGTAACTTCGACCGTGGCGCTTACCGATTGCAACTGAAGCGTGATTTGTAGCGAATTCGCCTTATTCACTTGAACGGCGACATTCTCGACCGTGGCGGGCTCAAAATTGGGGGCACTGGCACTGACTCTGTAGGCTCCGATGGGGAGATTCCCAAAGCGGAACTCGCCCGCGCCGTTGGCGGTTGCAGTCATCTTAAAACCGGTGGCGACATTTTCAGCGGACAAGGAGGCATTGGGGACAACGGCACCCGAGGCATCGATTACGGTCCCTACCAAGTCACCGCTGATTTGTTGAGCATGGGATGTAACCGCAAGGGAAAATAGCCCCACAACAAAAAGCAGGCTCAGAATGGCCCTTTTTGCTTCGTTTGACATGAGAAGCCTCCTCAGGTCCGTTGCTGAAAAGACAGAAATCCTGGGAAAAGCAGTATGCGAATAGAGAGCATAGGTTGTGCGCCCTTCCCCCAAAATCGCCGCCGGACGCTTGTGAAATACGACGTGGCACGTTGCTGACCACAAATACTTTTCAATAAAAGCAGCTAAAAACATAGAATTTAGCGATGTATCCGAGAAGAAGATATGGTTTTGTATCGGCTCAAATATATACCAAAATACGGAAACGTATGTATTTAAGAAGCTGTTTCTGGATCCCAATTAATCACTACAAAGATAACATTCACTTGCCCAGCGCGGCGTTGTAACAAGTTCGTCCCTAACGAGAAGTCTGGTAACCTACCGCGGGATAAGTTGCGGATTTCGCTGGGATGCGATTGGAAGAGTAGAGGAAGTCTGGCTTCAGTGGAGAGTTCTTGCGGGGTTGTGCGGGGCCGCCGGACGGATCAGGCTAAAAGAGGAGGACATGTGAAGAGAAGGTGGTGGTTGATGGCGTTCGCCGTGATCTTCCTTAGCACGCTGGGCACAGTATCGACGGGGGCGCAGGGTTTTGGGGACAAGATAGAGCTTTCGGCTGGTTACAGCTACATGCACTTTGGCACAAGCCCAAAGGTTAACCTGAATGGATTCGACGTTTCGGGGCAATACAAGCTGGCGGACTGGCTGGGGATCGCAGCGGACGTGACAGGGGAATACGGGAAGGTAGGAGGCGTCAGCTCGCGAGTTTATACGTATTTGTTTGGGCCGCAGGTATCCTGGCCGAGACGAGTATCGCCATTTGCGCACGCACTCGTGGGAGGGTCGCACTTCGACGGCGGCGGGTTCGCGAGCAAAGGGATTGCATGGGGCATAGGAGCCGGAGTGGATTATCGATGGAAGCCGCAGTTGTCCTGGCGAGTCATCGAGATCGATGCGATTCCAACGCACCTGGGCGGGGACGAAGAGCACAACACGCGGCTGCTGACGGGGATCGTTTTACGATTTTAGACAGGCCACTGAAGGCGCTCGCTTGTCTCGTTACATACAGGTTGAAATACCTGAGAAATCAGGCTTTGCGGCACGGCTAGAGAGGCTGCGGAAGAAGCCAAGCCAATGCCTCAGAGGTTAAAGCCCCCTCAAAAAAAGCGACCCTTATTGTCGGAGCTGAAGCCTCCGATTCCCTAAAAGGGCATTAAAAGGGCAAGGACCAACCCTTCGTAAGACACGCGATGGAGGGCACCCCATCTGACCGGCGGGACATCCTGGCATGGAACACCATCTACTTGCCTCCGCCCTTAGCCAATTCTATTGAGAGAAAAGTTACGAGGCGGGGCGCACCGATTTGACCGGATTGGCGTCTAATGGATTGTCGGTAGGGGGTCAGAGGTCTTTATAAGGATTGAGGTGCGCCATGAGTAAGCTTTCCGTTGAAACGGTGGCGGTTCGATATACGGGGTGGGCAGCGCTGAACCGCGACCCGCTGGATGATCGGGTGGAGTATACGTGTCCGCATTGCGGGGCGGCGGGGACCAAGCCGGCGCGGAAGCCGTTGGCGGAGTATCACTTTAGCGATGGGTTTGTACAGGACCTGCAGGGAGAGATGAGTGTGTGCCGGGTGTGCCGGCGGTCCATAAGGCTTTCGCCGATTGTGCTGCTGCACGATCAGGATGAAAGACGCAGGTTCAAGGCAGTGTTCGAGCTCGATTTGGAAGTCTCGAAGAATTGACACCAAAGGGCCAAAACGCCCGGCCCATCGGTTCTATCCAACCTCCGCTAGCGGCGCAAGAGACCCAAAGTACCTTGCCGGCTTAAAGACGCCCGGAGGATCCGGGGGGAGTGGTTTGCCCCGTCCAGCTCACAGGTGACGTGCGATAGTCTCCCACTCGGCATCGAGATTCAAATGGTGCGTTTCCAGGTCCTTGCGGACATGGTCAAAAGCCTCTTCAACCGTGTCGGCAAACTGAAGCAGCTTGTAATCCGCTTCGCTGATGGTGCCCGTTCGAACCATATACCGCCAATTCAGAACTTTATCCCAATATTGGCGACCGTAGATCAGGATGAGGTGGTGCGATGAGAGCTTATCCGTCTGAAGCAGCGTAAGCATTTCCCAAAGTTCGTCCATGGTGCCAAAGCCGCCGGGAAAGATGATAAGCGCCTTGGCCATTTGGGCGAACCACAGTTTACGCATGAAGAAGTAGTGGAAGCAGAAGTTCAGTTCGGGCGTGATATAGGCGTTGGGCCGCTGTTCGTGAGGGAGCTGGATGCTGAGTCCCACGGAACTTCCGCCCGCCTCGGAGGCACCGCGGTTGGCCGCCTCCATGATGCCCGGGCCACCGCCTGAGCAGATGACAAAGCGTTTCGGGTGGGAGCCCAAGCTGAGCGCCCAGGCGGTGATGCGGCGGGACAACTCGCGGGCATCCTCGTAATAGCGGGACATTTCGACGATGGAGCGGGCCGCCTGGAGTTTGAGGCGCCACTCGCGGGTGTGGCGGCCGCGGGCCTTCTTTCGGATGCGCTGCAGCTCCTCGAGGGCACGGTCGCGCGACTGGATACGCGCGGAACCGAACATAACGATGGTGTCGCCCACGTTGGCGCGGCGGAGCCGGATCATGGGGTCGAAATACTCGGCCAGAATGCGCAAGGGCCGGGCGCCCAGGCTCTGCATGAAGACGGGATCCTGGTAAGCGAGGTTGGGCATGGGCAAGTAACGCGGACGCTTCATTCATCCCCCTCAGAGAAAATGCATTCGAAACATTTTAGCTGGTTCGGCGGCGGAGTACGCACGCGTGTGTGAAGTTTGGTCCGTATGCGTAATGTGGAAGTGGGATGGCGATTCGATGGGCGGTCGAGTGAACGGCAGCGTGCTGGTAGCAACCGCGACGAGGCGGTGCGGAATCAGATATCAGATAGATGACGGCGATGGAACACCTAAACGGGGAGTTCTTTCGTTGCGCGCGGGAATAGCGGTCATGCCGGCTACTGCGGCGGCCGAGGCGGTTTCGCCGGGTCCATCCGCCCAAGGGGCGTCCGCCGGGCTGCTTGAGCCGAATCCGGGGTAAAGCCGGAGGCGAGCGCTGCTCTACGCTCGCCGGGGGCTGTTCCTCGGGCAGTGAAACGCCCCGCGCCATCACATCTCTCGGCTGCGCTTCGCTCGGTTCGGGATGACAAGCCTCGACCGTCGTCACTTCTTTTCGGGTTCTGGCGCGACAGCGGCGGCTTCCTCTTCTTCGAGGATAGCCGCGGCGGCCACGACGCGGTCGCCCTCATCGAGACGGAGCAGGCGGACGCCCTGCGTGGAGCGACCCGCTTCGCGAATTTCGCCTGAGTGCACGCGAATCACTTTGCCCTGGCTGGTGATGATCATGACGTCGGATTCTTCGCGAACCTGCAAGGCCGCGACAACGGCTCCGTTGCGATCGGTCGACTTGAGGTTGATCACGCCCTTGCCGCCGCGCGAAGTGACGCGGTACTCGGCGAGCGGCGTGCGTTTGCCGTAGCCTTTTTCGGCGACGGTGAGCATGAGCGAAGTGAGCGATTCGCGGATGTGATCGCTTTCGAGCTCGTCGAGATTCTGCGTGTCAGCGTTGAATTCCTTTTTGATGATTTCGAAGTCGACTTTCACGGCGTCCATGCTGACCACAAAGTCGTCTTTGCCCAGGTCCATGCCGTAAACGCCGGCGGCCTGGCGGCCCATGGCGCGCACTTCGGTTTCGCGGAACAGGATAGCCTGGCCGTCATGGCTGGCGAGAAAGATCATGTGCTTGCCGTCGGTGAGCTTGGCGCCGATCAACTCGTCATTGGTATCGAGATTGATGGCGATGATGCCCGAGGGGCGCGGATTGGAAAAGTCAACTAAGGTGGTCTTCTTCACGGTGCCGCTGCGCGTGGCGAGGAAGACGTAGCGATCGGCTTCCTCGAGATTGCGGGTGGGCACAACCGCGGTGAGCTTCTCGTTTTCCTGGAAGCGCACGATGCTGTTGATGGCCTTGCCGCGGGTAGCGGCAGCGGCTTCGGGAATTTCGTAGACCTTGAGCCAATAGACGCGGCCTTTAGAGGTGAATAACAGGATGTAGCTGTGCGCCGAGGCCACAAAGAAATGCTCGACGAAATCCTCTTCGCGAGTGCGGGCGCCGATGCGCCCCTTGCCGCCGCGCGACTGGTGACGGTAGACGTCAACCGGAGTGCGCTTGATGTAGCCGGCGTGGCTGACGGTGATGGCCATTTCCTCGTCTTTAATCAGATCTTCGAGCTTGATTTCCTCGACGCGGTCGACGATCTGGGTGCGGCGGTCGTCGCCATAGGCTTTCACCACTTCGCGCAGCTCGGTGACGATGACGCCGCGGAGCTTTTTGTCGCTGGCCAGGATTTCGTTCAGTTCCTCGATACGCTCGCGGATTTCGGTCAGTTCCTTGAGAATTTCGTCGATCGAGAGGCGCGTGAGGCGGTGCAACTGGAGTTCGAGGATGGCATCGATCTGGGTATAGGTCAGGCCGAAGGTGTCGCCTGTGGCGATGGCGCCGGCGGGAACGCCGTACTTTTTGGGATCGAGCTTGACGCCGCGAACGTTCTGCTCGGAATTGCCGACCAGCACGCGGACGGTCTTGTTGGTGAAGAACTGGAAAAGGTTTTCGCGGGCGTTGGTGCGGCTGGAGGAACCGCGAATCACTTTGATGACGTCGTCGATGTAGTCGAGGGCGATGCGGTAACCGAGCAAAATGTGCTCGCGTTCGCGGGCCTTGCGCAGCTCGTACTGGGTGCGGCGGCGGACCACGTCGATGCGGTGGTCGATGAACAGGCGCAGCAGGTCAAGCAGACCCATTTCGCGCGGCTGGCCGGAGACGATGGCGAGCAGGATCATGCCAAAGGATTCCTGCATCTGGGTGAGCTTGTAGAGCTTGTTGAGGATGATCTGGGGCTCTTCGTCGCGCTTGACTTCGACGACGATGCGCATGCCTTCGCGATCGCTTTCGTCGCGAATGTCGCCGATGCCGTCGATCTTTTTGCTCTGGATCAGCTCGGCGATGTGCTCGATGAGGCGAGCCTTGTTCACCTGGTAGGGGAGTTCGGTGACGATGATGTCCTGGCGATCCTTGCCGCGCTGCTCGATGGCAGCCTTGGCGCGGACCTGGAACGAGCCGCGTCCCCCGGTGTAGGCCTGCTCGATACCCTCGCGTCCGTAAATGTAGCCCCCAGTGGGAAAATCGGGGCCGGGCAGAAGCTTCATCACTTTTTTCAGGTTGGCGTCGGGCTCGTCGATGAGCAGAATAGCGGCTTCGATTGTTTCCCGGAGGTTGTGCGGAGGGATGTTGGTGGCCATGCCGACGGCGATGCCGCTCGAGCCGTTGACGAGGAGATTGGGGATGCGCGTGGGGAGGACGACCGGCTCGCGCTCGCTCTCGTCGAAATTCGGAACGAAGTCAACGGTTTCCTTCTCGATGTCGGAGAGCATTTCCTCGGCGATACGCGAGAGGCGCGCTTCGGTGTAACGCATGGCCGCAGGCGGGTCGCCGTCAACGGAGCCGAAGTTGCCTTGGCCGTCGACCAGCGGATAGCGCATGTTGAAGTCCTGCGCGAGGCGGACCAGGGCATCGTAAACAGGCGTGTCGCCGTGCGGATGGTATTTGCCGAGAACTTCGCCGACGATCTTGGCGCATTTGCGGTAGGGGCGCGTGGATGTGAGTCCGAGCTCATACATGCCGTAGAGGATGCGGCGATGGACGGGTTTGAGGCCGTCGCGGACGTCGGGCAGGGCGCGGCCGATGATTACGCTCATGGCGTAATCGAGGTAGGATTTTTTCATTTCGGATTCGATATCGACCGGGGTCAGTATCGATTGGTTCTGTTCGTCTGCCATTTAGGCCTCGTAGTCATTGATTGAGATTGGTGGCTGATGAAAATCAAAAAATAAATACTCGCGGGAAACGCGCCGCGAGAGGAAGGGCGCAAGCGCCGTCAATTTATGTCACGGCTAAAGCCGTGACCCACAAACATTCAGGTGTTGCAACTCGGAACCTTTACCACAGCCGACCCACCTCCCGATCCTTCCTCAGTCGCCCGCACCCAAAGGAAATCCCATCGTGCACCGGAACCTTCAGAGCTGAAGCCCTCTCTATCGAGCAAGGCTTCTTGGCACGGTTAAAGCCGTAACCCGTAAAGATGCGCCGCGGTGCCTTTCTCTATGAGCCACAAAGAAGCATCTACCCTAATTCCATCCCCTCTATCATCACGCCCAATGCGATTCGACTACGCAGCGCTTGGAAAAGTCGACTGCTTCCCATTCTCAACAACCAGAGAAACTAAACTACAGAACTCGGTGCCCTAGAATGCGCCTGTCCAAAATGGCTGTGATTAGTGGAAACTGAAAAACATCGCTCATTGTTTGTGGGTCGTGGCTTTAGCCACGACATCAAGCCAGCGAGCCAGAAACGGCTTTAGCCGCTGAAGCTCTGCTCTCCGAGATTGCAACTTCGAATTGGCATTCATCCAAAGCGAACATCCCGCTCGCTGATCCGAAAGCATAGCGAGCAGCTGTTTCCGAAAGATGAGTCCTTACCGGATTCTGCTCAATGTACTGTTTCCGCGTTCGATACTCGATTGCATCTCGAATCCACCGATCATGATATCCCTCATGCCAGACTGGGAATTTGTAGTTTAGAGCCTTGCGAATCTTAAAAGCCGATCCGCCTTTTACCATCTGGACGGCTTTCTCTAGGGAAGTTTCTGCTCCGGGCGTGATCAGGAAGTGCAGGTGATCCGGCATCATCAAAACAAAGGCATGCAATTTGTAAAATCCTCTTTCCCGGCACTCCAGGAGATGGTCTAGAACGATTGTTGCAGGTTCGAGGTTCAGAAAAAGCTCGCGGCGCTGCCAAGTACCGGTGGTCACAAAATAGACGCCTGGTTGCTTGACGCGTCGTATGATCCTGCTCATAAAGGCACTTCAGGGGGCTAAAGCCCCTCTCCCGAGCTAAGTCTTTTGTCACGGCTAAAGCCGTGACCCACAAAACTACTCAAAATCGGCTTGGAGCTGGATCAAGTCATCCAGCGCATCGTAACTTCCTTCGAAAAACCCTGATATGCCTTCCATAAACGTCGCGGAGATTTTGCAAGTCGAGATGCAAAGGGTTCGGTATAGTTCGCGTCCCGAATTTATCCTCGCCGTATCGGAAGGTTTCGCCCGAGTCATGGGCTTGCAAATTCAAGCATGCATTTTTCAATGGCGTCGGTGTCAGCCTTTGCGGCTTCTGGAAACGCTTCTTCCAACAGCAATCGACATCGGTTCCAAAGCTTTCCGATGTCGTGAGTGTCAGTCGGATAGTTTGGGTAATTGGCGCTATTTCCAAAAAGTCGATTACCTTGGCTAATCAGACCTTTCAGCATGACTTCTACATAGTGTCTGCAGAGGCATAAGACTGCGTATCCAACACCGTCTGCCGGCGGTTTCTAGCCAATACCGAATCCACAGCAATGTCGGCGGTTTCTTTGTAGCCCATCGCGTATCTCAAAAACCAGTACCCGGCGAAGCCACTCTCTAGAATTGCGTGCCCTTCCCGACGTTCCCCTCCAGCGAAAATGCTGTCCCCATTTTTGTGGCCACGTTTTTGAACGTGACGGTTGCATTAGATGTCGAGGTTGACCACGTCGAGGGCGTTTTCCTCAATGAATTTGCGGCGCTCTTCCACGTTTTCGCCCATGAGCGTGGCGAAGATTTCTTCGGCGGCGACGGCATCTTCGAGGCGCACCTTGAGCAGGGTGCGGGATTCAGCATTCATGGTGGTGGCCCAGAGCTGTTCGGGATTCATTTCGCCCAAGCCCTTAAAACGGGTGATGGTGAATTGCTTTTTGGCGTCTTCGAGGACGTAGCTGAGCAGGTCGGAGGCGCTTTCCTTGGTGACCTTGTCGCCATTGTGGGTGACGGTGAAGGGCGGCTTATCGAGCGCTTCGATGGCCTGGTGAAGAGTGCGCAGGCGCTTGTATTCGGCGGAGCCGGCGAGAGCCCAGTTGACGCGGCGTTCGGCGCCGTTAATGAGCACGAGTTCGTGCAGGCTGTGCTCTTCGTCAAAGGTGAGTTTAGGCTCGATCTTCAGCCGCGCCTTCTCGATGGCTTTGGCGAGATCCTGAAGCTTCTTTTTGTCGGCGAAGTCGGCTTTCTTTTCGAGCTCGCTTGAGGCCAGCAATTCGACGAGTTCGGGGTCGCGCAGGCGCCGCGCCATCTTCGCGGAGACCTGATCGTATTCCTGAATATTGAGTAGGAATTGGGTGAGCGGGCCACCTTCGAGGGGGTCGCCGCTCTTGCCTTTGACCACATGTTCCTCGGTGGCGCGCTTCATCAGCTCGCGCGAAAATTCGCGCTCGTCGCGAATGTAGCGATCCATCTTGCCGCGCTTGACACGATAGAGCGGCGGCTGGGCGATGTAGATGTGCTCTTTGTCGATGAGCTCGCGCATGTGACGGAAGAAAAAGGTGAGCAGCAGGGTACGGATATGGCTACCGTCGACGTCGGCGTCGGTCATCAGAATGACTTTGTGGTAGCGGAGACGGGCGGCGTCAAAGTCGTCCTTGCCGATGCCGGTACCGAGCGCGGTGATGATGGCGCGGATTTCCTCGTGGCCGAGCATCTTGTCGTAGCGGGCCTTCTCGACGTTGAGGATTTTGCCTTTGAGCGGGAGGATAGCCTGATAGCGGCGATCGCGGCCGCCTTTGGCTGAGCCGCCGGCGGACTCTCCCTCGACGATGAAGAGCTCGCAGCGCGCAGGGTCGCGCTCCTGGCAATCGGCCAGCTTACCTGGTAGGCCGCTCGAATCGAGGGCCGATTTGCGGCGGGTGAGCTCGCGAGCCTTGCGGGCGGCTTCGCGGGCGCGGGCAGCATCGATACACTTGCCGATGATGCGGCGGGCGATGGAAGAGTGTTTGTCGAAGTATTCGCCGAGCCTTTCGTTAACGAGCGATTCGACGATGCCTTTGATGTCGCTATTGAGCTTGCCCTTGGTCTGGCCCTCGAACTGTGGCTGCGGAAGCTTCACGGAAATGACCGCGATGAGGCCTTCGCGAACGTCGTCGCCATTGATGGTGACTTCGTCCTTCTGCTCTTTCAGCATGCCCGCGGAGCTGGCGTAGTTATTGATGGTGCGAGTGAGGGCGGAGCGGAAGCCGGACAGGTGCGTGCCGCCATCGACGGTGTTGATGGTATTGGCGAAGGCGAAAATGTTTTCGGCGTAGCTATCGTTGTATTGCAGCGCGATTTCCATTTCGACGGTGTCGCGCTTGCCTTCCATGTAGATGGGCGAATCAGAAAGCGTTTGCTTGCCCCGGTTGAGATGCTTGACGAATTCGGCGATTCCGCCGGTGAAGCGGAACTCGGCTTTTTTTCCGTTGCGCTCGTCGTCGAGGGTGATTTTCAGGCCCTTGTTGAGGAAAGCCAGCTCGCGCAGGCGCTGGGAAAGGGTGTCGAAACTGAAATCGATAGTGGAGAAGATTGACGGATCGGGGTGAAAGGTGATTTTCGTCCCGGTCTTGCGTGTTTTTCCGGATGATTTGAGCTTCGACGTGGGAGCGCCCTTCTCGTAGGATTGTTCCCAGACTTCGCCGTCGCGCCAGATTTCAAGGTCGAGCCAATCGGAGAGGGCATTGACAACGGAGACGCCGACGCCGTGCAATCCGCCGGAAACCTTGTATGTCTCGCTATCGAATTTTCCGCCCGCGTGAAGAACGGTCATAACCACTTCGGCGGCAGGTTTTTTCTCGGTGGCGTGCATGTCGACGGGAATGCCGCGGCCATTGTCGATGACGGTGACGCTATTGTCGTCGTGCACGGAAACGTTGATTTCATCGCAGTAGCCGGCCATAGCTTCATCGACGGAATTGTCGACAACTTCCCAAACGAGATGGTGAAGTCCCATTTCGCCGGTGGAACCGATGTACATCGCGGGCCGCTTGCGAACGGCTTCGAGACCGCCGAGGACTTTAATGGAGGTAGCGTCGTACTTGTGTCCCAGACCCTTAGGGGCCTGATTCTCTTTATCACCCATGAATCGTGTCTCTCCTCAGTTGGCGCCAAAACGTCGCTGACGGAAAAACTGATGAACAGATCGGGAAGGCTACGGCGCGGAATGCTCGCACTGGCCTTGCCCCATTGGCCCCGACTCTCACGAAAAGGAACACGGTTGAGCTGGGCTCGAAGGGTGTCTGTTGGCTCCATCCCGTCCCATTCCGACAATTTCGGAGGGACGCGGCGAAGCTTTCTTCTCCCCCGCGAAGGGGGGAGCCTTGCTTTGCCTGGCCACTGTTATCGGGCCCGCTTGTTCTGGCGGCAAGCGTCGCGGGGCGCGGCAAGTTTTGCGAAATTAGTGCCCTTCTGAAGCTACCCGGAACAGCCTAAATTTTACCGGAGTTGGAAAGTTTGTACAAGGCGATTCTGATTTCTTCATTTTGCATATCACCCTTATTTTCAAAGGATTAGGAACCGCCAAGTCCTCGTAAGAACGCGATCGTTCGAGCGCGAGGATAAATGAAAAACAAGGCGCGGAAATTGGCAGTTCTTCACCCAGGTTTTTAGGAATTCCAATAGATACAATTTGCGTTGAAGGTTAGATTCGCCGTCACTCTAGCACAAATGCGAGCTCCCCCTGGCGTATGTTGCCGCTGGTTTGCGCAAGCCTCGGTAAGCATTTGGACCATAAAAAAATTTTCTGGGGCTTTCGCACGCGCTCAACGACGCGACTCTTTTCAGAGAGCCAGGCTGACCGATTTTGCCCGCATGCGGCATTGCGCTAAAGTTGCCCGCGCAATTCCCTCGTATGGGCGCAAATACATTCACTATCGGTGTCGATTTGGGCGGCACCAACCTTCGCATTGGCGCCTTCACGCCCGGCGGTGGCTTGATGGAAATGATCCAGTTGTCCACTCGCCTTCGGGATGGCCGCGAAGCGGTTGCCCGAGATATATGCACGGGAGTTAGCCAACTGATCGACCGCCACGCGCCAGATTTCACTCTAGGCGGAGTTGGCGTTGGCTCGCCCGGGCCGCTCGAGCTGCCTGCGGGAATCCTGCGCCAGCCGCCAAACCTGCCGGGGTGGGACGGCTTCGATCTTCGCGCCACGCTGGAAAAGGGATTGGGGCTGCCCATCGCTCTACAAAATGACGCAAATGCAGCCGCTTTGGCGGAGTGCCTTCTGGGACGAGGCCAAAGCCTCGGCGTCGATTCTCTGTGCATGCTAACCCTTGGCACCGGAGTCGGAGGGGGCATCGTTCTGCGTGGGAAGATCTGGGACGGCATAACGGGTATGGCCGGAGAAGTGGGCCACATCAATGTTTGCACACAGGGCGGCATGCCTTGCGGATGCGGAAGCTCCGGCTGCCTCGAAGCGCACGCCTCGGCAACCGGGGTACGGAAGCTCTCTGAAATCGCCATTGTTCGCGGCGCGAAAGGGCTGGCGGCTCTCCAAGCAAAGAATCCCGCATTCGAGTCGCGCGACGTAGCGGAACTGGCCGAGGCGGGTGATGCCGAGGCGAAAGCAATCTTTGAAAATGTTGGGCGGTGGCTTGGCACGGGTCTGGCGAGCCTTGTCAACGTCTTCAATTTGCCCCTCTACGTCCTTGGAGGCGGGATGGCAAACGCCTGGGAACTATTCTCTCCTGCTCTGTTTGACGAGCTTCGCAAACGGAGCTATGTGTATCGTCTCACCGAAGACAAGACTCACGTCACCACAGCCGAACTGGGGCCCGACGCGGGTCTGCTTGGCGCTTGCCTTCTCCCGCTGCATGGGGTCACTTAACGACATTTTTCCACTCATCAGCTGCTCATTTTCACGCGGCGCTTTGCAGCAACTTTTGAAACACTTCTGCCGGGGCGATCGAGCCTCGTTGAAATTCTGTACCGTCTGTTTCAAACACAAGTTTCCCTTCGTTCGCGGCCGTGTGCATGTCCCTGAAAAGGCCAGCGACATCCTCGGAAAAACCCAACTTCATAAAGGCAGGCACGGCCGCGCTCAAGGGGGGATTCACGACGCGCACGTCCCGGCCAAGCAGACCGCTCACGATTTCGGCGATATCTGCCGGGCTGTACTCCTGTGGTCCGGCCAGGTTCAGAATGCGCCTTCCGCGCGCCGGATTCAGGAGACTCTCCGCCGCGTACCGTCCCACGTCCGCTGTGGCAATCATGACCAATTTGTGCTGCGGAGAATGAAAAGTGGGCAGCGTTCCGTTCGTTTTCGCTGCGTTCAACATGGGAGTCCAATTCTCGACAAACGAACCCGGCCGCAGGATGGTGAGGTTCCGCGCTACCTTCCCTATCGCTTCTTCTCCCAGATGATTCACCAAAATCAGCCCGGTGCCCCTCGATAAGTGGCCGCCTGAGGATGACATCAGCACGACGTGGTCGATGCGGCTCGCTTCGACCGCGTGGGCCAGCGCGTCAATCAAGCGGCGGCGGTCCTCTATGTAGTTCGCGACCTGGTAATTCGGAGGAATCAACAGGTAGGCACCCTCGGCGGCGGCGAGGATTTCGCGCATTTTCGGCGTATCGTCCAAGCTGGAGACGGCCACCTTCGCGCCCCGTGCGCGCCAAGGCGCGCCTTTTTCGGCCGAGCGCACGATCACCGTGACCTGCCTCCCCTGCGCGAGAAGCGCCTCTGCCGCCACACTCCCAGTATTGCCAGTCACTCCCGCCACTACATACATGCGTTTGCTCCTCTCATAATTCCGGCGCCGGGCGCTTCCCACAGCTATAGGCAGGAGATTGCACCGACCTGAAACGGATCATTTATCAATCGGATTGTTACATTTCACATTCGGCGAGTGGATTGCTACCATAATTTCCGTCGTTTTGTTGTGGCGAAGTGAAACGCACATGCCTGCCCGAACCAAGATCGGCATCCTTACCGGGGGCGGTGATGTACCCGGCTTGAACTCTGTGATCAAATCGGTCGTTTACCGCGGCAGCGAAATCGGGCGCAGCGTCGTCGGGATTCGTCGCGGCTGGAAAGGCCTCACGCACCTCAATCTGGCAAATGATCCCGATTCGACTTACACCCGTGAACTGACGCGGGAGAACACGCGCACCATCGACCGCACGGGCGGGACTGTGCTGCACACGTCGCGCACGAATCCGCGGCGCATGGCTCAATCCAAGGTTCCCGCGCACATTTCCGCCGATCGGCTGAAGAAGCTGTGCTTCGATGGCAAATATTACGATTTCACTCCTATTGTCATCGAAAATCTGGAAGCGCTGGGAGTCGGGTGCCTGGTCGCTATCGGGGGCGACGACACGTTGAGTTTCGCCTCGGTTCTTTCAGCGGCAGGTTTTCCGGTGATCGGCATCCCCAAGACCATGGATAACGACGTGCAGAACACCGAATACTGCATTGGGTTTTCCACGGCGATTACGCGCGCGAAAGATGCCATCACGCGGCAGCGCACCACGCTCGGGTCGCATGAGCGGATTGGGATCTTCCGGATTTTCGGGCGCGATGCGGGCTTTACCGCGATCTACACGGCTTACGTCACCTCCGCGCGCTGCCTGATACCCGAATATCCGTTCGATCTGGAGAGGGCCATCAGCTTGCTGATGGAAGATAAGCGCAACAACCCGAGCAATTATTCCCTGGTGGTCGTTTCCGAAGGAGCCGTTTGGGAGCAGCACGAGGTGGAGGAAACCGGCGAAGCGGATGCCTACGGACATCGCAAGAAAGTCGATATCGGCCACGCGCTGGCTCACGAAGTCGAGACGCGCACCGGCGAAGAAACCATGGTCAGCGACCTCACTTACGACCTGCGCAGCGGCGCGCCCGACGCCATCGACCAAATTGTCGCCACTACCTTCGCCAACATCGCCGTAGATTTGATTCGCGACAAGGTCAGCGGCCGCATGGTGGGAATCCAGGAGGGCCGCTACGCGCATACGCCTCTGCCGCCCAAGCCGCTCGGGCCGCGGAAGCTGAATATCGAGAAGCTCTACAACACCGAGCGCTACCGCCCCAACTACACTTCCAAACTGGGCGAACCTTTGCTATTCAGCGGCTCCTAGCAGCGACGGCGGGTTCTGCATTCGGCAACAACCGGGAGCGTGGCGTTGGACTCGTGGTAATTTGAGGAATCGCCGCTTGCCGGGCTATAATCTAATCTTCGGCTGACCTAGCGACGCGAGCGTGTGGTTCCATTTTTCTCTTCGCGCAGAACGGTCGGCCACGGAGAGGCTTCCCAACATGAAAGAAGGCATTCATCCCGACTATCACGCTGTCACGGTGCATTGCGCCTGCGGTAATACGTTCCAGACCCGCTCGACCCACAAAGGCGACCTAATTCGCGTGGAAATCTGCTCGAATTGTCACCCATTTTTTACCGGCAAGCAGAAACTAATCGACACCGCCGGCCGAGTGGAGCGTTTCCAGAAGAAATATGCGGACAAAGCCGCTGCTACCGCCGCAAAAGCCAAGAAGTAGCTGGTTTTATGCTTAGCGGCGAGATTCGGGACGCCGTATCGGTTCTGCTTTTGCTTGAGAGCGTCCGCCAGCAAACGAGGTGCTGCATGGCGTCCCAGCTCTGAGCGCTGGCGTCTCGGGCCCGGCGACGATGGTTTTCATTCTGAGCCGGTGTACAATTCCGGCAGATGGCTACCCCGCAACGTTTTCTTTCATCGGCTTCGCTTCCTGAGTTACAGATCGAAACCGGCCCTCCGCGGGTCACGCTGCGTAACAGTTTCGCGCATCCGTTCGATTCCGCGATAGCGGCGGCGCGCACGTGCTATGCACCGCGGCTGATCAATCCCGAAGAAGTCACTGAGAAGCAGCGGGTCAACATCGGCTCAGGCACATTTTTCGGCGGGCACCACACCGTTTACCAGCACGCGCATTTTGAATTTGGGCTTGAGAACGTCAGCCGCCAGTTCGTCTGGTCCTTTTTGCACGCCCACCCGTTCTACAACTCCGAGCAGCAGAGCCAGCGCTATGTGCGTCTGGACCGCGCGCAGGCCTATGTTCCCGCGGCAGACACGCCGCAATTCGGGCCCACCGAGAGCGCGCTTTATGAAAAGGCCATTGTCCGCGCCTGGGAACATTATCGCGCGCTCACCAGCCTGCTGGCGCCGACGGCCCGCGAGATCCTTGGAGACATCTGGCACATCAGCCCCATGTCGCACGCAAAGCGCGTGCAAAAAGTGGAGCGCCAGTCGGAGAAGCGAGCCATCGAAGTGGCCCGCTACGTCCTTCCGGTCAGTGCCTTCACCACGATGGTGCACACGCTTTCGGGCATCGTGCTGCATCGCCTGTGGCGCATGTCCGCCGCGGGAGACACGCCTTCGGAGTCCCGCCAGATAGTGGGCGAGATGGTGACCCGCGTACGCGAGGTCGATCCTCAATTCTTCGATCGGTTTGAGAACGAGCCAATGGAGGATTTGCCGGAATGGCCGCAGCGGACGCGGGACGGCGAAGGATTCGCGCGCGAATTTGACGCGCGGCTGGAGGGCCGCACTTCGCTGCTGGTGGACTACTCACCGAAGGCTCTGGCCACTACGGCCGCAGCCTACCGCGGCGTCCTGGGGTTAACTTCGGGCGAATGTTCCGATGGCGAGGCCATCGACCGTCTGCTCAATCCCGCGCGCAATCCCTATCGGCGCGAAGTTCTGAACGTCGGCGTGCATGCGCCCATGATGCGCGCCCTGCAGCATGCCAACTTCACTTTCGCGAAGAGAATCAGCCACACCGCCGACAGCCAGGATCAGCGCCATCGCATGGTCGCCGGCTCGCGCCCGCTGCTGACGCTGGCCGACACACGCTCACCCGACTACCTTACCCCCATGCTGATTCGGGAAAACCCGCAGGCGCTCGAAATTTTCGAGCTTGCCATGGAAGAGGCCTGGACGGCCAAGAATGAATTACTCGACCGCGGCGTGTCGCCCGAATTCGCGCTCTATCTGCTGCCCAATGCAAAGGCCATTCGTTTGGTTGAAACCGGCTCGCTGCTTCATCTGCTTCACAAGTGGACTATGCGCACGTGTTTCAACGCGCAAGAGGAAATCTATCAGGCATCGCTCGAAGAAGTGCAGCAGGTACGCGACGCGTTTCCCGAACTGGGGCGCTACCTTGGGCCTCCCTGCTATCTTCGCGCGGGCATCTCTACGCCGATTTGCACCGAGGGCTCGCACTTCTGCGGGGTGAAAGTCTGGCTCGATTTTCCCGACATCGACCGGCGTATCTAAGCGGGTCGATGAAAAAAGGCGAGCGCGAACCCGTGGTGCTAACCCTTCAACACCCGGGTGACCGCCGGCGCGGCCAATTCATAGCGCACGCCGCGCCAGCGAATACGGTTGGTCAGCAACGAAGCTACAAAATTCAACGAAAACAAAAAAGACA
>Ga0126381_100002208_pt1 | contig 21090 bp, 12 predicted proteins | sample PanSoiMetPlot_28_FD_96465 | JGI IMG/M metagenome (GOLD analysis project Ga0126381, IMG submission 96465) | Tropical forest soil microbial communities from Panama - MetaG Plot_28 | ecosystem: Environmental > Terrestrial > Soil > Tropical forest > Bulk soil | place: Panama | collected 2016-02-17
AACCCACTCATAGGTCAATGGGGCGCCCGAAATCCTTTTGCCTTTCCAGGTTCAACTCGGCGCCCGCAAATGGAGATTCCATTAGAAACTGGACCAGGTTTTTTCGTGGAGGCGACGGCTTGCGCTCGTGGTCTTTCTCTCGTAACGCGGACAACGCATGATCCAGCACTTCATCGGGGCTTCGGAAATGGCCGCTTTCGATCTCCGCTCGGATGATCCGCTCTTGTTCGGGTTTAAGGTGAATCGTCATTTATTATACCCATGCCAGTGCTTGACGTTATCTATTTATGATCTCACGTGTGGGCGACACTGTGGCCGAGTCGCCCCGGGATGTTCACCCCGAGGAAACGTGAACCTCTCGATTCATCTGGCTCCTGCCGCCCAGTGAAGGCTGCCGCCTCCCATCAAGACCCTCGAGTTCATCGGGGTTGCCGTTGGACCCTGTCGATCTTGATGCGGGTGACCTGGGCCCCTTCCGACCGCTCCGATAAGGGTGCTTACAGTCACGCAAGTGGAGGCTGTTTTCAGATCGGCGCCGAATCCGCTGCGCTGACCCCCGGTCGCCCCAGCGGCTATTTGAGCGCCGGCGTGGTTGCAGCTCTGGTCCGCATTCTGTGCTCAGGTATAACACGGCGCTCACTCCTCGACTCGTCCGCCGAATTCCCGCTCGCATTCGCGCCAGTAGCCGCAATACCGGCGGGAGCAGACCGGGCTACTGCGGCGCGGCGGATAGATCCCGTCCCGCATCGCCTCCTGTGCCATCGGGTAAAGCGTCTCCGCATACCGGCGTTCTTCTGCTCCGATTTCACGCCTCTGCTGAACGAGTTCGACCGTCCTGGTCTTCGTGACGGTGTCCAGTCTGCACGAGCCGCTGGAGCCTGGCGTGATCATCGAATACGTCGTCAATTGCAAGCTGTAATCCGGTGTGATCCCGGCCGGCCGCCGTGCCGCAGTCTTGAAGTCGACAATACGGCCCTCCATGTCCAGCAGATCAACAATGCCGTGAACGCGCACACCGGCGATCATGCCTTCGACAGGCAGTTCCACCGCTTTGGGCTGGACCGATGGCGCGGCGTCGGCCATGTACTTTCGAACCAGCGGGCGTCCGGTTTCGATCAGCGCCGCCGGTTCCTCGTCTTCGCGAAATTCGGCATCCTCGGCCCGCCATCGCGAACGCTTCGCCAAAGGACTCCTCGAGTTCCTGAGCGGGAAGGTCCTGTTTGGTTTCGATCTTTTGCCGGAAGTTTGCCGCCAGCACGGAATGAAATGCCGTGCCCAGTGCCAGCGTTCCACTCGGCGGTTCCGGCAGTCCGAGTGCATAGCGGAAATACCACTTGGCAGGGCAAGAGAGGAAGGTGTTGACCTGGCTGGGGGAGAGCAACTCCCCCAGAGTAGTGTCGACGGCGGCGGCGATCATCGCAGTCCTCCCTCGCGCGCGTGCTGGATAAACAGGCTGAGCGCCATGGCGCGCAGGTCTTCACTTCCAAAACGCACCGAGAAACCCTTGGTGGCCGCGTCCTGCTCGGCGGCGATCGCCGCATCGATGCTCGCCGCGAGCGCCCGCTCCAAGTGCGACACGGCGGAATGTCCACTCGATGGCTTAGGAGTGTCGTGCCCGTTGGTCTTGCCGTTCACCGGTGGTGTTTCCGAAGGCGACTGCTCGTCAGAGTCGGTCCCCTTGTTCACCTGCCATTCGATGAACCGCCGGTTGCCTTCCTTTCGTTCGGCCTTGCAGATGGTGAACGGTTCGCGGGGTTGGATACCGAGCTCGACCAGCTTCGTTCGGACGACCGGCGGAACATACATAATGCGCTCGTCCGCCAGGGTGTACATGGTTTGATCTCCGAATCGGCCTTCCACTGGCAGGCCGTCGGCGTAAGCCAATGCGACGGTTACCGGCACATTGGTTTGGAATGCGATTCTCTCTCGCATCATCTCGTCTCCTTTTTCGGGTTGTTGTTGTGTGTGTGAGTTAGCCACTCCTCGGACGAGGAGCGGAAGATCGTGAGAAACTGCCGGTGAAGGGCTGCGTTGTCCTAAGCGAAAGGACTGAGTGCCCTCAGCAATCAGTGTGTCGCCGACGGCTTATATCCTTTGACGCGACAGGGCTGTTAGTCTCGCTTTACGTTCTAGTCGCCACACATTTGCGCTCGAAGCATTGCTGCGGTGGTACTGCAATGGTGCAGACGTTCAAGCCAGGTTGCCGTTGCTCGCCACATATATTGGCCATCGCCTCGACGGAGTACTACCTGAAGTTCGTCGAGCCGCTTGGCGTTTCCGCGTGCGAGCGATTTGCCCGTCACTGTAGCGGCGTCCTTGCTATGCCAGCGAACGCTGGAGGTCTACGATGAAGGAGGCTTCCCCCAATACTCTTGCCCGTGCTCTGCGTCGCTTCTTTACGGATCATCTTCCGCGCGTACGCGGGGCCAGCTCACATACGATCCAAAGCTATCGTGACGCGTTTGTCTTGCTATTGCGATTCGTTGCCGCACGACGACGGGTGCCGGTTAGCGAGTTAGACGGATCACTGGATCTTCATTCCCATGCCGAATTGGTTGCCCGCACGGACCACATGGCCGTTGTCGATCTCCAGGTCCAGCAGCTTTTCGCTTTGGACTAAGTGACCCGTTTCATCTTTCAAAGTTGCGACAATTCGTTTTGTGGCGGCATCAATGATGTCGCCCGTCGAAACGTATGCAGACTTTCCGTCCATGCTGAAACTGATCCACCCAGGGAACTGCTTGAGTTGAATCGTCTGACCCTGCCTGGGTGGCATCGCGGTCGTATCAAAGATGTGGACGGCGTTGTTTGGGCCGTCCACTACCCACAGTTCCTTTTCATCTGGCGTCAGGGCAATTCCGTGGCTAGGGCAGCCGTGGCGTGCAACAGGGCCATTGTGATAGCCCTGCACCTCTATGCGGTAGAGCTTCTTGCCGGTCCGCACATCGCCTACTTCAAAACCGAGGAGGTCATTTACATTCACGAAAACAAGCGTGTTGCTGCCATTTACGGTAAACGGACGTATGCCTGCTGCAAAAGGCCCGACCGTGCCAACGACCGTATTCGATTTCGGGTCGGCAATCCGTAGTATGGGAGACTTCAGGCCGGCAAGATAAACGCGCGAGCCGTCCGGGGCCCAGATCGTGTTATGGGAGCCCGACTTCGTCTCGACCGTCGCGATCACGTCGCCGGTCTCGGCGTTGACGACGTGCCATGCCGGTCCTTCCAGTTGCGGCAAGTACATCGTCTTGCCGTCGGCGGAAAGGGCCATGCGATCGCATCCTCCGTCGTACGCTCTATCCCACAGCTCTTTGCCGGTTAGGATGTCCATGGCCACCACGCGGTTGATGTTGCTGACGTACATCCTCCCGGTCGCCGAGCTGGCCGCAAAGCCCTTCACGTTCTCCACTTGCTCGCCAGGCTTGTAGCGCCATGTAGGGAAGCGCCTCACCAGCTTGTATCCATGGTCGATATCGAACACCAGCACGCCCACTCCCCCCCACTCCGTGTAGTTCCGAATTCCTGGGCTGGCGACATAAAGGAGGTGCTGCGTACCGCCCGCTTCCGCAGCGTAAAGCGCAAGGGTCCACAGCGTGGCGGCAAGAAATTGTCGGAGACAACGGTGGAGCATTCCAGGAAGATATATCAACGCGGGGGGATTTGCAATGGGTGCACGGCGCGGCTCCTACGGGAACAAAACTAATCCTGGATTGGTCCAATAGAGAGCGGCAAGTGCCAGTGTTACCGAATTCGCCAAGGAACTGCGCGGAATCGGAGGCGAACGGCCGATCACCGCGCAGGAGTTCGAAAACGGTCGCGACTAGTCTTAGTCTAAGTCTAGTGTCTGGGAGTACAACTCCCACTTCGACACCGTCGGGGCCATCGTCGATCTCATGTCGGGACGGTGGTGTTTGGGCCTGCCGGTGCAGGATGTGCGCAGCATTCCTCAGCGCATCGCGTCGGTAAGCCTCGAGGAAACGAATGCGGCGGCGCGAAGATATGCGCGGCCGGACGCGGCCATCCTGCTCTTGGTGGGCGACTGGGAAACGATCGAACGTCAGATCGATGGATTGGGCCTGGGCAACGTGGTCGTGCTGGAAGCGTCAGGCAGGAATCCACATCGACGGTAACAGCGTTTCGACCCAATCGCCATCAGCGGCCAGCTTCCTGTTTGCCGACGATCCGACTAGAGCATTCGCAGGCACTTCCCAGGTCACCGCGAAGACCTCGTGCAGGAAGAGTCGGAAACGCCCAAAGAACGTGCACGAATCCAATTGAGGCGCGAAACAGATTCATTAGAATAGACGGATGAGGCGATACCAATGCTGTACCGTTTATTGATTGCATTCTGCCTAGCGGGGGTGTTAGCGCAGGCCCAAGCGCCTCCGGCGTTTGAGGCTGCATCGATTAAACCTACCCAGCACGGGAGAGACGCCCAAGGCTGGTCGCGTTCCTCGGTTGATGTCCCCAGCCCCGGCCGACTCGTAGCTGAAAACAGCAGCCTCGACGGACTGATCCGCTATGCGTACGACCTAAAGGAATACCAAGTGTCAGGTCCCGTTTGGCTAAACGATGACTCTGTTTGCTTTGACACCAGTTGCCACGACCTCGGGCGCGTCGAAGGCGCAAATTCGAGTAATGCTCCGAACGCTACTTGCTGAGCGCTTCCATTTGGAGTCGCACCGCGAGAGGCGAACGCTTTCTGTCTACAATTTGGTTGCGGTTAAATCTGGTGTCAGGTTGCAGCTCACCACGAGCCACCGGGAAGGCCCAAGTGTTCAATCCAACAGTGGCCGAAATGGCGGTACATTTAAGGCGACTAATGTATCCATGGCCGATTTTGCATATCAGCTCTCCCGCCACCTGAACCGGCCTGCCTTCGACCAGACAGGACTCAAGGATCGTTATGATTTCAGTCTCCAATGTGACGAGGCAGGTCTTGTACCCGTTGTGCAGCAACAACTCGGGTTACGGATCGAATCGGCCAAAGCGCCAGTCGATGTTTTGATCATTGATCACATCGATCGAGTACCGACGGAGAACTAGGAGTCGGTCATCTTCTTCTGCTTGGGGTCACGATAAAGATTCTGTGTTTCGGATCTGTTTCTACGAGGTCACGAGTGGATAAACGGCGCCACCCGGAAGTAACGCTTGCGAAGGCCTGAATCTGTCTTATAATCTCACTCGAGCAGGAAAGCCAACCTGCAAACCTTGCTCGGTTGGGAGTAGCTATGAGACGAGCCGCTATTCTTCTCGCCGCTGTGACGTTGTTGTCATCGGCCGCTTGGGCCCAGTTCGAAATGGGCTCCATTGTCGGTTTGGTCGTGGATCCGTCCAGCGGACCGATCCCCGGTGCTTCCGTCGATATCCGCAACACCGAAACCAATGTGCCCCGGCACGTCACTGCCACGACCACTGGACGGTACGACTCCATGCCGTTGCAGCCGGGCACGTATACGGTCGTGGTGAAAGCCGCAGGCTTCCGCGACCAGGCCCGGCAAGTCACGCTCTCGGTGGGCCAGCGCATGGAATTGAACTTCGCGCTGGAAATCGGGACCATGAATGAGCAGGTTACGGTCAGCGCCACGGCGACGACCGTGGAAACCGGGTCTTCCGAACTGGGCAACATCCGCCCGGAGAAGGAAATAATCGACCTGCCGGTGAACACGCGAAACTTCACGCAGTTGGTGGTTTTGACGCCGGGCGTGAACAACCATGGCGGCAGCGCCAGCAACAATGTCCTACAGGGTTACACCAGCGGACGCGGCACGAATGGTGCCGTCATAAATGGCGCCCCATCCGAGTACATTGTCTATCTCTACGACGGCATCAACAGCATGGACACGGATGCCTCCGACGTCATGTTCTTCCCAAACATGGATTCCATCTCGGAGTTCAAAGTCCAGACCAGCGTCGCGCCGTCGGCCTACGGCGGGGGCCCGGGAATCGTCAACGTGACCTTCAAGTCCGGGACCAACGACCTGCACGGAACGGCGTGGGAGTTCGTCCGCAATTCGGATTTCGACGCCAAGAATTTCTTTGATTCCCACACGCTTGCCATTCCTCCCTTCAAGCTCAACCAGTTCGGGCTGAACGTGGGAGGGCCTGTGGTGCTTCCCAAGATCGTCAATGGAAAGAACAAGCTGTTCTTCTTTGCCGATTACGAAGGCCGGCGCGTGCGGCAGGCGCAGACGTACACCAGCACCGTCCCCATCGCGGCCTTCAAGACCGGAGATTTCTCAGCCCTGCTGCCCAAGACGGTAGTAAAGGACCCCACGACGTTGGTGCCGCTCCCTAACAACCTGGTTCCCGCCTCGATGATCGATAAGACGTCGGCCAACCTGATCGCCCTGTATCCGGCGCAGAACCTGCCCGGCCTCGTCAACAACTACCTGTACAACCCGATGCAGGACACCCGGATGGACCAGGGCGACGTACGTGTCGACTACCGCACCAATACTTCCATCCTCTTCGGCCGCTATAGTTATTACAATCCGGATACGTTCGCGCCCGGCTATCTGCCGGGACCGGCGGTCGGCGGCGGTCCTTCGCGGCCGGGTGACACGATCGTGCCGGCGGAGCAGGGGATCATCAGCTACGGCCGTACTTTCGGCGCAACCAAATATTACGAAGGGCGCATCGGCTTTACCCGCATGTTCGAAGACATCGTCGACCAAGACAGCGGGAAGATGACCCTGGCTCAGGACATAGGGATTCCGAACGCCAATGCTGGTGGAGCGGGGGGGCTCACCAATATCAGCGTGGCCGGCACGGTCGGATTGGGCGACGGCTCGGGCAGCCTCTGGAAATTCAACAATAACTGGGAATTCGATCAGGCCTTTAGCTGGGTCAAGGGGCGGCACTCGCTGAAGTTCGGGGTGGACATTCTGACGCGGCGGTTCGCTTTCTGGTCGCCCTCATATCCGGTCGGCCAATTCACGTTTTCCGGCATCTACACGGGTTACGGCCTGGCGGATTTCGAGTACGGCCACCCCATCAGCTCCGAAATGAGCGCCAGCCAGTTCTTCAGCATGAAGCGCTATCAGCCGGCCCTGTATGCGCAGGACGACATCCGCGTGACCTCCAAGCTGACCCTCAATATCGGGTTGCGCGATGACATCCTAACCGCCTGGCACGAGAGGCACAACCGGTTGGAAGGCTTCGTGCCCACCGGCGGCGGCAATTTCATCCTGGTAGGCAACCCGCCCTTCCAGAACGGGGCGGTGACTCAGTCGAATTGGCTCGACCTCGGCCCGCGCTTCGGCTTTGCCTACAACGTAGCGTCCAAGACCGTGATTCGCGGCGGATATGGAATCTATTACAGCTTCCAGAGCAATACGTCGAATGACAATCAGGCCAAGAACCCGCCCTATAACGGCAATGTGATCGTGACGAACTCCGCCAACGATTACGCCGACGCTGCGCCCATCTCCGCCGGTTTCTCCCCCGACCGGCCGTCCCTGTATCCCATCACGAACCAGCAGTATATCTACTGGCCGTACAACTACACGGACCCCCAGATCCAAGAGTGGAACATCAATGTGCAGCATCAGTTGCCCTCCAACATCGTCCTGTCGGTCGCCTACGTGGGGACAAAGGGCTCGCACATCGATGTGTTCGAGAACTGCAATGCGGCGCTTCCCGGACCCGGCGCGGTCGCCAGCCGCCGGCCATTTCCCAATCTGAGTGATTGCGTTACCGTTGCGCCGTGGGCGAATTCGTCCTACAACTCCCTGCAAGCCTCGGTCGAGCGGCGCATGGCAGGCGGTTTGACTATGCTGGCCAGCTACAGTTGGGCGCATAGCATCGACAACAACAGCGGCCAGGAGTCGGAAACCGTTCAGACGCCTTACAACCTGCGCTTGAATCGCGGCAACTCCACCTTCGACGTACGCCAGAGCCTGGTCCTTAGCTGGAGCTATGATATGCCGTTCGGCAAGAACCTCAAAGGTCCAGCGGCCCTTTTGGTCAAAGGGTGGACCTTGAACAGCATCGACAGCTTCATCAACGGAAGCCCCTTCAGTCCTACCATGCAGACGAACAGCCTCAACGCGGGCAGTGGCGTGCAGTGGCCGAATCGCATCGCGTCCGGCAGGATCGCAAACCCCAGCGTCGACATGTGGTTCAACCCCGCCGCTTTCGTGGCGCCGGGCGCTTACATTTACGGCAACGATGGCCGGAATGTTCTTACGGGGCCTGGCACCGCGCAGGTCGACCTTTCGATGTTCAAGAACTTCTCCCTGGGCAGAGAAAGCCGCCACCTGCAATTCCGGGCCGAGGGGTTCAATATTCTGAACACACCGCAGTTCAACAATCCCAACTCTTCGATCGGAAATGCGGGCGTGGGCATCATCACCTCTGCGGGGAGTCCGCCGATCTTCCAGCGCACATCCCGCGAGATCCAGGTGGCAGCCAAGCTGTACTGGTAGCGGGAGTACGATGGCGACGAATCGCCGCAGTCTGCTGCAACCCGGCCTGGCTGCCCGCCGAGACAGTGGTGGAGGCCTCCGGGATGAAGATCCAGGACGTCAAGACCGACCGCACGCTCGGGCGTGCTGCTGGTCAAGATCACCTCCAACCAGGGAGCAACGGGTTGGGCCGAATGCAGCCCGATGAACGCCTACTTGGAAGAGGCGATCATTCAGAAGGTCCTGAAGCCCCTGCTGATCGGCCGGAACCCGATTGTCCCGCTGCACTGGAAACGTAGATTTTGGGATTGTCCGTCGATTTACTGCACTGGAATCGTAGAAGCATAGTTTAGCTTTAGCCGCTGTATCGAAATCGTGGACAGAATACGGGGTAGCTGAAGAGAGCGTGTTACAGGCGCGTGACCGGGGGCGACGTTTTGAAACCGCCTTGGACAGGTGGGCGTAAGCCGTAGATTGCGGCAATCTCGCTGCGCACAATCGGCCGGTCAAGATCCTTCGCTGCTCGGTAGGGGTGTAGGGCCAGCGTTTTTGGATGCGGTGATGCAGAGCCCAGACAAAGCGGCGGCAGTTGCATGTCAACTTGACTGCTTCAGGCCCTCAGGCGGGAGAATGCGCCGCTTCCTTCAGGCCGCGATTGAATCTACTTCAAAATTACCGTCCGCATCCAGAATGCGCACTCCCCGATGTTCAACTCGCGCACTCCTTGCTCGATCTTCACCCGGTCCCCCACCACAACCCACACCAGGTTGTCCGGATGCAGAATCGATTTCGCGGCGTCGTTTACCTCCGCCGGCCGCAGCGCCTGCACCTTGCCCGCGTAAGTAAAGGGGGTAGTAACCGCGGTCTGCCCAGTCGCGGCGCCATACACGAAGCGTAAGATTTGAGTCGGCTAACGATAAGGTGACATAGCGCCTACGTTTGTAGAGTCGAGAATGGGAGCCCTGCTCATCCTCGAGCCGCTTGTCATTTGTGACGGACTAGGGATTTCTCACCAGATTCGGTTAAAGCTCTCATAAGAGATTTTCTGGCCAGGTAGCATTTTCGGCCAAGTTGCGACTAGAGGATCGCGTCCGGGAGGAAAGCGGCGTTTTCATCATGTCTGAAAGCACTGTCCACGGTCAAGCTCCGTTCGTCCGAATACCCAGGACTCATCGCATGTTCCTCTCACCACGGGAACCATGATTTCTAAAGTGGCCCTAGCCATTGATCTCACCTACTTCCCGAAGTTTCTAACCAAGTAGTCGACCACGGCACGGACCTGCTGTTCACTCCCGACCGCGCCTCTTTCCACCATCGACGCAACCTCATCCTCCCACCCCGCGCGGCCCATGCGCATCCGCGTGAACACAGCTGTCCCGTGGCAGTTCGTGCACATCCGCACGACAGCATCTTTCGCTGTATCCTCAGGCAGGGGCGCGCCGTCAGCTTTGAGCTCCGCCGCGCTCAATCGATTGGGAAGTACCGGACGCAAAGACTGCATCACCTCGTGCTCCACTATTGGCGGCCCTTCCGGTAGAGCGAAGGCGATCAGGGAGTCCGCGGTCTCATCGGCCGTTCCTGCGAGCATTCGGAAGCGATTTGTGCCACCTGCAGCGATGACTACGTATTGTCTGCCGTCGTGCCCCTGATAGGTGATGGGCACCGTATCAGCGGTCGCGTCGAGCCGCGTCACCCACAATTCGCGACCCGTGCGCGAATCGAAGGCGCGAAACTTTGAGTCAGTCGTTGCGCCGATAAATACCAGGCCGCCTGCCGTGGCGATTGACCCTCCCATGTTCGGCGTGCCTGCATGGCTCAATCCCTGCGCCTCCATTTGGTCGTAGCTTCCCAGCGGCACATGCCATGCAATATTGCCGTCGGCGTTGATTGCGGTCAATTCACCCCAAGGCGGCCGTTGGCAAGGATAGCCATCCGGGTCGATAAAGCGCTGATAACCACCCTCGTTACGCCACTCCATCGGCGCACCATCGGCGGCCTTGACCATGTGGCCGGTGCCCCCGAGGCCGCTGGTGTTGACGAAGATATAACCGAGCGTCGGGTCGAAGGAGACGCCGCCCCAGTTGCCGCCACCCATGGTTCCCGGAAACAGTAGCGACGGCGTTGTGCCGAATGTCGTGTAAGCGCCTTCGTGGCGGAGCCGAATGAACCAGTCGCTGCAAAACTTCTGGGCTTCCGGCGTCCTGGTAGTGATGTCATCTTTGGTCATACTCATCCGCGCTAGTGGAGGGGGTTTGATCGGGAACGGTTGGGTCTGCCACGACTCCTCCCCTGGCGTGTCGCTGCGCGGGACCGGGCGCTCTACCACTCCAAAGACCGGCTGGCCGGTTAGACGATCGAGAATGAACAGAAGCCCCATCTTGGTAGTCTGGGCTACAGCCGGAACGGTCTTGCCGCCTCGTTTCACGTCCACCAGCGCGGGAGGCGCAGCCACATCGTAGTCCCACAGGTCGTGGTGAACCAGCTGGTAGTACCAGAGCAGCTCGCCCGTGAGAGCGTCGAGGGCGACGACGCAATTGGCATAGAGATTCGTTCCCTTGCGATCGGCGCCGTAAAAACTGTCCGCGGCATTGCCAATCGGCAGGAAGACCATACCGCGCTCAATGTCGATGGTCGCGGGGCCCCACTGACTTGGGCCGGAGCGATCCTTCCAGCCATTAGGCCCCCAGGTTTGGCTGCCCGGTTCGCCGGGTTGCGGCACCGTGTGAAACCTCCAAAGGAACTTCCCGGTTCGCACATCGAAGGCGCGCGGATCGCCACTCGGTCCCAAACTTGGCCCCTCCTGGGTGCTGGGTCCGACAATCACTACGTTCTTATAGATCGTTGGGGGCGAGGTGATAGCATACGATGCCTTCGGAAACTTGTCCGTGATTCCAGCCTTCAGATTGACGACGCCGTTATCACCGAAGCCCGCTGCGGGAACACCTGTTCTCGCCTCCAGCGCGATCAGGCGGCCATCTCCGGTGCCGAATAGGATACGAGGTGCAATCTCTCTCTCGCCGGGCCAGTATGCTACTCCCCGCATCTCACGCGCATTAGACTTGGGATCAAATTTCCAGATCTCCTTGCCGGTTTCGGGCTCGAGGGCCACTATTTTCTGATTCTCAGTCGCGAAATAAAGGACGCCATCCACGACAATCGGTGTCACTTCGAACGCACGACCCCGCTCGCCGGTGTGATAGACCCACGCTCGCCGCAGCAGATTGACATTGGTCGTGTTGATCTGGTCGAGCGGCGAGTAGCGGCTCCCACCCGGTTCCCGGCCATAGATCGGCCAATCAGCTTTTCCGGGAACCGGCTGCGTCAAGGCAGGCACGGCGAACGCCACCGCGACCAAACTCAACGAGAGAGTCCGCATTTCAAACCCTCCTTTCCTTCGAAGCATTAGTATAGACCCAACGTTGTCTAAGCTCCTCTTGGATGGATGTGCGGCCTGCCAAACCAGGTTGTCGAGAGCCGCAGTGTGATTTTTGGTGCCGAAAGCCAATCGCCCATCAGGGTTTTCCTTTGACTTTATTCGATGCCTCAATTATTATTTCCGCGGCAAGACTTCCTGCGCCCAATATGACAATACGCCGAGTTTTGGATGACGGTTTTGCCCTGAGGACGAGTGATTGATGGCTCTAGAGGGCTAGGGGCTCGGAGGATTCAACGATGCTGAGACTGTGTCGTCTTATCGTCTCTCTGGTTACCGTTTGCGGCGCGTCCGCGGGCCAGACAATAAACTGCAATTTGATAGGCTACAAGCCGGCGGATGGGTTGAAGGCCGAAATGCGTGCGGGAGAGCTGGAGTTTGCCTGGCGCGGCGAGCACGATCAGCAACTCAGGGCTGTGTTCACGGTCAAGGACGATCAGCCGCAGGTTCAAGAGCTTGCCGCGCGGAAGAATGGCGGTCAGTGGGTAGTGCTGGGGACCGCTCTTCAGCCGGAGTTCCACGTCACCAGCGGCAAGCGACGGATGTCAATGGCGCAGGCGACACAGTTTAAGTTACTCAACATTGAAGTTACTCCGGAGTTATACGACAAGGAAAAGTGGATGACGTTCTGGGATGCCCCCCTAGTTGTCCCCGGAGTTCCTGGCAAAGGGGATTCTTATCCATTACCGAGAGATCCCAGCGAGATCAGGCGCGCCGACGCGACATTCCACTCCGATAGCTGCCGGGTCAGTACGGATGGCGCCAGATTGGCCGTCACCTTCTCCGGCCTTGACATGGGCATTTTCACCGGCGAACTGAAATACACCGTTTATCGGGGCTCCAACCTGCTGCGGCAGGAGGCGATTGCGAAGACTAATGAGGCGAGCGTCGCATACATTTATCGCGCCGGATTGAAAGGGTTCGACATCGCCCGACATCCGGAAGTCGTGTGGCGGGACACGGCGCGCGCGTGGCAGAAATACGAGTTTGGCGGAGACGTCAACACCGAGCCGGTAAATGTCCGCGCCCGCAACCGCCTTGCGATTGTGGATGCGAAGACCGGATCGTTGGCCACGTTTCCTCCGCCGCATAAGTTCTTCTTCGCGCGCGAGGATGAAGTCAATTTGGGCTATGTCTATTACCGCAAGGACAGCGACACCACGTTTGCTGTGGGCGCTATGCAGCCGGAAAAAGGGGAGGGATATCATCCCTGGGGCGTTACCGATACCGAGTGGAAGCGAAGAAGCGCCACGTCGGAAGGACACTGGGATAACTATGCGCTGTACAATGCGCCGGCCGGGACGCTCCAGCATATGGCTGTCTATTTCTATCTCAGTCCCGACGACACTCACACCACACAACAGGCGGTGATGGCTTACACGCACGACGACGTCTTTAAGCCGATTCCCGGCTATAAAGTGCTCGCCAGTCATTTCCACCTCGACTTCAACGAGTTACTCAGGGACCGCGCTACGCTTGACTACCGTCCGCCATGGGTCGATGTCTTCCATGCCCTCGGAATCAATATCGTGAACCTCGGCGATTTCCATGACGATTCCGATCCGCGCGATCCTGGACCGAAGAGGTTCATGGAACAAAAAGTCTATTTTGAGGGTAGTGCCCGGATCTCCGATCGAGACCTCCTTTTTATCCCCGGCGAAGAGCCGAATGCGTTCCTGGGCGGCCATTGGTGGCTGCTTACGCCGCATCCGGTTTACTATTCGCATGCAGATCCCCGGCCGGCAAACCAGCAGTTCGTGGAGAACGATCCAACGTACGGTACAGTGTATCACCTGGGATCCAAGTCGGACGTACTGAACCTTGTGAACCGCGAAAATGGCATCTGGTACTCGACTCACCCGCGGACAAAGAATACGGCAGGCTTCCCGGACGCATACCGTCATCAGGATTTCTTCCTCAGCGACCGGGATATAGGCGGCTCGTGGGAATCTTTGCCGGTGGATCTGTCGGAGAAACGCCTCTGTGAAGTTCGCTGTTTCGGCGTTATGGACGATTCGAGCAACTGGGCTCCGAAGCCCAAGTTCATGTTGGCCGAAGGCGACACTTATACCAAGTGGCCGGATGACGAAACTTATCCACAGTTAGCCGTTAACTACATCAAGCTCGACCGTGTCCCCCTCTTCAAAGAAGGCTGGGGGACAGTGATCGACGCCATACGGGCGGGTAACTTCTACGGCACCACTGGCGAAGTGCTCTTCCACAACTATGGTGTTTCCGGCTCCGGGTCCCGCCGTATCTATACGGCGAATGTCGAATGGACATTCCCGCTCGAATTCGCGGAGTTGGTTTGGAGCGACGGCAACAAGGTTGACCGCCAGATCATTCCTGCCACAGAGTTGCCGCCCTTCGGATCGCACGAATTCAAAATTCCCTTTGATGGGACCGGCAAGAAGTGGGTACGGTTCGCAATCTGGGATTCGGCCGGCAACGGCGCCTACGCCCAGCCGGTCCCGGTAAATCCGTCGGCGATGCCGACGGAAAACCAGTAACAGGTCACACCCGAAATATTTAGAGGTGTTCGATATGTCGTCGACCCTGAAGACAATTCCGGGACCGGCTATATTGCCCGTGTCCGCGATTCTGTTGCAAAGCAAATGGGAGCGAACCAAAGTCGTAGCTGTCTTTGCCGTCTTGTGTTTAGGATTTGCCACTCCGGCGATCCTCTGCGGGCAAAATGCGGCATCGGCCAGTATCACAGGGCGCATCACAGATGAGAACGGAGGAGCCGTGCCGGACGCCGTAGTGACGGTGACCAGCCCAGCTCTTCAAGTTGCAAGCGTAACCGTAGCCACCGATCAAGAGGGCAACTACCAGGTTCTGGACCTGCCTGCGCCCGGCGTCTTCAAGATCACCTTCGCGCACCCAGGCTTCCAGACGTTTGTGCGTCCGGAAGTGAATCTGAGTGTCGGCTTTGCCGCTCGTGTCGACGCCGTCATGAAGATCGGACAGGTGGAGCAGACCATCGAGGTGATGGGATCGAGCCCAGTGGTCGACACCGTGAACAACTCGGGCGGCACAACCTTGCAGTTGACGGAGATACAAGACACGCCGAAGGGACTCGGCCTTCAGGAACTGCTTCCTATGTCGGCCGGTGTCAGCATGCAGGGGAAGCCCGACGTCGGCGATAGTAACCTCGCTGCACGGAGCGCCATTATCACCTATGGTGTCCTGTCGGAGCCGTACCTTCAGATAGAAGGTATCAACGTCACAAGCTCCCACGATCTCGATACGGCAGTGTACTTCGACTCCTTTTCCTTAGCAGAGGTTGAATTCAAGACAGCGGGCAACAACGCCGACGTGCCGTTCGCGGGTGTAAACATGGTCGCAGTCATGAAATCAGGCGGCAATGATTTTCATGGCACACTGGTGGGCGACTGGGAAAGCGCGAGCTTCCAGGGAAATAACATCACGCCGGCCCTGGCGGCATTTGGGTTGAAGAACACGAACCCGATCAAGGACTACTACGATTATTCGGGCGACCTGGGTGGCCGCATCATTCGCGACAGACTTTGGTTCTATGGAGGCATCAGTAAGCAGACGTTAACATCGGGACAGTTGGGATTTGTCAGCGGGCCCGATGCATCGGGCTGCTGGACATGTCTTGATGCGCCGGGAGCCAATATCATCTCGACATTGACGCAGGAAAACCTCAAACTATCCTATCAGCTCAATGCCAAGACCAAGCTCATTGGCGCGTGGCAGCATTCTCTGAAGTTTCTCTCGGCCCAAGGGGCATCCAGCACTGAGCCGTTGCCTTCAAGCCTGTATGAGCACCAGCCCGCGAATATGTATAAAGGAGAAGTCGAATTTGTCCCGACGCCTCATCTGCTTATTAATGCGATCGCCGGGTACGGCGGTTATCATGTTCATTACACTGATGAACCCGGCACTGATAAGCTTGGCAACCCCAGCAGCGAAGAACTGACGACAAAGCTGTTGACCGGACCGAACGATTTCCCCGACGACAAGCCACAGAACCGCTACGAGGCTAGAGGCACGGTCAGTTATGTAACCGGCCGGCATGATTTCAAGTTCGGCACCGAAGAGACGTGGGAAGCGGGCAACACCCAATCGTTGAAGGACCAGGCAGCAGGCGATTACCTCCTGCTTTTCAGCAAAGGGGTGCCGAATGAGATCCAGACCTTCAACTACCCTTTCAATCCTGACAACGAGTTGCACACGCAATCTGTGTTCGCCACGGATACCTGGAAAGTGGCAAAGAGACTGGTGCTGAACTATGGCGTACGGTGGGAGCGATACAACGATTTTTATCCGGATCAGACCAAGCCCGCTGGGCAATTCAGTGCCGCTGCACATTATCCCGGTCAACACCTGCTAACCTGGAAGGACGTCATGCCGCGGGTTGGCGGAACGTGGGATATGTTCGGAACCGGCAAGACCCTCCTGAAGGCCTCATTCGGCCTATTCGGAGACACCATGGGCGACCTTTGGGGCAATACTTTCAATCCGGATGCGCTGGTTACCACAACCTATAAATGGAACGGACCGTGCATTGCAACCCCGTACAATAATGTTTCCTATAACAACACGAGCTGCGATGCCAGCCCCGCAACCCTCGCGAGCCTGAATCCGAGCAGTCCCGACTTCATTAGTGCTACCGGAGGACTGAACGAGCTGAACAACCCCAAGCTCAAGCAGGATAAAACCTATGAATATGTCATCAAGGTCGAGAGAGAACTGGTTCCAAATGTATCTCTGAGTCTGAGTTATATTCGTCACAAGGTTACGAATCTTTATAATTCGCTGGAGGGCAACACGACCTCGACCTCCAGCGGGATCAATATTCTCAGGCCCTACAGTATCTACACTGTTCCGGTGACGCTGACCGACACTCTTACGGGAAATCCTGTCACCCTATATACGTATCCGTCATCTTACTCCAGCTCGTCCTTCAACGAGTTCGAAGTCGTGAATGCGTCCGGGAACCGGCCGGATACCTACAACACATTCGAAGTTGCGTTGACGAAACGTTATTCGAGAAGATGGAATGGCCAAGTTTCCTTCTGGGCGACGAAGAACCACGAGTGGATTCAGGCTATTAGCCCGAGCCCAAACTCCGACCAGTTCCCGATCGACAACACGTGGAATTGGGAGGCGCGTGCCTCCGGATTTTACACAATGCCATGGGGGTTTGAACTGTCCGGTTTCTACAGGGCTCAGTCCGGTCTGCCGGGGCAGAGGACCGAAAGCTTTTCCAGTCCGTTGCTGCTGCAAGGTGCTGTAACACTGCGCATGGATCCTTTCGGTTCCGAACGCGGACCCATGATCTCGATCACAAATGTCAAGATCGCGAAGAATATCAAATTGCGGGAACGGCTGAAGCTCCAACTGAATGCTCAGGTCTTCAATCTGTTCAACACAAGCAGTGCCACGAGCACGAGTTACCTGACGGGCGCGACATACCTTCACCCGACAGGGATTGTTTCTCCGCGTGTCGCGCGCATTGGAATGCAGGTTTCGTTTTGAAGGAGAACCATGAGTTACCTGTCCAGATGGATCGCGTTGGCGGGTTTCCTCGCTGCCCCCGCCGTACAAGCGCAAGTTTGCAGCCTGTCCGGATACCGCGCCTTCCCGGGACTAATCGCGGAAGCCGCGCAAGGGACCCTTACAATTACCTGGGAAGGCGAGAAGGATGACGAGATCCGGCTGCGGCTCGGTCTTCTGAACGGAGCGCCGGAAATTCAGGAGATCGCTCTCAGGCGAAAAGGAGGAACATGGGATGTTCTCGCTACCGGTCTGGAGCCCGTGTTCGATGTGGTCTCCGGCGTCCGGCGGATGACGGATCAGCAACTGCTGCCCCTGAAGGCCCTCGGAATCCAGGTTACTCCGCAAATCCTGGATCAGGACAGATGGGAGGCGTTCTGGGACGCACCCCTAAATGTACCGGGAAATGAATCGGCTCACCACGGCGCAACGCCGCCGGCGGAGGGAATCGTAAACCAACCGGGTCTGCCTCGCCAACCGGGTGAGATTCATCGCGCTTCGGCCAGGTACGATGTCCAAAGCTGTAGCGCCAAGACCGATGGAGGACGTTTGGACATCTCCTTCCCAGGCGTTCAACTGGGTGTTTTTTCCGGGGCATTGCAGTATACCGTCTACAAGGGCTCGAACCTGATCCGCCAGGAGATCATCGCCAAAACCGAAGAACCAGCTGTGGCGTACAAGTATGACGCGGGCGTCAAAGGCATCAGGATCGCATCTGGTTCGCAGGTAGTTTGGCGCGACACGGCGAATCTCTGGCAAGCGGCTGAGTTTGGCGGAGCGGTCAACCGGAATCCAGTGACGGTTCGGGCGGCAAATCGGATCGTGGCGGCAGAGAGCCGGCGCGGCTCCATTTTGGCGTTTCCTCCGGCCCACAATTTTTTCTGGGCTCGCGAAATCGATTTCAATCTCGGATACAACTGGTATAGGAAAGACAACGACTCTTCGTTCTCGCTGGGCGTCCGGCAGCCCGAGGCTGAGTCTGACCCGGCGGATGCCGGCCGAGGACCGGAAGATCGCCGGCAGAACTTTGCGCTGAGAAGCGCTCGCCCGGGCACTGCGCAGCGGATGCCGCTCTACCTTTATGTAAGCCGCGAACCCGCTCATGCGGCAATTGAAGCGGCCCTGGCATACACCCGGCAGGACCGCTTCAAACCGCTGGCGGGCTATGAAGTGATGGCGACTCACTTTCATGCCGGCCTGGTGAGGCGGCTTCTGCTATCCGGGGGCTTGGATAACATCTTGCCCGACTTCGAAGCGATGAGGTCCGCCGGTGTGAACGTCTTTGCTCCCATCGACGGCGGCGGCGTCGGGATGGTGGTCCCGGGCGGCACAACAGCTCGCGATCGACTCGAGACACTGGCTGATTACTATCAGGTTGCGCGGCTTCATTCTGATAAGAACTTTCTGGTTATGCCGAACGAAGAAATCTTCGGAGGTCCGCCCACAGAAGGTTTTGGGGGACACCATGATCTCCTCATCTCGCACCCAATCTACTGGGTGCCGAAGCGCTCTGCAGGACAGTCTCTGGTGGAGGATGATCCGAAGTACGGCAAGGTGTACCACATCGGTAGCCCGGCCGATTTGATCGAAATGGCCCATCGGGAGGACCTTATCCTCTACATGCCGCACCCTCGCTCCAAGGGATCGACGGGCTATCCTGATGCGACCAAGGATACAGCGACGTTTCGCGATGAAAGCTACCGGGGAGTGGGATTCCGCTGGGGTATGGGGCTGGATGGCTCCGAACAGCGGCTCTGCGACTACCGCTGTATGCCGTTGTTTGACGATATGAATAACTGGGTCGCCGATTTACCTACACCGCCGAAATACATGCAGGCGATTTCGGAAGTGTATCAGCAGGGAACGGGCGACGACATTTATGCGAATAACCCCGTGAACTACGTGAAGGTCGATGCGCCGCCCGGGATTGACAACTGGAAACCGATCATCGATTCCATGAAGCGAGGAGAATATTTCGTCACGTCCGGCGAAGTATTAATCCCCATGTGGTCCGTACAGGGAACGGGAAGTCAACGCACGATCGTGGCTGAGGTAGAGTGGACGTTCCCGCTGGAGTTTGCCGAGGTTGATGGGGTGATGGTCAGCACACGGAGCGGCAGATCATTTCCGCGACCGACTTGCCGCCTTTTGGCAAGCACAAATTTCAGATCCCGTTCAATGCCGACGGGAAGAAATGGGTGCGCTTCGCGGTCTGGGATTCAGCCGGAGAAGGCGCCTTCGTTCAGCCGGTAAAACTCGTGCCTGTAAACGGCACAACTGTCAGGGCGCGATAATCGGGACCCGGGGTTTAGCTAGGTAGGCCGGTGATGTTCGCCAATGCGGCGCAGCTTCTTGAGTCACGTCGCGGTATTATAAAGTCCGATCTTAGGGCGAAACGCGAAGAGGTTTCCCTCGCGCTCTCGCCCGCCGCCGATCACGCTCGCGGCCGCCGGCGTGAATGTTTTCGCAGCCGCCTCCCGCGCCTGGCGCGCCGCTGGTAACGATTCGACCGTGCCGACAACGCCACGCATCGATCGCCCGGTAGTGCTCCACGCAAACGCGCGACGAATGTGATCGACGCCTAGATCCGAGCCCGCCCATGCATGTATTGAGGGCGGCGGCGATCATCGTAGCCCTCCCTCGCGGGCGTGCTGGATAAACAGGCTGAGCGCCATGGCGCGCAGGTCTTCACTTCCAAAACGCACCGAGAAACCCTTGGTGGCTGCGTACTGCTCGGCGGCGATCGCCGCATCGATGCTCGCCGCGAGCGCCTGCTCCAAGTGCGACGCGGCGGAATGTCCATTCGATGGCTTCGGGATGTCGTGCCCGTTGGTTTTGCCGTTCACCGGTAGTGTTTCCGAAGGCGGCCGCTCGTCAGAGCTGGTCTCCTTGTTCACCTGCCATTCGATGAACCGGCGGTTACCCTCCTTTCGTTCGGCTTTGCAGATGGTGAACGGTTCGCGGGGTTGAATACCGAGCTCGACCAGCTTCGTTCGGACCACTAGCGGAACGTACATAATGCGCTCGTCCGCCAGGGTGTACATGATTTGATCTCCGAATCGGCCCTCTACCTGGAGGCCGTCGGCGTAAGCCAATGCGACGGTGACCGGCACATTGGTTTGGAATGCGATTCTCTCGCGCATAGTTTCTTCTCCTTTTCGGGTTATTGTTGTGAGTTAGCCACCCCTCGGACGAGGAGCGGAAGATCGTGCAGAAATGCGGGGCAGGCTCCGTTGTTCAAAGTGAAGGGCTGATTGTCCGCGGCAAATCAGTGTGTCGCCGACGGCTTACATTGCTTTCGGAATACTGCTTCTTGGCGGATTAAGATTGTTGCCCACGGTTCTTCAACCGTAGGCAACGGCTGTCCTACCGCGGCCCTGACCGGAACAGCGTTGGGCGAGAACGGACGCATCAGCGGACACAAGCCGACTTCTCGGGATTAATCCGGCCAAACTTCCTCGAACGCCGTTTGAGGTAGGGAGCGCTGCCTTGGCGGTGCGAAGGGCTCGGCAGCGATCCTCGGCAGGCACAACGGCAGGTGCCCCAGGCGCCAATGATGCATCCAAGCTTTTCGAATCAACCCCACGCGCCCGCTACTGAACCATATCACCACTCCAGCGATCGCGGTGCGCCCAGAATGGGCACTGCGGGCACACCTGCCCTTCGGGGTAGTCGATTCCCTCCTCATGCGGGCAGCCTATGATTCGATCGGTCATGACGACC